>Ga0187776_10000778_pt1 | contig 15427 bp, 19 predicted proteins | sample 0216_BV02_MP12_2_FD_132426 | JGI IMG/M metagenome (GOLD analysis project Ga0187776, IMG submission 132426) | Tropical peat soil microbial communities from peatlands in Department of Meta, Colombia - 0216_BV02_MP12_20_MG | ecosystem: Environmental > Terrestrial > Soil > Wetlands > Peat | place...
CGGCCTCTCGACGAACCACCACTCCGACACCGGCGGGCCGACCGTCTTCGTCTACGACGGCCACGCCGGCGGGGTCGGGATCGCGGAGCGCGGCTTCGCGCAGTTCGAGGGCTGGGTCGCCGACACGCTGCGGCTGCTCGAGGGCTGCCCGTGCGAGCGCGGCTGCCCCTCCTGCGTCCAGAGCCCGAAGTGCGGCAACCTCAACGAGTTCCTCGACAAGGCCGGCGCGCTGACACTGCTCACGAGGATGTCGAATTCGGGCTAGCTCGTTCGTCGTAGTGTCGTCCACAACGAAGGAGGCGACGATGCAGTACATGCTCTTGATCTACGGGTCCGGCGACGGCTGGGAGACGCTCACTCCCGAGCAGCACAAGGAGGTCGGCGCTGCGTACTTCGCGTTCAGCGAGGAGCTGCAGGCGTCCGGGAAGATGGTCGCCGGCGACGCGCTGCAGGACACCTCGACCGCAACGTCGGTACGAGTGCGTAACGGCGAGACGCTGACGACAGACGGTCCCTTCGCCGAGACGAAGGAGGTGCTCGGCGGCTACTACCTCATCGACGTCGAGACGCTCGACGAGGCGCTCGAGTGGGCGGCCAAGATCCCCGGCGCCGCCTATGGCACGATCGAGGTGCGCCCCGTCGTCACCGACTACGAGGCACTCCTGGCATAGACGAGCTCGCCCGCGCCTACCGCGACGAGCGAGCCCGCTCGATCGCGATCCTCGGCCGCGTCCTCGGCGACCTCGATCTCGCCGAGGACGCGGTGCAGGACGCGTTCGTCCGGGCGGCGGAGCGGTGGCCACGAGACGGCGTCCCGCGCAATCCCGGCGCCTGGATCGTCGCGACGGCGCGCAACCGCGCCATCGACAGGATCCGGCGCGAGCAGACGCTGGCGCGCAAGACGGAGCTGCTCGCACGCGCCGAGGAGCTTCCGGACGACGAGGAGACGACCATTCCCGACGAGCGCCTCGAGCTGATCTTCGCCTGCTGCCACCCGGCACTGGCCGCCGAGGCGCAGGTCGCGCTGACGCTGAGCCTCGTCGGGGGCTTGACCACCCCCGAGATCGCGCGAGCGTTCCTCGTCCCGGAGCCGACACTGGCGCAGCGGCTCGTCCGCGCGAAGCGGAAGATCCGGAACGCCGGCATCCCGCTGCGCGTGCCACCCGAGCACTTGCTGCCGGAACGGCTGCGCGTCATCCTCGCGACGATCTACCTCGTTTTCAACGCGGGATACGGACCGCCGGTGCGGCGCGACCTGTGCGGCGAAGCGATCCGGCTGGCCGCCGTACTCGCGACGCTCATGCCGGACGAGTCCGAGGCACACGGCCTCCATGCGCTGCTCCTGCTGCAGGACGCGCGTCGCGACGCCCGTGTGTCCGGCACCGGCGAGCTCGTCTTGCTCGCCGAGCAGGATCGAGCGCTCTGGGATGCCGACGAGATAGAGCAAGGACGCCGCGCTCTCGACCGGGCCCTGGTGCTGCGCGTACCCGGCCCCTACCAGCTCCAGGCCGCTATCGCGTCCCTGCACTTCGAGGACGAGACGGACTGGGCGCAGATCGCCCTCCTCTACGGCCGGCTCGCGGAGCTGGCACCCTCGCCCGTCGTCGAGCTCAACCGTGCCGTCGCGGTGGCGATGGCCGAGGGGCCGGAAGCCGGGCTCGAGCTGCTCGACGAGATCGCGGGCCTCGAGGACTACTACCTCTACCACTCGACCCGCGCCGACCTGCTGCGCCGGCTCGGCCGCCCGGCCGCGACCGAGTACGGTCGCGCGTTCGCCCTCGCCCCGAGCGAGGTCGAGCGCGCCTTCCTACGCCGTCGCCAGGACCTGCTTGCGCCGGAGGCGTAGAAGCGAGACGGCCTGCGAGGTCGGGCGGAACGGGTCGTACACGGTCGTTCCGTCCTCGATCGAGACGGCCGCGACCGGGACGCCGTCGAGGTCGGCGACGAGCCAGTCCCCGTCGTCCTGCAGTGGCCGCTCGCTCAGCGCCGCCAGGCGCTCGAGCTCCTCGCGGCAGGCGCTCAACCGGAGCTGGATGGCTGTCCGCACAGGCTGCGACGGATGGAGGGAAGCCGCTCGCACCCGGCGATACCGCTCCGCGTCGCGGTGGAAGCCGACCATCCGGTCGAGGGCCATCAAGCGACTGATATCCGGATGCATAACGCCTCCTTCTTTCTCGCCGTGCTACGCTAACCAGTGTTTGGAGAATACCAGTTACGTAACCGCTGACGCAAGGACAATGGTTACGGATTTACACACCCGGCTGGACCTCGTCCGCGACTTCGTCAACACGCTCGACATCGAGACCGGCATCGACCGGATCTCGTCGCCCGCCGAGCTCGCCGTGTGGCTCTCGGAACAGGGACTCGTCGACGATCTCGTCGAGCCGAGCGACGAGGAGCTGGGGGACGCCCTAGCCGTGCGTGAGGCCATTCGGGCACTCCTGCTCGCGAACAACGGGATCGCGGTCGACGCCGACGCGGCGTCCCAGACGCTCGAGGACGCCGGCCGCGAGGCGCATCTGACGGTCCGGTTCGAGAACGGCCGCCCGCTGCTCGCGCCCGAGGGCGACGGCGCACGGGCTGCGATCGGACGCATCGTCGCGACGGTCGCGGAGCTCGCACCGACCGACGACTGGAAGCGTCTGAAGGGCTGCCGCGATGAGAACTGCCGCGTCGCGTTCTACGACAAGTCACGGAACCGCTCGCGCGCGTGGTGCTCGATGGAGGTCTGCGGCAACCGAGAGAAGGCGCGCAGCTTCCGCGCGCGCCACACAGCCGCCTAGGCCGATAGCGGGAGGTCGTCGGGCCCGGCCGACGGCAGCGACGGCGGATCGCTGCGGAGGAACCGGTACACGAAGAGCGCGAACGCGGTGGCCCCGCACGTCGCCGGGATGAAGAAGACGATGTTGAGGAGCAGGACGTGCGTCATGTCAGCTGCTTGGTCGCGCCGCCGCGATCGCAAACTCGACCGCTTCCTCGGGTGTCGCCGCCGGCAGCGCGCCTTCCACCTCCCAGCCGGGCTCCAGCACGACGACCGGACGCGCGAGCGTGAGCGCGAAGCCGATCTCGGCCAGGGTGCCGTAGCGCCCGCCCACGGCGATCACTGTATCGCCGGACGCGACCACGGCGAGGTTGCGTGCGTGGCCGACGCCGGTCACCACGACATGGTCGAGCCACGGGTTCGCGTCGGACCGAGTCTCGCCGGGCAGGATCCCGATAGTGGTTCCACCCGCGCTCTTGGCCCCGCGGGCGGCCGCGGCCATCACTTCGCCGAGACCGCCCGTCACGACCGTTGCGCCCCGTTCCGCGAGGAGCCTTCCGACCGCCTCGGCGCGCTCCTCGTGCTCGGCGCCGCTACCGATGACGGAAACCTGGATCGCCACTACGCAGCGGATGCTAAGACACACTCATGGCACGGCCCCGAGCACGGACTCCCACCGTCCTCGCCGTCGACGTCGGCGGCTCGCACGTCAAGACGCTGACCTCGAAGGAGAGCGAGCGACGGCGATTCAAGTCCGGGCCCTCGCTGACGGCGGAACAGATGGTCGTCGGAGTGCTGAAAGCCGTCGTCGGCTGGTCCTGGGACGTCGCGTCGGTGGGGATCCCGACCCCTGTGCGCGGCGGCATGGTGATCGCGGAGCCCGTCAACCTGGGCGACGGCTGGGTCGGGTTCGACTACGAGGCCGCGCTCGGCAAGCCGACCAAGGTCGTGAACGACGCGACGATGCAGGCTGTCGGCAGCTATGAGGGGCGCCGCATGCTCTTCCTCGGCCTCGGCACGGGGCTCGGTTCGACATTCATCGCCGACGGCGTGATCGAGCCGCTCGAGCTTGGCCACCTCCCGTTCCGCAAGAAGACGTTCGAGGATTACGTGAGCGAGCATGCGCTGCAGAAGTCCGGCAAGAAGAAGTGGAAGGAGGCCGTCTTCGAGACGGTTGCGCAGCTCACCGCCGCGATGGAGCCGGATTACGTCGTGCTCGGCGGCGGCGGCGCAGACGAGCTCGACGAGCTGCCGCCGGGCTGCAGGCGCGGTGCGAACGAGAACGCGTTCCTGGGCGGCTTCCGCCTCTGGGACCGTGACTGGCTGCAGCACCTCGAGACTCCCGGGGAACGGTAGGCCGGCCGCGCGCTATGCGACCATCGGCGACTCGACGACCTCGACGTCGTCACCGCACACGGCGACGGCGCGATCGTCGGTGAGCCGGATGTACTGCCCGTCGGGATGCGCCGCGACGGTCTCGTCGTGGCGCGCTCGAAACTCGGACTCCTGATCGTGCGGCAGCACCGTGAACGGAACCATCCCCATGGCAACGCTGGACTCGAGGTCCGGCACGTCGCGCCAGTTGTCGAGTGACGCCGCAGGTGCGAGATCGGGGCCGGCGAGCAGCGCGCCGGCGCTCGTGCCGACGTACACGAGCGAGCCACTGTCGACGAGGCTCGGCACGAGATCGACGAACCCTGTGCGCCGGGCATGCCAGAGGAGCAAGAACGAGTTTCCTCCGGTGGCGAACACGGCGAAGGCGTCGTGGAGAACCGTCTCGACCTCGCGTACGGAGGCCGAGGCAAGCTCGAGAGTCGCCACCTCGAATCCGAGGAGCTCGGCCTGCCGCCGGTCCGCCTGCACCCACGGCTTCGACTCGGGATCGGATCCCGCCGCGGTGGGCACGAACGCCAAAGGAAGCCCGGACGTCGCCTCGTCGACGAGCGCAGGGAGCGCCCCGATGCCATGCGACGCGAGCAGGAGACGCCTCATACGACGAGTTCGAGCCGCGGGTTGTCGCGGAAGTGTCGCCCGAACTTGGCCGACGGCCGCCCTTCGGTCACGACGACATCCGCAGTGAAGTCGTTCGCGCCGCGGATGAGCGAGGAGCCGACCCCGTAGGCGTCCACCGGCACGCCGTGCTCCTCGAAGGCACGGATCCTCTCGGCCGTGAAGCCCCCGGAGGCGACGATGCGCACGTGGCCGAAGCCGGCGGCGTCGAGCGCCTCCCGCACGTTGCGCACGAGCCGCTCGTTGACGCCCGCCGGCTGGAAGTCGCCCATCTCGTCCCACAGTGACTTGTCGACGAGGGTCTCGGACGTGTCGAGCCGGATGCCCCAGAGCCGCTCGCCGAGAGCCTCCGCGACCTCGAGCGCCGTGCGCACGGAGTCGTTCTCGAAGTCGACGAGGACGGTCACGGCCATCTCGCGCGGCGCCCACTCCGCAAACTTTCGAGCCGCGAGCACCGTGTCGCCGCCGTAAGCGGCGATGAGCGAGTGCGGCACGGTGCCGATCCCGCGGCCTCCCCACCAGGACGCCTGCTCGTCGCTCGTGACGCCGATCTCACGCCCGGTGACCTGGCCCGCGACATACGCGGCGTAGCCGTCCCCGGCCTGGACGCGCTGGTGGTCGTGGCGCGCCGGCATGAAGATGATCGGCTTGCCGTTCGCAGCCTCGAGCACGCGAACGACGTTCGTCGTGATGAGCGTCCGCCGCGCCAGCGTGCCGAGATAGACGGTTTCGAGGTGCGCGAACGTCGTGTAGTCGCCCTCGATCGTCAGCACGCTCTCCCACGGCTCGATCCGGTCGCCGTCGTACAGCGCCCTGATCGTCAGCCCGTCCGGCTCCTCCGCGCAGAGCCGGAGGACGGCGATCGCCTCGTCCATGCCGCCCAGCCACGCATGGTTCTTCTGGAAGACCTGCACGACGACGTTCGGGTGACGGCCGTCCGCGACGAGAGTGTCCCTGGCGTGGTTGAAGTAGGCGTCGGTGTACCGGCCCGTACGCAGCTTCTCGACGGGAAGGTCGAAGACCTCCGGTGACAGGCGGTGCCTAGGCTGCCTTGGAGAGCTCATGCTCGAGCTTGAGGCACGCCGCCAGCGCGGCCTCGGCAACATCGAGCTGCGCCGCCGTCGGCTCGGCGGTCGAGAACCGGTGCTGGAGCTCGTGTCCCGGCTTCGAGAGCGCCTGAGCGAGCGGGTGCGACGGGTGCCGCGTCATCCAGCCGAAGAGCTCGGTCGCGGCGGCGAGCGCGCCGATCTGGGCGACCGCCTGAGCCTGGCGCCGCCGATGCTCGGGCGCCAGGGCGGCAAGGGAGTTGCCAACCGCAGAGGTGACGAGGAGCGGGCCGACGAGGTGCCCGCCGCACCGCTCGTGCTCGCGAGTCGCGCGCTTCCCGTGCTCGTAGCTGCCGATCGAGATGTGCTCGGCGCCGTGATAGGCCGCGAGCTCGCCGGAGCGGAGCGTGAGCACCGCAGGCGCAACCGACACCACCGCCGAGAGAAACTCCCGCACGACCGGGCTCAGCTTCGACTCGCGCAGCCCGCGGACGAACAGCGCCGCGCCGAGCATCGACACGACCGTGCGCGGATTCTCCATCGGCAGCTCCGCCGCGGGCAGCTTCGCCTTGAGCTGCGGCAGCAGCGCGACCGCCTCGGCGAGCCGGAGGGGACCACGCAGGAATGGGCTGTTCACCCGCGCCGCCCGGAACCGCTTCTTCGCCGAAGCGACCTCGATCCGACCGTCTTCGTTGCGGATCGCGCACGCCCATGCCTGCGGCCCGTGCACGAGGACGCCGTTCGGGAGCGCCATCCCGCCGAGCCGGATCTTTTCCTTCTTCTTGGCCATCGAGCCCCAAGGGTAGTAGGCCTAGCCCAGTACGGCGCGGGCGGCGTGGCGCAGCCAGCGAACACCGAGCTCGAGGTCGGAGACGGGGATCCGCTCGTCGGCCGAGTGGACAAGCGACGCCGCGACCTCGGGTGGCAGCTCGCCGGTCGCGGGGAAGAAGCCGTAGGCGACAGCGCCGAACGCCTCGCGCAGCCAGTGGCTGTCTGTGAAACCGGAGCACGCGAGCGGCGCGGCCCGCGCGCCCGGCTCGGCCTCCGCGACGAACTCCTCGAGCGCCTGCCAGAGCGGCGTGTCGAGCGGAGAGCGCGTCCCACCGCGAGCCTCGATCCACTCGAGCTCGTAGTCGATGTCGCCGCCAAGCACCGCACGGATCAGCGGCTCGACGTGCTCCGGGTGCTGGCCCGGCAGGAGGCGGCAGTCGACCTCTAGGTCACAGACCGCCGGAATGACGTTCCGCTTCACCGAGGCGGAGATGATCGTCGGTGAAAAGGTGGCGGCGAGCAGCGCCTCGACGCTGTCGGCGGCCGCGGGAGAGACCGCGCGTGTCCGCTCGACCGCCTCGTTCGCCGGCGGCACCCCGCCCAGAACGACTCGGAGGAAGCCCTCCACCTCGGGCTGGAGCTGCGGCTCTGGCCGGAACGCCGCAAGCCGCTCGATCAGCCGCGCCGCCTTGACGAGCGCGTTGTCCGCGATGCCGGGCATCGACGCATGCCCCGAGCGGCCGAGCACGCGCAGCCGGAACGGCGCGGTCATCTTCTCGGCGACCGTCGCCTCGTAGATCGGCGTCCCGTCAGCCAGTTCGATCCGCTCGCCGCCGCCCTCGTTGATCGCGTAGTCGCACCGGACGGCGTCCGGATGCTCCTCGCACAGCCATTCGAGGCCGAACCCGTCCCCCACCTCCTCGTCGGCGCAGGCCGCGAAGATCAGGTCGCCGCTCGGCCGGAAGCCCTCCCGCGCGAGGGAGGCGATCGCGACGGCATTCGCCGCGACCTGGCTCTTCATGTCCAAAGCGCCCCGACCCCAGACCATTCCGTCACGCACTTCACCGGAGAACGGCGGCACCGACCACTCGGCGGGGTCGGCGAAGACGACGTCCGTGTGGCAGAGAAAGAGGAGAGAGGGGCCGCCTTCTCCGGGAATGCGCGCCACGAGGTTCGCGCGCTCCGGCGCCTTGGCGATCAGCTCGCTCCCGACGCCGCTCTCTGCGAGGAAGTCGCGCAACAGCTCGGCCGCCGCCGTCTCGTTGCCAGGCGGATTCGTCGTGTCGACGCGGATGAGGCGCTGGAGGAGATCGGTGACCTCGTCGCGCAAGGAGAGCTCGCTCACCGGCGCGTCCCCAGGACGAGCACGTACTCACGCTCGAGGAACCCCGGCGCGAGGAACTCGAGGTAGACGTCCTCCGCACGCGCGCGGGACTCGTCGTCGAGGCCCGCCAACCACGAATGCAGCGGCGGCATCGAATTGGAGACGAACTCCCAGAGGGCGTCTGCCGAGTTCGCCTCGACACGCCACTTGCCCGCCTCCGACTGGAGCGCGAAGGCGTTGCCGAGCAGTGCGCCGAAATGCTCCTCCCTCGCCCATTCGGTCGCGTCGGCCTCCGGCACCGGCGTTCGTCCCGCCTTTGCGTGGACCCTCGACCAGGCGTCCTCCCGCCAGGCCGTGAACACCAGCCGGCCGCCGGGACGACAGACGCGCGCGAGCTCCGTCCCCGCGCGCTCGTGGTCGGGCGCGAAGACCACCCCGAAGGCGGACGCGACGACGTCGAACGCCCCGTGGCCATACGGAAGCTCCTCGGCGTCGCCCTCGTCGAAGCGGATGGCAAGGCCCGTGTCGGCAGCGGCCCGACGTGCCTTCTCGAGCTGGTCGGCGGAGATGTCGATCCCGGTGACCTCGGCGCCGGCGCGAGCCGCCCGTACGGCGACACCGCCTGTCCCGCAGGCGACGTCGAGCAGCTGCGTGCCGGGCTCGAGCTCGAGCGCAGCCACGACGCGGTCATGGATCGGCGCGAACGTCTCGGCGATACGTTCATAGCTCGCGCCACTCCAGACGTCGGCCGCGGACCCGGTCCCGGTCACGCGGCGGAGCATACTGCCCTCGTGGGAGACCTCTTCTCCGACGCCGCCGACCGCCGTAGCGGCGAGGTCGCGCCGCTCGCGCAGCGACTGCGCCCGACCGACCTCGCCGAGTTCGTCGGCCAGAAACACGTCCTCGAAGAGGGCTCGGCGCTCCGTCGCGCGATCGAGGAGGACCGCGTCCACTCCTCGATCTTCTACGGGCCGCCGGGAAGCGGGAAGACGACGCTCGCCCGAATTGTCGCCGCATCGACCGGCGCCGCGTTCGAGGAGCTGTCGGCCGTGTCGGCGACGGTGAAGGACGTGCGCGAGGTGCTCGCGCGGGCGCGGGAGCGGCTCGGCACGAGCGGCCGGCGGACGATCCTCTTCCTCGACGAGATCCACCGTTTCAACAAGGCCCAGCAGGACGCGCTGCTGCCCGGTGTCGAGTCGGGGCTCGTGACGCTGATCGGCGCGACGACCGAGAACCCCTACTACGAGGTCAACTCGGCGCTCATCTCCCGAACACAGGTCTACGAGCTCGAGCCGCTCACCGACGAGGAGCTCGCGGAGATCGCCCGCCGCGGCGCGGCCGAGCTGGGCGTCGACGCGGAAGACGAGATCGTCGCGCTCGTGGCACGCCGCTCGGGCGGGGACGCGCGCACGGCGCTGAACATCCTGGAGCTCGCCGTGGAGACGGCGAAGGCGGAGGGCTCGCCGTTGACGGAGGCCCACGTCGAGGACGCGGCGCGCAAGCCGCCGCTCGTCTACGACAAGGCGGGGGACGCGCACTACGACTTCACCTCGGCCTTCATCAAGTCGATGCGTGGCGGTGATGCCGACGCGGCCGTCTACTACCTCGCCGCCATGCTCGAGGGCGGAGAGGACGCGCGCTTCATCGCGCGGCGGATGATCGTGCTCGCCTCCGAGGACATCGGCAACGCCGACCCGCATGCCCTGCTCGTAGCGGTTGCGGCGGCCCAGGCCGTCGAGCACGTCGGCCTGCCGGAGGCGCGGCTCAACCTCGCCCAGGCGGCGATCTACCTCGCGCGGGCGCCGAAGTCGAACGCGAGCTACATGGCGCTGAACCGGGCGACTGCCGACGTGCAGGAACGCGGCGCCGCGCGGCCGCCGAAGGCGCTGCGCGACGGCTCGTGGTACGGCCGCCGACTCGGGCACGGCGAGGGCTACATCTACCCGCACGACGACCCGAGCGGCTTCGAGACGAGCTACCTACCGGAGGAGCTCGAAGGCCGCCGCTACTACGAGCCGTCCGGGGCGGGCGAGGAGAGCGCCGACGAGAACGCCTCGTAGGCCTCGCTGCCGTAGACCGCGAAGACGACAAGCTCGAGTGCGCCAGCCGGGAAGATCCGTGCCTCGTCGACCATGATTCGTGCGCATTCGGCCATCGGGAAGCCTCCGATTCCCGTGCCGAACGCGGGTAGCGCGAGCGAGCGGCAGCCAAGCTCCTCGGCGACTTCGAGGCACGAGCGCGTGGTGCGGCGGACGAGGTCGGCGTCGGTTCGCAGGTCCTGGCCCATGACCGCGCCGTGGATGACCCACCGCGCCGGGAGCCGCCCGGCCGTCGTCGCGGCCGCACTGCCGAGCGGAATCCCGCCGATCGCCATCGCCTCGCGCTCGATCTCCTCGCCGCCGGCCCGCTTGAGCGCTCCCGCGACGCCGGCGCCCATCCAGAGCCGATCGTTCGCGGCATTCGCGATCGCGTCTGCCTCGACCGTCGCGATGTCGCCCTCGCGGACCTCGATGCGCATCAGAGGATTCGTGCGCCGAGCGCGGAGGCGGCGAGCTCGACGGCGAGCTGCCCGGTCACGTTCTCGCGGTCGAGGATGGGGTTGACCTCGACCACGTCCAGCGAGTCGAGGAGACCCGACTGGGCGACCGTCTCCATGGCGAGATGCGCCTCGCGATACGAGAGCCCTCCCTTGACGGGGGTTCCGACGCCGGGCGCGTGGTCGGGATCGACGACGTCCATATCGAAGGACACATGCAGGAAAGCGGCGCCGGCCGCGTGCGCGAGAGCCTGGCGCAGGCACGGCTCGACGCCGATCCGGTCGATCTCGCTCATCGTGAAGACCTTTGCGTCGAGCTTCCCCAAGAGCTCCCGTTCGCCCCCGTCGAGCGAGCGGACGCCGACGAGCGCGAGCTTGCCCGGTGCGACCGCCGGCAGCGGCCAGGCGTCGCGTCGGAAGGCGTCGCCGGCGCGTCCGAGCGCGGCCGCGAGCACCATCCCGTGGACGTTGCCGGTCGGCGACGTGTCGGGGGTGTTGAGGTCGCCGTGGGCGTCGATCCAGACAACGCCCCCAGGGCCGCCTCGGGCCTGGGCCATCCCGACCAGCGACCCGAGGGCGACGGAGTGGTCGCCACCCAGGACGAGCGGCAACGCACCACGCCCGTCGACCTCCGCAACGAGCCGTGCGAGCCGGTCGCAGAGGTCGAGGATCTGAGCGAGATAGCGGGCGTGCTCGTCGCCCATCTCCGTTGTCTCGACGACGGGAGAGATCACGTTGCCGGCGTCGGACACCCGCACGCCGAGCTTGTCCACGAGCTGCTGCTCGAGGCCTGCGTAGCGGATCGCGGACGGCCCCATGTCGACACCGCGCCGCCCGGCGCCGAGATCGAGCGGCGCCCCGATCACGGCGACTTCGCGGGAAGCTGCGGCGACGCTCACTGCGCGGAGGCTAACGACCCCGTCCGCCGTCGCGCCCGGGCTACACTGACCGCCGCCCAGCCGCGGCGAGGTAGCTCAGCTGGTAGAGCACTCGGCTGAAAACCGGGGTGTCGCCGGTTCGAGTCCGGCCCTCGCCACTCGCTTGGCTCGCGCATTCCGCAGCGCTCGCGGCTGGACGGAGGCGCAGCCTCGCTCGAGATGGTCTTTCGGCACGCCTCTACCATCGCATGCATGAAACCGGAGGTCCGTCTCGGCGATCCCGGAGATGTCGACGGAGCAGCCAGGGTCTGGGCGCGGGCTACGGCGAAACGAGACGGCGAGGTGAAGATCGCTCCGCTCGAAGCCGCGAGAGCCGTCTTGCTGGAGAGCCTCCGGAAGAAGCGGTCGACGCTCGTCGTTGCCGCTCACAACGGCGTGGTCATCGGTTTCGCAACCGCGCAGCCGGTCGCTTGCTCGCGAGTTGCAGAGGTTCGCTTTGTCGGCGTCGACCCCGACTACTGGGGACACGGGGTCGGTGGCGTGGTCATGGCTCGACTGGCTGACGAGCTGGCGGCTGCTGGATTCCGGTCAGCGCAGCTTCTCGTCTATGCTGACAACGTTTCTGCTCGGCGACTCTATGAGCGCATGGGTTGGGCCTGGGATCAACAGAACCCGTCGCTCCATCAGCGCACCGGGAAACCGGAAGTTCGATACCACCGCCGACTCGCAGGCAGGCCTGCGCCTACGGACTGAGCTGGCCGAGGCTGCCGCCAGAAGACCACGTAGAAGTCGTGCACCGGCCCAGGGCGGATTCTGACTTCCGCATCGAGTGCGAGCCCGAAACGACGAGGCCCCCGACAGCGCGAACGCCCTCGGGGGCCTCAGGTCGTTCGGACCGGTGCGACCGTGTCGCGGACGACCGTTGGGCTGACCTTAACCCTTCTTCGCGCGAAACGCCGTCGCGGGGGGTGCCGAAAACTCCGCAAATTCCGCGAAGCCTCGTGGGCCGAGCTCTTCCCGCAGCCGCTTCGACGGGACGTAGATCGGCGTCTCGTCGCCCCGCGAGTACGAGAACACGAGCCTCCCCCCGTGCGCCGTGATCCGTGTGAGCTCGTCGAAGAACGGGATCATGTTCGAGAGGACCACGAGGTCGAACTCCCCGTCCGACGACACGAGCGCGGCGGCGTCTCCGACCTGGAAGTCGACCCGGGCCTCGAGCTCCGGCGGCAGCTTCCGGCGCGCCTCCTCGATCATCGCCGGGCTCAGGTCGATCCCGACGACCTCCGCCTCGGGGTAGCGCTCGGCGAGCGCCTGCGCGACGACACCGGTTCCGGTCCCAAGATCGAGGATGCGCACCGGCGACACGACGTCCTGGAGCGCGCGGTCGAGCGCCCAGAGGTGATGCGGCCCGATCCGCGTCTCCCACGTGGGCGCGAGCCCCTCGAACATGCGCTGCAGCGGCCGGCGAAAGACATGCCAGAGGACCGGTCGCCGCACTACGGCGTCGGTCACGATCCGGGCGAACCGCTGACCGTCGATCACCGCGACGCGAGGTCGAGAACGATCTCGCTTCCTTCCGCGACGCGAAGCAGCTGGGCGGCGCTGCCGCGCGAGACCGCGAGGGCGAGGCTGCCGTAACTGTCCTCGTAGAGGATGAGGGAGCCGCGCGGCGCGTCGTCGAACGTCCTGGCCGAGACGGCGTAGAACCGGTCGCCGCCGGAGGTGAGCTCGATGCGCGTGCCGGCGGCGAGCCGCGCGTGCTCCAGGTGCTCGCGGCCGAGGTTCAGGGATACGTTGCCGAACCGGTCGACGCCGAGCGCGACGGCGCGGATTCGGTTCTGCCCGACCTCGGGCGGCGGAATGTCCACGCGCACCAGCTCCTCCGGGTCGACCGGCGGGCCGAGCGCCTCGAGCGGCACGCCTGCGGCGAGGTGCGCCGCCGCCGGCGAAAACAGGTCGCGGCCGTGGAACGTGCGGGAGACCGGCTGGAGCGAGTAGTCGGCGTTGGCGAGCTCGTGCGCTTCGGCGACGCCGCCGAAGCGCTCCACCGCCGGCAGCAGGAGCCCGTTGTCGGGTCCGACGTGCAGCCGCCCGCCCCCGTCGCGGAGCGCGAGCGCACGCCTGCTGCTCCCGACACCCGGGTCGACGACTGCGAGGTGGACCCCGGGAGGCATGAAGGGCAGCGTGTTCGCCAGCACGAGCGCTCCCTGGAGCACGTGACCCGGGCGGATCCCGTGCGTAACGTCGATCACGCGCGCGTCGGGCGCGATCGTCGCGATGACGCCGTGGCAGGTCCCGACGAAGTCGTCTTGCAGCCCGAAGTCCGTCAGGAACGTGATGATCAAAGCGCGCGAATCTCTTCGAGGATTCCCCCGAGGTCGTGGGAGCTTGCCACGGACCGAAGCGTCAGCCCCTGCGCCTCCACCTCGGCCGCGGTCTGCGGGCCGATGGCGATGACGGGCGCCCGGCCGCGGGCCTGCGCATACGCCCGCGCGGCGGACGGCGACATGAGAATCGCGACGTCGCCGTCCGGCAGCGCATCCGGGCTCAGCTCGACCGTGCGGTAGAGCGAGACGAAGTCGCCGGGCAGGAGTCGGCGGGCGCCCTCGGCAGCCGCGAGCAGGATGCGTGCATCTCCGGGCAGCTCGACCAGCAACCCCTCCTGGGTCGACACCTCCGGCACGAGATCGGGCTCCAGCCCTTGTCTGCGCAGCTCCTCGGCCGTGCCGGGGCCGATCGCTGCGAGCTGGCGCGGCGGCGACACCAGCCGCCGCGCCAGCTCGCGCGCGCCGTTGGTGCTCGTGACGACGACCCAGTCGTAGGGCGACGGATCGATCGGCTCGTTTCCGAGCGGCTCGACGCGGATCAGCGGGCAGCGAACGGCCTCGTGACCCAATCCCTCGATCGCTTCGACGAGCTCGTCGGCCTGCGCGTCGGCCCGGGTGACGACGATCCTCATCGCTGCGCGAGCAGCGCGAGCTCCTCGCCCAGGGCGGCCGGGTCGTCCCCGGTGCGCCGCTCGAGCCACGAGCCGTCCTCAGCCGCGACCAGCCCCGTCAGCGTCGAGCCGTCGTGGTACGCCGCGACGGGAGCGAGGCAACCTCCGCCGACGGCCGCCACGACCGCGCGCTCGGCCTCGACCCGCTCCCGCGTCTCCGGGTCGTCTGCCGCCGCCACGAGATGCTCCTCGCCGGCCCGCACCTGAAGCGCGAGGGCGCCTTGACCGGCCTCGGGCAGCACGACATCGGGCTCGAAGCGACGCCCGATCTCCTCACCGAGCCCGAGCCGGTCGAGCCCGCAGGCCGCGAGCACGATCGCGTCGAGCCCGCGCTCGCCGCGCTTCCGCAGGCGCGTATCGATGTTGCCCCGCAGAGGCTCGATCGAAAGCGACGACTCGAGCGCGAGCAGCTGTGCCTTCCGCCGCACGGAGGCCGTCCCGATCCGCATTCCGGGCCGCAGCTCGGCGGCACCGCAGAGCGCATCGCGCGGATCGTCGCGCCGAAGGTAGGCGCCGATCGCCAGCCCATCCGGGTCGGAAGCGGTCAGGTCCTTGGCGGAATGGACGGCGACGTCTATGCGCTGCCCCAGCAGCGCCTCCTCGAGCTCCTTCACGAAGACGCCGCGCGACCCGATCTCTCCGAACGGGCGCGACCGGTCGCGATCGCCCGCCGTCGTGATCGGCACCAGGGCGAGCTCGATCCCGGGAGCCCGCAGCGACGACAGCGCGCGCTCGGCCTGGGTGAGCGCGAGCCTACTGCCGCGACTGCCGACGCGGACGAGCACAGTTCCACGGGGCCCCCGGGAGGTGCGAAGCACTTTCCGGGGATGAGTCCAGTCGCCTTCGCACGGGCGGCGCGCATCCGACACCACCGGGCCCGACTCGGACGAACGCGGTCGGCACCTGCAGCGGCAGCGGGCGGCCGGTGAGCTGCCCGACCTTCAGCGCTCGTCCTCGCCGAGACCGAAGAGGTGCCGCACCGTCTCAGCATAGAGGACCCCGTCGGCTGCCGCCGCCGCCTCCTTCATCCGGACGGTCGGCAGATGGAGGAGCTTGTTCACGATCTGGGCGGTGACCGCCTCGACCGCCCGCCGCTGGCTCTC
>Ga0187776_10000779_pt1 | contig 15418 bp, 10 predicted proteins | sample 0216_BV02_MP12_2_FD_132426 | JGI IMG/M metagenome (GOLD analysis project Ga0187776, IMG submission 132426) | Tropical peat soil microbial communities from peatlands in Department of Meta, Colombia - 0216_BV02_MP12_20_MG | ecosystem: Environmental > Terrestrial > Soil > Wetlands > Peat | place...
ACCCACGTCGAGCATGGAACCAATCGAGACAAACGCACTAAACCCCACGTTCTCTCGCAAGCTCCAATCCAGAACCGCCGTACACAGCGCGCCGCTCTGGCTGATAAAGGCGACGTTTCCTGGACGCGCAACCGTTCGTGCGAACGTGGCGTTGAAACCAGTGATTGGATTCATCACACCCAGACAGTTGGGCCCGATGATTCGCATCTTGCCGCCGGCAATTGTCTCAGCGATCTCGTGCTCCAGGGCCTGACCCCGCTCTCCGTGCTCCTTGAACCCGGCCGAGATAATGATTGCCGCCGGCACACCTTCACCGACACACTCGCGAATCAGAGCAGGTACCGTGGTTGCCGGGGTCGTGATTACGGCAAGATCCGGCTTTTCGGGAAGCGAACCGATGTCCTTGTAAGCCCGAATCCCTAGCACATTCTGTCGCTTGGCATTCACCGGATACACCGTTCCTCCAAAGGGCGTGCTCAGCAGGTTCCACAAGACCTGCCGCCCCACGCTGCCTTCGCGCTCCGATGCGCCAATGACGGCTACGCTTTTGGGATTGAAGATGTCGTCCAATGGGTGACGTTCCGCCCGCAGCAGATCGTGTGCCGGGTCGATCACCAGCTTGCCGCTTGCTCCCAGCCACTTTCCCCCTGGGCTCTTCACGCTCGCAACTCCCATAAGTGCCCCCTCAGCAAAGAAACTCGATTTCTCAGATTGACGTGTCGGCACGGATCCTACCCATGACGTTGATCACTCTAACAAGTGACTGATGACCCGACCGGGCCCCGCCCTGATTACTGCTGCTTCACTGATTTTGGCCTGCCCTGGTCCACGCCAGCTTTCTTGTTAGACTAAGATCTTTAGCAATTGGGCGTGTCTTGCTGGGGAAGACGGCGGGATTTTGGGCTCCAGCAAGGTGAAACTGAGACCACTCAGGCTAACAGGGAATCTACATATTATGGCCTCCAAGCTTCAGGAGTTCACGCGGGCGGCCTCGGAGGTCGACCCGCATGACCGCGAACAAGTGTTCGACGCCTTCCGCCGTTGGGGTTATCTACAGGCACAGCTGGATCCTTTGGGTCAGTATCTTCTTCCCCAGCCAGTTCCGGAGTTGGATATCCCAGGCGAATTAGCCCAGGAAGCGCGTCGTTATTATTGCTCTACCGTTGCTTCCGAGTTCATGCACATTGCGGATTTGGGTCGGCGGCAATGGATCCAGGAACGCTTGGAAGCCGAACCTGCTGCTATCGACCAGCATCGGATCTTTGACTTGCTATTGAGAGCCGACCTGTTCGAGCAGGTCATTCAGTCGCGCTATCTCGGCACCAAACGCTTCTCGCTGGAGGGGGTGACTGCCCTCATTCCTTTTCTTTGGGAAGTGATCAACTGCGCCGCTGACCGGAATGCCCAGCAGATCGTCCTCGCCATGAGTCATCGCGGGCGCCTCAACGTAATGGTCAACATCATGGGCAAGTCCCCCGTGGATATCTTTTCCAAGTTTGAAGATGTCGATCCCCGCAGCGTCCTCGGCGGAGGAGATGTGAAGTATCACATCGGAGCCACCGGGACATTTCAGACCGCTGACGGCAAGAGCCTGAATCTTCACCTGGTTTCGAATCCAAGTCACCTGGAAGCCGTCGATCCTGTCGCTATGGGCCGCACGCGCGCCAAGCAGATCCGGTTAGGTGAAGATGGCGGGGAAAAGGTGCTTCCGGTGATCATGCACGGCGACGCCGCTTTCGCGGGACAGGGTATCTGGGCGGAAACGCTGAACCTTTCGGGCGTGCCCGGTTTCTCAGTCGGCGGCGGGATTCACCTGATTGTGAACAACCTCATTGGCTTCACCGCGGAGCCGCCGGAATGCAATTCCTCTCGATTCTCATCCGATCTTGCCAAGCGGCTGCCGATTCCCATCTTCCATGTGAACTCGGAAGATCCCGAGGCCGTGTTACGCATCGCTGCTTTAGCCGTCGAATACCGTTACACATTTAATACCGACGTTGTCGTAGATCTCATTGGCTATCGCCGCCATGGGCACAGCGAGGTTGATGATCCCACCATCACCCAGCCTCTGCGTTATGCGCGCATCAAGGATCACCCGCCGCTGTATCAGATCTACGCTCAGCGCATCGGGGTCGATCCCAAGCCCGAAGCCGAACGCCACCAGGCCCAACTTAACGAAGCTCAAAAGAGAGCCACCGCGGCTAAGAAGATGCCGGTTTTCGCCCAGCTTCCGGAGTACTGGAGCAAGTACAAGATCGGCTGCTTCAAAACGGAGTACGAGGTCGATACCGGAGTCCCAGCAAACAAGCTGGCCGCGATCACCGACGCCGTCACTGAGTACCCCGCTGATTTTGCTATTCACCCCAAGATCAAGAAGCTGCTGGAGCAGCGTGCGGAGATGGGACACGGCAAGCGTCCCGTGGACTACGGCATGGCCGAGGCTCTGGCCTTTGGCTCGCTTCTATTGGAAGGAACGCCCGTGCGTCTTAGCGGCCAGGACAGTCAGCGCGGTACTTTCAACCAGCGCCACAGCGTTCTGATCGCCACCGACAATGAGCGCCGCTACCTTCCGCTTGAACATGTCGCACGCAATCAGGCGCGCTTCGAGGTGTACAACTCAATCCTCTCCGAGGCCGGTGTGCTGGGCTTTGAATATGGATACAGCCGCGACTTTCCCGAGAGTCTGGTCCTCTGGGAAGCGCAGTTCGGTGATTTCGCCAATGGTGCGCAGATCGTCATCGATCAGTTTATTAGTTCTGGCGAAGATAAGTGGGGATTGCCATCCGGTGTAGTCATGTTGTTGCCGCATGGATACGAAGGACAGGGACCGGAGCACTCCAGCGCCCGCATCGAACGCTACCTGCAACTGGCTGCCCGCGACAACATGCAGATCTGCCAACCCTCGACCGCGGCTCAATATTTCCACTTGCTCCGCCGTCAGGCAAACCGGCCCTGGAGGAAACCACTGATCGTGTTCACCCCCAAGAGCATGCTGCGGCATCCCGATGCCAACTCGCCGCTTACTGACTTCTCCCGGCCGCGTTTTCTAAACGTGCTTCCGGAGAACGAAGTGCAAAATCCAGAGCGGTTGCTGATATGTACGGGAAAGATTGGTCACGAACTGCGCATGGAGCGCAAGAAGCGCAAGGATGATCACACAGGCATCACTTTTATCGAGCAGCTCTATCCCTGGCCGGAAGCAGATCTTGCTGTAGAACTTGACCGTCATTCGCAGGCCCGCGAGATTGTCTGGGTACAGGAAGAACCGGCCAACATGGGTGCATTGTGGTACGCCGTACCGCGTTTGCGTCGAATCGCGCGCGGCCGTCCCGTGCTGACTGTTAAGCGCTCAGCCAGTTCCAGTCCATCGACCGGCTCTGCCAAGGCGCACGAGATGGAACAGAAGACGTTGATCGAGTTGGCCCTGGGAAGCAAGGTGAGCTAAGGATATTGTCATCACGAAGGCCGCCGCATGCGGCCGAGGGATCTGCAGGTTGCTGATATCATTGCGCGCACACCGGCTAGTTCTGCACCTTCCCATTGTCTTGCTGAGCCTCGTCTGGCAGGCCGGCGCTGCCGAGCAACCCATCCCGCAGGATTCCGGTCCTGCTGGTCTTCAGCAGGCTCTGCGCAAGCTTCAGACCACTGCTCGTCTGATGCACACCATCGCCCACCCCGATGACGAAGATGGTGGCATGCTGGTGCTCGAAACCCGTGGCCACGGCGTCACCGCCCTGCAACTCACTCTGAATCGCGGTGAGGGAGGGCAAAACGCGATCGGCAGTGAATTTGGAGACGCTCTGGGTCTTCTGCGGACCTTGGAACTGCTGGCGGCCGACAAGTACTATGACGTCGAACAACGCTTCACCCGTGTAGTTGACTTCGGATTCTCCAAGACTCCGGAAGAAACTTTTCAGAAATGGCAAGGGCACGATGTAGCTCTTGCTGACATGGTCCGCGTGATCCGCACCTTCCGGCCCGACGTGATCATCACCCGCTTCCAGGGTGCTCCCCGTGACAATCATGGGAACCATCAGGCATCGGGAATTCTCACCCGTGAAGCGTTCCGAGCAGCCGCTGACCCTACTCGCTTTCCCGAACAGATCCGCGAGGGCCTCCAGCCCTGGCAAGCCAAAAAGCTGTATATGGATAATGTCCGCGCTGGCGAAGACTGGGATGTAAAGATCGACCGCGGAGCTAATGACCCCGAACTCGGTATGTCCTACATGCAGTTTGCCTGGCAGGGACTGAAGCATCAGCTGTCGCAAGGCGCTGGCCACTGGTCGGGCCCCTTCGGCTCCGGTGTCAGCTACTACAAGCTGATCGATTCCGTCCTACCTTCGCCAAAAGACACGCACCAGCAGGATTTCTTCGATGGAATTGATACTTCTCTCCCGGAGTTAGCCGGACGGCTTGGCCAGGATCAGAACAAGGTTCCCTTCCTGCGTTCCGCACTCGCGGAAGTTGCGAAAAATGCCGATGCCGCCGCGCTCGCAAGCCGCAATGGAGGCGATGTGGCACTTCCGCTTCTGGAGGGCCTGCGCGAACTCGATCAACTGCTTCCGCGTATCCAGTCATCCTCACTCACCTCGATCGAAAAGGCTGATCTGGCCGTGAACCTTCAAACCAAGAAGCAGCAATTCGAGTACGCTGCGAATCTCGTGCTAGGAGCCAAACTCACCGCTTTGGCCGAATTGCCGGCGATGAAGTTCGTTTCTACGCCCGAGGAACAGAATTCGCTGATGGCAGTGCCCGGGGAGATCCTTCCCCTGCGCGTAAAGCTCGCAAGCTCGTCACCAGTTTCCATTAGGGATGTTCAACTCGAGCTTCCTCCCGGGTGGAAATCTCGAAGGCTCGCGTCGGGAAATTCTCGGGAAACACGATTTGAGGTAAGCGTACCCTCCGACACTCCGTACACGCGCCAGTACTGGCACCGGGATAAGCCTTCCGACGCCGTTTACGTCATCGATGATCCCCGCTATGCCACTCTTCCACTCACCCCACCACCGGTTCACGTCCGAGTTCAGTATGACTACAAGGGTTTGAAGGGAGGGATCGAGTGCGATGGGCAAGTTGAGTTGCCCCAACCTCACACGCTGGCAGTTGGACCAGCTATATCTGTTGCGGTATCACCCCCGACTCAGATCATCCGGGCTGGCGGCAATACAATGGCGTCGCTGGAGGTGGATGCCTTCAGCAATGTCGCAGCAGCAAAGCCCATAATTTCGGCGGCGCTTCCTAACGGATGGAAAACAGAGCCCGCCACCAACCTTGCTGATCTTTCCAGGCCGGGAACACCACGGAATGTCGCTTTTTCATTACTGCCCGCTTATGCCTTGACCAACACCAATTCCGCTTCCAGTCCCAAAGACGGTTTCCATCAGGTCCGTGCGGTTGCGAACTATCAGAATCATACTTATGCGGAAGGCTACGAGACGTTCTCTCGCAGTGACCTTGCAACCGCCTATTTCTTTCGCCCTGCAATCCAGGAAATTAGCGTCGTGAATGTCAAGCTGCCCCGCAACCTGAAGGTGGGCTACATTCCCGGCGCTGGTGACGACATTCCGACCGTCCTCAAACAGATCGGCATGGATGTCACCCTCATCGCGCCCGACGAGTTGGCCAGGGGCGACCTGAGCCGCTACGGCACAATCGTAGTTGGCATCCGCGCGTACGATACGCGTCCCGAGGTTGGCGCTCACAACCCGCGTTTGCTCGATTATGTCTCCAAGGGCGGAACACTCGTGGTGCAGTACAACCAGAGTGCCCCAGATTTCAATGCCGGCCACTTCACTCCCTACTCCAGCGAGGTGGCGCGGGATCGCGTGACGGACGAAGACGCCCCGGTTGAAATACTCGTGCCCTCCGATCCCATTTTTCATTTTCCGAACCAGATCAGCCCACACGACTTCGACGGCTGGGTGCAGGAGCGGGGACTCTATTTCATGCACCAGTGGGACGCTCATTTTGAGCCATTACTCGCCTCGCATGACCCCGGTGAAGGGTCGATGAAAGGTGGACTGCTGCGTGCGCATTACGGCAAGGGCCTATATATCTACTCGGGATATGCTTTCTTCCGCCAGTTGCCTGCTGGAGTGCCCGGCGCCGTTCGCCTCTTTGTAAATCTGCTCGGTGCGGGACATGAATCCTCCGCCCCCACCTACGCCAGCGCAGACGAGTAACCCCGATCATGCCCGATACCCAACCTGTGACGGTATCGTCGGGAGCCGGCAAAGTTGAGCAACCCCATCTCATTCGCGGAATCGGCCTCGGCGAAGCCACCGCGCTGAACATGATCGACATGATTGGGGTTGGGCCGTTCATCACCTTCCCCCTCATCATCTCTGCCATGGGTGGACCTCAGGCCATGCTGGGCTGGATTTTGGGCGCCTTCTTTGCCATTTGCGATGGCTTGGTATGGGCTGAGTTGGGCGCGACTATGCCGGGTTCGGGTGGATCGTACCGTTATCTGAAAGAAATCTACGGACCCGAGCGCTGGGGCCGGTTGATTTCATTCCTCTTCGTCTGGCAGCTTTCCTTCAGCGCGCCGCTTTCGATCGCATCGGGCTGTGTAGGCCTGGCGCGTTATTGCGCCTTCCTCTGGCCGGGACTCGAAAAGCTTTGGATCAGCCTGCCCTTGCATTTCCCGACTCTCAATGGATCGTCTGAGACCTCATTTCGTGTTACCGGAAGCGCGTTTGTTGCCGTCGGCGTCTGCCTGCTCGCAGTCTGGCTGCTATATCGCCACATTACAGCCATTGGTTCTCTTTCCAAGCTTCTGTGGGTGGGTGTTGTCGGCACCATGGCTTGGGTAATCTTTGCTGGAGTAACACACTTCAACTCTGCTCGGGCTTTCGACTTCCCCGCCGGGGCCTTCTCCCTGAGCCGAACATTCTTCAGCGGGCTGGCTTCTGCAATGCTGGTAGCTACTTATGACTATTGGGGTTACTACAACGTTTGCTTTATTGGTGACGAAATCAAGAATCCTGTTCGCAACATTCCCAGAGCTCTTATTTATTCAATTCTGGCCGTCGCGGTGCTGTATATCGTGATGAACATCAGCGTTCTGGGGATAATTCCCTGGCGGGAACTGAATTCAGCTGCAAAATCTGAGTCACGTTTTTACGTTATGTCCGTCTTAATGCAGAGGACATACGGAGCTTGGGCTGCCAATCTCATCACGGTCTTGATTATGTGGACCGCCTTCGCCTCCGTGTTCTCGCTCCTGCTCGGTTATTCCCGCGTCCCATACGCCGCCGCTCTCGACGGCAACTACTTCAAAGCATTCGCTCGGCTTCATCCGCGCTACAACTTCCCATACATTTCTTTGATCTCACTGGGTGCCGTCGCGGCCGTATTCTGCTTTTTTCGTCTGGCGGACATCATTGCCGCCCTAGTGGTAATCCGAATCATGATTCAATTCTTTGTGCAGGCGATCGGGCTGATTGTGCTGCGCGTCCGACGACCGGAGATGCCGCGCCCGTTCCGTATGTGGCTGTACCCGTTGCCGGCGCTGATTGCCTCACTCGGCTTTCTCTATATTCTTTCTGTGCGCGGGCGGGAAATCACCTATGGTCTGGTAATCCTGCTCCTGGGCGTAATCGTTTACATGGCCCGGTCTTGGCGGCGTGGCGAATGGCCGTTCGCCGCATCGCTCGAAAGCACCGGAACAAGCTGACTGTGGCGGGTGGAAATCAGGCATAAATGGCCGAAACTGGTACACAACTGAACGCGTTGCCGCTCATCAAGCGACGCCTCTCGGCCTGGGACCCGCTTCGAGAGCCATTATTTCGATCGCTGTGGATTGCCGCCGTCGCTTCCTACACCGGCACCTGGATGCAAAACGTCGGGACCGGCTGGCTTATGGCCTCTCTCACCAACTCTCCCGTGATGGTCGGGCTGGTGCAGGCTGCCAGTTCCCTCCCCGTGTTCTTGGTAGTCATTCCCGCGGGCGCGCTCGCCGATATGGTCGACCGCCGCCGTCTGCTCATCCTGACTCAATCCTGGATGGTAATCGCAGCTGCGGCCCTTGGCATCCTCACCATCTTTCAGGTGGTGACGCCCGGTCTGCTGTTGCTGTTCACCTTTCTTCTCGGCCTAGGTGCCGCCACGAATGACCCGCCCTGGCAAGCGATCACCCACGAGATGGTTTCGGAAGAGAATTTTCCAGCCGCGGTGGCGCTCAATTCGGCAGGCTTCAACGTAGCCCGCGCCGTGGGGCCCGCCCTGGGCGGCCTTATCATCGCCGCCTGGGGCTCGGGCGTGGCTTTCCTGATCAATGCCGCTTCGTTTTTTGGCGTGATCTGGATTCTCTATTGCTGGAAGCGTGTTCCGCACGAAGATCCCATGCCCGCCAAAGATGTTTTCGCCGCCATCCGCACTGGTTTTCAATACGCGCGCCAGTCTTCTGCTATGCAGTCTGTCCTGATTCGCACTGGCGTTTTTAGCCTCTCGGCGACCGCACTCTGGGCGATGCTGCCGTTGATCGCCAAGCCCTATGGATCGATTGGCTACGGCACGATGCTGGCGTTCTTTGGAGTGGGCGCGCTCGCCGGAGCCGCCATGCTTCCTCGGTTTCGTCGTGCATTTAGCGTCCACAAGATGGTGACGTCAGCCACAGTGTTATACGCTGCGGTCACTTCCGCCTCCGGCTACCTCGGCAGCTTTTGGGCGCTATGCATTGTGCTGTTCGCGGGAGGCGTAGGCTGGATCATTATCCTGGCCAGCCTGAATGTGTCCGCTCAGATCTTGTCGCCAGTCTGGCTGCGCGCCCGCACGTTATCCATGTACTTGCTGGTGCTGCAAGGAGGCATGGCTGCCGGCAGCGCATTCTGGGGCGGAGTTGCGGGGCGCTTTGGAATCGCGAACGCACTCTCAGCGGCGGCCGTGGCTCTTGTATTGGGCGTGTTCGCCAGCCGCAATCATCGCCTGCGGGCCGACCAGGCAGACTTTCCCGCTTCGCCAGTAGTTGAGAGCTGATCAGCTCAGGTTCTAATTCCCCGCGTATTCAAAGCGAACGCGACGGTTCTTGCTCCAGCACTCATCGTCCGTTCCCGGACAAACCGGATACAGCTGTCCCCACCCTGTTGCAAATACGATCTGGCTTTCTGGAACACCGTGGCTGAGCAGGAACTTCTTCACGTAGTCCGCTCGCTTTTGTGAAAGCACCAGGTTGTAGATCAGCGTGCCACGCGATGATGCATACCCATCAATATAGATCTTAATATTCGGGTGAGCCTTGAACCACTCCGCATCCGCCTGCAGAGCAGCTTTGTCATGGGGTTCGTCGTAGTCATTCCATGCAAACATCACTTGCCTGACCGATTGGTTGAAATCCGCCTGTTCCGGTCCAAAAAAAGTTACCGGAGTGGACCAGTCATAAAACTGAGCAGATGCGCTTATAGAGCTTAAAACGAGCACTAGCACGATATAACAAAGCGCCGAGAGCCTCATATCTCCAGCTCCTTTCGAGTGCAAGAACAATGACCGATTTCGCATTTATAGCATCGAGAGCCCAGGATCCTGCCACAGAATGTACTGGGTGTTTGTTAATGTTCCGTTACAGATTCCGCTCGCATCTCCCCTCGAGCGAGACGGCGCCCCTGCCAGTGTCAATCCACGTAAAGCGCCGCCGATCCTCCCACCCACTCCAGATTCCGGTTGTGATCCACTCCCATCATTTTGCCTCGCCCCATGCGCACCAGGCCCATGACCGGTAAAAGCCGATCCAGCCAGATGTACATGATTCGCACCTCCGCCTGCGTCGGACCGTGCGGAGTATCGATCACCGGAGTGAAATTCATTTTCTCCTGGAGAATATACTGCGATCGCAATGAGTGAGGTATCGCCTGGAGATCGGCATCCGTAGGAGCAAACACTATCCCTGCCCCCGCAAATGAGTACACTGGCTTGAGAACATAATTTTCGCGGTCTTGAGGGACTTGCTCGAGTCGATCCAAGAACCATGTCTTGGGCACGCATTTATGCCGCAAGTAGGGGATAGAAAATTTGCTGATGCGGAAATACCAGTTCGGGTGTCCCGCCCACTCCACGTCCATCTCATCACGATAGTCAAAAGGAAGCTGCACATGCTTGCGTACCAACTCGTCCACGATCGTCCGGTTATAGATCCGTTGGATTGGAACCAGTTTGCCGTTGTCGCGATAGTGCAGCCGGTCACCTTGCTTCACCACCTCGGTGATATTTACCGTCCGAATGCCACAGATTCGTCCAGTCACCAGGAAATCGGGCAGGGTTTTCTGGTGTAAGGGATCAATCTCCAGGAGCACGACTTGTTTTGGATCGTGATTGCCTACGATCGATCGCCGCAGCAGGGCCCAGTAGCCCTCGTCGTCCATACCGAAGAACACCTTCAGCTCTGACGATAGTCCGTAGCACTGGATGTATAGCCGGGAAACCACCTGCTGGTAGGCATACAACGAGGGAAACGCCTGCAATTCCACCAGCCAAGGCTGCAATTGTCCCGCTGCATCGCGAATCAGGCCGAAATCCACTTGCACGAATAACGGATGCGCATCGTCGTTCGGCACCCGAAAGGCTGCAGGAATCGACGCTTCCGACTTGGAGCGATATTCGGGACTGTCCACAAGCTGATGAACCAACTCATCGCCGTAACGCGCCATTTTGTCGAGCAGTGGCTTAGGGAAAAAGCAGGGAGTCTCGCTCACGCGGAATTCAACTTTGGTTCCGCATTCCTGGTTCAACTGGCGAATAAAATTCTGGTATTTCTCTGGCGTGTAGTTGGCGTTGAAATGCTGACGCAGTTCGGGAATCATCGCCCGCACCCGCTTTATTGCAGCTCGGAAGCTACGCCTCGATCAGGAATTGACCACGCCGCATGATCGGCAGACCATCCACCCAGATGTCGAAGTTCGTTCCCACGACATCAATGTGCGTTGAGGAGTACCAGTCGGCTCCCGTATGCTCGCCATAAGGATTGCCAAATGCGATATGAATTCCTGGCAGCTTTTCGTCCTGCAGGATATGCCCGATCACGCCCTTTAGCTCAATATTTGTTCCAATGGCAAACTCGCCCACACGATCGCTGTTCTCGTCCGTGTGGGTGTACCGCCAGAAATCGTTTTCCAGTTCCTTGTTGTCGCTGAACGCCTCGGTCAAACGATTTTCTTTGATTCGTATGGTCAGCGGATTCGCTCGCAGGTTGCCGAATTTCGAACACAGATAGTCGCCCACCACGCCATCGATCACAAAGGTTCCGTTCACCTCTCCCGGTGTGGTGAACACCTCTCCACCGGGCAGGTTTCCCCACTTTTCCGGACTGATCAGGCCACTGGTCTTGAGCCAACGATAGTGAGGGTTCAAATCGGCATGGATATCGGTTCCCGCTGGAGTCTTGGCATCAATAGCCTTTGCTCGGCTCACGAGTTGCCAAATTTTCATACTGATGCGATCGACCCTCAGAAAATCTGCCCGCATACCTTCCAGCATTATTTGCCGGTTGATGTTGACCATGTGCGCGTGGCGCATCTTTCGCCGGTTCACCACTTCTGTCATCTGCATGCGGGAACGCAACTCGTTCGTCTGTACCTGCGCAGCGAAGATACTGACCTGGCTGGTTTCCATGTCGCCCAGGATTTCCGGGGGCATGCCACTCAGCGGCCGGGTCGCAACCTCTTCCAGGACAAAAATGCTGAGCGCCGATCCCACACCCTGGATCTCGCGCGCCAGGGCACCCGCGATCTCCCGGCACGCCACATCGGTAATCAGCGTGACCTTCTCCTGCGGCTGTATACGCAGGCACACGTTCACTGCATTGCGGGCCCCTATGGAAAGTTCAGGATCCAACTCGAGGGTTGCCAGATTGCTTAGTGTCTCTTTCGACTGAATCATGCACTCCGTACTTTACGCGCTAGCCGGGATGGACATGGTGTCTCTTTCGCAGAGGCCGACCTTTGTCTCCTCTACCATGTAGTCCACTACCTTCTTCAAATCACCTGTTTCCTTGAAAACGTTCAACTGGCGATCAGCTCCGGTCCCCATCTCCAGGATGCGGTAAATGTAATTGATTTGCTCTCGTGAATCTAATTCATCCACTACATCGTCTACAAATTCAAGATACTCGTGTATAAGCTCGCGTTCTGGAACCTCGATCTGCTTGCCGAAATCGATCAGCTTGCCATCCAGGCCATAGCGTGAAGCCCGCCACTTGTTCTCCATCAGCAGCGCACGGCCGTACTGTCGAAAAGTCTGGTTCTGCGAATGCAACTTGTACAGCTTGGCGATAGTCGCCTGAATCAGCGCTGCCAACGCGATAGTTTCGTCTAGCCGCATCGGCAGATCGCATACCCGGATCTCCAACGTGCTAAAGAAAGGATGCGGCCGGATGTCCCACCAGATCTTCTTGGCGTTATCAATGCATTTTGTCTTGATCAACAGATTGACGAAATTGTCAAACTCCGCCCAACTCGAGAACGTGTCAGGGATGTTCGTGCGCGGAAACTTGTCAAACACTTTACAGCGATACGATTTCAGCCCGGTGTTCATTCCCAGCCAGAACGGGGAGTTGCTGGAAAGCGCCAGCAGATGCGGTAGGAAATAACGTGCCTGGTTCATCAGGTGGATCGTGGTTTCGCGGTCTTCCACTCCCACGTGCACATGCAAACCAAAGATCAGGTTCGCGCGCGCTACCAGTTGCAAGTCCTCTACTAGCGTCCGATAGCGCTCATCGGGATAGATCTCCTGGGTGCGCCAGTCAGAAAACGGATGCGTAGCCCCGGCAGCTACGAGTAACCCATTCTCCTGTGCGAGACTAATCACCTCTCGCCGTAATTTCTTCACTTCTTCCCTGGCCTCGCGAACATTCTTGCAAACTCCAGTGCCGACCTCTACCACCGACTGATGCATCTCCGCCTTGACCCGCTCCTCCATCCGCAGCTTGCCCTTGGAAATGATCTCAGCCTGAATATGCGAACGCAGATCCCGAGTCTCCGGATCGATCGTCTGGTACTCCTCTTCAATTCCGATCGTGAAACTGGGTTTCATTTGTCGTTAGACACTCACCACGGATACCATTGATTTCTACGGATTTCTGTTACTCAGGGGTCGGGATTTCCTGAATCAGTAAACATCCGTGAAATCCTTGGCCGATTCAACTCGTTGCCTGCTGCCGAACTCCAAGTTTTGTCTTCGGAGCTGGATTTCTCTCAAGCATTTTTTTCGGAGTCTCAGAGCCTGACTCGCTCCTCACCCCACTCAAGAACCGCGCCCAACCATATTCCGCAGTTGGCCTTTCATCGCTAGATGCTTTCTTCACCGCCAACTCTGCGACATGGTCCACTATCCATGTGAAGTTCTCCGCACCTACCGAATGGTAATCAGCGTCCGGCGCCGGATTCATGAAATCGATGGCATACGGAACGCCGTTCTCCACCGCGAACTCCACTGTATTCAGATCGTATCCCAGGGCACGGCAAAGCGTGAGTGCATCTTTTTCGATGCGTGCGATCAGCTTCGCGTCCGTATGCTCCGGTTGCCTCACGTAGCGCTCATGATGCGGTGCCCTGGGGTTGTACTGCATGATATGGACATGCTCCCGCCCCACTACGTAACACCTAAAGTATTCCTTGAAGTTCACCGCCTTCTGTAAGGTCATGCAGAGATCGCGCGTCTGATCATAAGCATGAAAAAGTTCTTCTGGTGAGTTGACCTTGTAAACGTCCCGCCAGCCACCGCCATTGAAGGGCTTCAGAAATGCCGGGAAACCCACATAGTCAAAGACCTCTTCCCAGTTCATCGGATAAACGAGATTTCTCATCGATTGATCCGTTGTACCCGGCGGATGCTGTTTATGCGGCAGAATGACAGTAGGCGGAATCGCTACCCCAAGCTTTTCTCCCAATGCATAGTTGAAAAACTTGTCGTCCGCGCTCCACCAGAAAGGATTGTTTATGACTATTGTCCCGCTAAGCACGGCATTCTTCAGGTAGGCGCGGTAAAAAGGAATATCGTGCGAGATGCGGTCGATGATCACCCGGTACCCGCTGGGGTCGGCCATCCGAACCCCACCGATCTTGACGAACTCCGCCTTTACATCCGGCACGCCCATGGAATTGATCTTCTCCACCACCGCGCCGGGAAAAGTATTCTCCATGCCAAAGATAATGCCAATCTTTTTCACGCCTCACCCCAGTTGTGTTGTCACATTGTAAGGTAACCCTAGTGGGAAATCATGGCCAAATCAGTTGTTTCACCACTTTTGCGGTTCTTCCACCCCAGTTTTATGGAAAATATGCGCGCGCCATCTTGTGCCACCACGGCCAATCGTGTCCGGTTCGATCCCCCCATACGTCAAGCCGATGATTCATCTGCTTGCTGCGCATGGCGGCTGCCAGTTTTTCGTTCTGGTCCCAGCACATGTCGTGCTCTCCGGTCGCCAGGATGTAGAAATTTCGACGATACCGCTCCAGGTACCACGGATCACCCATATTAGGCAGAAAGTGCGGGGGGCAATTGAAGTAGCAATCGTCATCGTAATAGCCATCAAGAAACTGCTGGATATCGAATGCCCCGCTCATGCTCACGCAGTGCGTGACCAGATCCGGGTGGCGCAACGCAAAATTCACCGCGTGATATCCCCCAAAGCTGCATCCTGTTGTCGCCAGCAGGTGGGAAATATTCTTCTGTCGGACCAAGGGCAGCACCTCGTGCAGAAGATAGTCCTCGTACTGCATGTGCCGCACCACACGCCAGCGAGGATGCGCCCCGCGGTTATACCAGCTCTCACTGTCGACACTATCAACGCAGAATAGTTGCATTCGGCCTGATTCAATCTTGTCCCAACTCGCGCCCACCATTCCCCGATCTTCATATTCGTAAAACCTTCCCTGGGAGGTCGGGAACACCAGGATAGGCAAACCCGCGTGTCCGAAGATCAGCATCTCCATGTCGCGGTTGAGTCGAGGCGAGTACCACTTGTGATATTCGCGGTTCATGCTTGACGTAGCTTCCTCGCTTATGGAAGTTCCATAGTTTAATCTGAGATTATCGAATCGGTGCACCACTCCTAGCGGAGGAAGATCAATCGGCAGCGCACGGCGCGCCTGAACCAACCCATGGTTGCCAAATTTCTCGGTTCCGCCAGCACAGACACCCTGACCTCATCTGCAGAGCCAAGAACCACTGACCTACGTAAACATCCCAACTTTCAGTCGCGGCTGCTCCCCGGCGACCGCGAGCTGATTGTTTATCTCCCTCCCGGATACGATCAGCATCCCAAGCAACGCTTTCCCGTTCTTTACCTGCATGACGGCCAGAATCTCTTCGATGAAACCACCTCCTACGTCCCCGGCATGGATTGGAAGGTCGACGAAACCGCCGAAGACCTCATTCGGCGACAGCAGATCCAGCAGCTTATCATCGTGGGTATCTACAACGCCGG
>Ga0187776_10000780_pt1 | contig 15400 bp, 14 predicted proteins | sample 0216_BV02_MP12_2_FD_132426 | JGI IMG/M metagenome (GOLD analysis project Ga0187776, IMG submission 132426) | Tropical peat soil microbial communities from peatlands in Department of Meta, Colombia - 0216_BV02_MP12_20_MG | ecosystem: Environmental > Terrestrial > Soil > Wetlands > Peat | place...
CAATCCCAGGGCTTGCATGAAAGCGGCAACATCGTCGGCGAGAGCCTCGGTGGAGTAGGCGCCTTCGGTTTTGTCCGTTTCACCTGTCCCGCGGAGGTCGAGGGAGATGCAGGTGAAGTGCTTGGCGTATTCCGTCACTTGAAACGCGTAGCAGGCATGATCGGCGGAGGTATAAGGGATGAGAACGAGAGGCTCGCCCGACCCTTGCTGGTTATAGTTAAACGTGATGTTGTTCGCCTTCACCTTAGGCATAAGTGTTCCCCTTCTGAAAGAAGGTTGTTCACATCAGGGTGCCGGAGTTGGTGGGCCCAGCGTTTTTGGCGGATATGCATAATAAATGCGGAGCCGGCTGTTGTCCCGCCATTCTCGGTAGTGTTGGCCCCCGGAGTCAGTATGATCGACAAAGCTCTAAGGGGCAGAGATTCTAACGCCGGAACAGATTCCGAGCGATGAAGAACGCGTTAGCCGGTCGCTCAGCTAAGCGGCGCATGAAGTAGGGATACCATTCGGTGCCGAAGGGAATGTAAACGCGCATTCGCCAACCCTCGCGCACCAGCCGCTCCTGCAGGTCGCGCCGAATTCCGTGCAGCATCTGGAACTCAAAAGCGGTAGGCGAAATGTTTTCCTGCCGGGCAAAGCGCTTAGTGACTTCAATGATGCGCTCGTCGTGGGTGGCAATTCCGTGATAGATGCCGCTTTTGAGCAGCAGCTGCATCAACTTCACGTAATTGGCGTCAACGTCGGCTTTCTTCTGGAAAGCGATCGCCGGTGGCTCCTTATAGGCGCCCTTGCACAGGCGGATGCGGATGCCGTCTGCTAATAGCTCCTCCACATCTTTTTCACTGCGAAAGAGGTAGCTCTGGATGACAGCGCCAATGTGCCTGACATTTCCGGGGACGCGATGCATTTCGTGAACGAAATCGAGGGTGCGCTGAGTATAGGGAGAGCCCTCCATGTCCACGCGGACGAAGTTGCCAATGCGGGTAGCGTGCGCGATCAGGCTGCAGACCAACTCACGCGCCAGGTTCTCGTCCACATCCAGCCCCATGTGGGTGAGCTTCAGGCTGATGTTGGCTTGTAATTGCCGGGCATGGATCTGATCGAGGATCTGGTGATAAAGCTGGGCGCTGGCCCGTGCTTCTTCCGAGTTGGTGACATTCTCGCCCAGATTGTCGATGCTGACAGTCATGCCGCGAGCATTCAGTTCCTTTACCGCGGCAATGGCATCGTCCACGGTGGTGCCGGCGACGAAGCGCCTGGCCATGGGCTGTGCCAGGGAGGAGTTTTCGGCAAAGGAGCGCAGGCGGCGATTTTCAGAGAGCCAGATGAAGAATGTCCTCAGCACATTCCTTCCCCAGGCGGAAGAGGACAAATGAGAGGATGTAAAAGCGAAGTCAGAATTCTCGTCGGACGGCTCATCCGGCGCCGTAAGTGCAGGTTCAGCGGGTTCTGGCGTTTTCCGAAGCTCACTCTGGGGTAGAGGTTCGGTTTCGGTTGCATGGGCCACGATGTTTTTATCACATGCCACCGTGGGGATCAGCCAGTGCGGCGGTCACAGAGCGCAGGCAGCGTGGACGCCAGTTTTTCATTCCCCCATGCTCTCCAGAAACCGCTCAGCTTCGATGGCGGCCATACAGCCGGTTCCGGCTGCGGTAATCGCCTGGCGATAGCGGCGGTCCTGAACGTCGCCACAGGCATATACTCCCGGCACGCGGGTGAAAACATAGTCACGCGTGATCAGGTAGCCATCCGCGTCCATATCTAACTGCCCGCGGAAAACGTGCGTGTTCGGAATGTGCCCGATGCCCAGAAACATCGCGCTGGCGGGGTAGTCCCAGACCTTGCCGGTCTTCACATTGCGCAAGCTCAACCCTGTAACTTCTTTCTGGCTGACATTGTGAACGTCTTCAACAATCGTGTCGGTGAGGAATGCAATTCGCGGATTGTTGCGGGCCCGATCCAGCATGATTTTGGAAGCGCGGAATTGATCGCGGCGGTGAATCAGCGTGACTTTTGGAGAGAAGCGGGTGAGGAAGATGGCTTCCTCCATGGCCGAGTCTCCACCGCCGATCACCGTGACGTCCTTGCCGCCGAAGAAAAAGCCGTCACAGGTGGCGCAGGAAGAGACGCCGTGTCCGATCAGGGCCTGCTCGCTGGGCAGACCGAGCCAGCGCGCCGATGCGCCGCTGGCAATGATCAAGGTCTCGGTATGAATGATTTCCTTGCCGACGCTGAGGGAAAAGGGGCGCTGGCTGAGATCGACTGCCGTCACCACACCATGAGAATGTTCCGCTCCGAAGCGCTCCGCCTGCTTACGCAGGTTCTCGATGAGTTCAGGACCCTGAATACCTTCAGGAAATCCAGGAAAGTTCTCTACCGTAGTGGTGAGCGAGAGTTGTCCACCGGGCTCATGCCCAGCCAGCACCAGCGGTCTCAGATTGGCTCGGGCGGAATAGATGGCGGCTGTCAGACCGGCACATCCGGAGCCAATGATGACGGTCTTGCGAAGCGAATTGCGGTTTTCCATGTGCTCTATATTGATTGCTCCATGCTTCGAAAGATTCAGCGGGGCGCCGACGGCTGTTCGTGTCAAGGTTTCGAGGTCAAATTGGAATCCTTTTTCGTCGCTACCGGCGTTTTTGTGCTCGCACCCATTCCCGGAACGCCCAAGGCGGCCAACTCGCGCGGAACGGTGTGGCTGACGCCGAGGGCGGAACGGTAGCGCGCCAGGATCTGCGACGCCTGATGAAATAATGGCTCGTAGGCTGTCTGATCGGCTCCGCGACAACGCGCCAATACAATCGAAGTCTTTCCAAATCGTTCCAGCCGAACTCGATCCGCGGGAGTATCGGTAGCCAAAACCGATGCCGGCGAAGCCGCGCCGGTAATGCTGTTGGTGATGGAGACCTGCGGGTCCTTGGTTTCCTTCATCTTGAACACCAGAGTTTCGGAAACCCCCTTCTCGTCCACGCTGATCGAATACTGCGAAGTGGCGAAGGGCGAACTGGCAATGAAGTCCTTGCGAATACGAACCCAGCGCGAAACCGGAGCGCCTTCCATAGTGGAGCGGCCGCGCGAAATCTCAAAATCCGGGGCGAATTGCGGCTGCGGGATGCGCGCCAGCGCAGTGGAAATCTCCTGCTGCTCGGCTTCGGTAGGGTTGCAGACGTTGAGGTAGTTGATTCGCACCTGCGGAGTTTTTTCCGTTTCTTGCGCTGCGGCAGTAACTGCAAACGCGGCGAGCCCAAAAGCGAGCCAGGAGTGAAGTCGGGTCAGCACCGGCTGATTCTAAACCACAGACTAGCGCTTGGACTCAGGGGCGCGCAGGTACTCAGCTAGCAGGGAATCCGCATGAGCACTATGTGCTGCCTGTTCGAGGAGAGCACGAGTGTGGTCGGATTGGCGGCGACTGAGGGCAGTGCCTGCCATCCGGCGGATTGAAGCGCTCAGGTTGGAACTGGCAAGCACGCGGACCAGGATCTCCGACGACCGTTCTCCCGCGATTGCCGCTACTACTTGCACAGCCGACTGAAGGACTGACATGCGCGCAGAACTGGAGCCAAAAATGAATTTTTCCAGATCGTCCAGGGTTGCAGGATCCTTCAGGAACATCAGCTCATCCAGAGCCGTTTCCAATACGTGTCCGCCCAGGGCTGCCAGAGCCCGAGCCAGCACCTGACCTCGTCCGGGGAGGCGGCTCTTCAGGACGGCAGTGACGGCCGCCTGCTGTACTCGCTCATCCGGATGGTGCAGCGCGGGAGCCAATTGTGCGAGAAGTTCAGGATCACGCAGTTCGCTCAGCACCACGCAGGCGTTGCGAACAACGTACCAGCGTTCATCGGTGAGCCGGCGACGAGCGACCTCGATCCCGGTCTGACCCGTGCGCGCCAGCAATCGCAGCAGAGCCAGCCGGTTGCCGCCCTGCTTGTCGCTTTCGAGCCGTTGAAAAATGAGCTCCAGACCACCCGTACCGGTACGCCGGAGCAGGGTAGTTGCAGTTTGCGCCCAGGCCGAGTCATCGCGTTTCTGCAGGTAAATCTCTATGACTCGCTCAATTTGCGGTGGCAGCAAGAGCCTTGGCAAAATTCGGCGACAACAGGTGGAGTGCGTATCCGGATCCTGGGCGATCAACTTATCAAGTACCAGACCGATCCTTTGCACCTGTTCGTAATTCTCATAGATGGAAGCGGTCTGGGCCAGAGTGGCCAGAGCATTTACCAACTGAAAATGCTTGAACCCCAAGAAATTTGTTCCCTGGACCTCCGGGATCAATCGCTCGGTGGCGGCCTGCGCAAATTCTGTGCTCGGGCCAGCGACCAGATTGATGAGCTCGGTTAGTCGGCTGAGCTCTTCCGGTTGGACCTCCTCGGCAGGCAAACTCAGGACCCCCAGGTAGTGTTTGGCGATGGCCACGGCATCGCCGATTCTGCCTTTAGCGATCCGCTCTTTAATGTGGTCCATCAACCGCAGGAACTCAGCGCGGCTGTAGCGTTGAACCTCGAGCAGACGCGCCTGCTTGCGGTCCGGAGGTAAGGCCACCCAACGCAGCTCGTCTTGGATCTTTTCATAGGTCTGCTGGGGGAAGCTGTACTCACGGACGAACCTAGCCAGCTTTGTCGCCAGTTGCTCCGCCATCTGCGTGGCATAGAGACTGCGTGCCAGCACGCGCACGACGTCCTCTTCCACCACGTAAGCGTCGGCCGATTTGGGCGCGGATGCAAGCCGCTGGCTGGCCCATGTGAGCGCCGTATCTGCGATCAGTTCGGTGGCGAGTTCGTTGGCTGGCATTGCACTCAATTCAGCTCGGCGTTCCGCCGGAAACGCCGAAAGCGCGAAATCGGGTTTCATCCCTTGGAGGAGACGGGCCAAAGCGGTGTAGGCCTTGTAAGGATCGCCGTGTTGCTGGGTGAGGGCGGCCTGCAGGGTAGGACCGATCAGATTCATGATGTCGTCCGGTCCGCCGATGCCTGGGGGACGAGCCATTCCGGCGGATTCGAACAACAGGCCCATGGCTTCCATGGCGACCGTCGGGATGGACTCCTTAGCGTCGTGGGTGCGCAGATAGGTGGCAGCGTCGGTTTCGAGGAGGGTATCGCCCTCCTCTGTCCGCTTCTTGTCTTTGCTGCTGGGAAAGAATTGAATGCCGTCGATGGCGTTCTGTTCGAGGAAGATCCTGGCACCACCCTGGGCAGCAATGAGCTTGGGGGAGGTGGAAAGAACCCCCACCACGTGGCGGTAGCGAGCGAGGGTCAGGCCGGGCTCAAAACGAACTGCCCCGATACCCCGTTTCAAGAACTCATTTTCGAGATGAGCTACCCCCATGTCCTTGGTTAGCAGGTTATTCAGCATCAAGCGATCATCCACGAACCCGATCACCAGTTCACGTGCTTGCTTAAGCAAGAAAATCAGCTGGTCGAAGCTTTGCTGGATAGGACCCGCAGTAACCGGGTGTTCGACCCCCAGCATGATCGCGGTACGGACAGCGATCTGCAAAGTGCGGGCATATCGCAATCCAGCCATTTTTAGCTGTTTCTCTTCGAGCACGGAGATCACCGATACTGATTTTCCGGGAATCGGTCTCGCGGATCCGATTCTACGAACCTGGATGCTGTGGATAGCTTGGCCGGGGGCTGGCCAGAGCCATCGCAGGAGAACCTGCTTGTATAAGAGTCTGATCTAGGAATGGTTTGCGTGCAAGGACTTGCACAGAAACATGCGCAAAATCATCTCCCAGGCATCCAGGAACACGGCGGCATGTGATTGCAATCACAGCTTTAAGTGGGTCCCAGCGGCAGCATGCGCAATAGTGTTTCATAGTTCCTGAAGAGGGGCGCTTTCACAGCGCCTATCTCCGTTGACTGGCGCGCATTTTCCGGCCTCAGCCGCGGATCAGAATCTCTCAAGACAGCCTCTTCTGAAACACAGCGGACGAGAGCGCTATGTCTCAGCCCGATCCCAAAGCGCATTCCCAACCCGGCGAGCGCAGCCACCAATTCCAGCGCAGCTTGTTGGAAGCCTTCAAGACGGCGGAGCAAGTGAATTATCCAGCGAACGCGACGATCTTTCAGCAGGATGATCCAGCCCAAGGGATACACCTTATCCACGAGGGAGAGGTACTGTTGTTTATCAATTCTGGAGAAAGACGCACGCCCATTCACACCGTGGGTGCGGGATCGCTGCTCGGCTTATCCGCGGCTGTTACCGGTCAAGCTTGCGCCTGCACTGCCGAGACGGTGCAGGCGGTGCGGGCCGGTTTTATTAGCCGGGAACGGCTGCTGCAGATCGTGCGCCATGACTCCGAATACTGTTTTGAGGTGGTGAAGATGCTTGCGGCGGAGTTGCTGGACCTATCGGCGGGAGCCTTGACCGCTGCCCACAGCCACCCTAAATCCATCAAACACGGTCAATCAGAGTGAGGACCGGTTGAGTGCTTCTGAGTGCTGGGAGGCTATCTCATAACGGACCCTGAGGGTAACCCTCCGTTTCCCGCAGGGGCTTAAAGTTCCGGATTTTGCGCTCCGGACGGCGCGGCTGAAAGCCGCGCCCATTCAGGACGGATCTATCAGCTGCTTCTGACTGCCGATGACTATCTCACCCGCGCCAGCACGAGTGTCACGTCGTCGGGCTGTTCGTGAGGTCCGATCCAGTCGCTGACCGCCGCCAGGGCTAGTTCGGATATGCGGGCGATCGGGAGGTTGTGGTTCTCCTGCACTAATTGAATGAGGCGGTGTTCGCCAAACTCTCCAAACTCATTTTCCGGCTCTGTCACGCCATCGCTGTAGGCGACAAAGATATCGTCTGGCCGCAACTCTGCCGTGGCTTCCTGATAGCTTACGCCGTCGAGCAAGCCGATCACCGTACCCCCAGTATCCAATCGGCGAACCCGACCATCCCGCGACAATACCAAAGGCGCGAGATGGCCGGCGTTGGTGTGAGTCAGCTTGCGGGTTTGGCCATCATAGACACCAAGAAACATGGTCGCGTATTTCTCTAGAGGAGTGCTCTGATAGAGCTGACGGTTGAGCATGGTGCAGAGCAATGCAGGAGAAACATCAGCCTCCGAGTCCCCAAACGAGGAGGCGTCATAGCGCGAGAACACGCGCACCCCGCCGCCTACGTTGGCTGCGGCCAGTGCGGGCGAGCGCTCCAAGCTATAGGCGCGCACCGCAGAATGAATGGTAGCCATCAGCAGGGCAGCAGAAATCCCTTTTCCACTGATGTCGCCCACGGCCAGCGCCACCTTCTCCGGTCCCAGGGGAATGAAATCGTAGTAATCGCCGCTGACCGTGCGTGCTGGGCGGCAAACGCCATAGAGTTCGAGGGTGGCCAGGTCCGATGCCTGTTTGGGAAACAACTGGGCCTGCACTTCCTGTGCGATCGCCAGCTCGTTTTCCATGCGCTGCTTTTCTTTCTGTTCGGCAATCAATTTCTCCAGCGATTCCGCCATGCCATTGAAAGATTTCTCCAGAGCAGCCAATTGGTCGTCGGATTTCACCTGGATGCGGTGGCTGAAATCGCCACGGTTCACAAACTGCGTAGCGCGATAGAGCGCGGCAACCGACCGCGTGATCGTGCGGCTTAGCCCAATCCCGATCAGCAGGGCCACTAATTCGATGACCGCAAAAGCGATGGCTACGGCTACCAGCGCAATCAGGATGGCGTTGGCAAATTGCCCTATTACCAGGAACAAGCGCTGATAGAGCAAAGAAGGCCGGGTTCGAACCAGCATGAGCGCGTTCCGTGATTCACCGGACTGCCAGTCGAGCAGGGTGAGGGTCGTGGGAAACGTCACTTCTCGATCCAAGGAATACAGGGGAGGCGGAAGCTTGCCTGCTGTAATTCCTTGCCCTCCTCCCCCCGGCGCCTCTACGCCTCCCTCGGGTCCGATCCGCAACTCTTCGTTGGACTCATTGATGCGCAGGCGCTCAATCCTTTCCGTCCTGCGCCCCGAGGACTGAGGCCCGGAAATCTTGAAAGGGACGAGGGAGATAGAGCCAATATCAGCAGCGAGCTTTTCCAGCAGTGTCTTGTTAAGCGGGACGCTGGAGATCACGATCAGTTTCTCGTCACCTACGGACAGAGTGCGCATAGATCGCAGCCACACCCGTTCACGATCGATGACCAAGCTGGTCACATCGCCCTGAATCTTCTGTGGCGGTGACACCAATTGCGAATCAGTGGTGTTGGCTACCTTCCCGTTCAGCTCTGCGGCAGACTCCAGCACTTCGCCGTTGCCGCGATACAAGGCGCTCAGGCTGCGCTCGGGGAAGGCTTCTTCCCGGACGTTTACCTTCTGCAGCAAACCGCGTGACAGTTTCTTTCCCTCACGCAGCGGAGCAGCAACTTCCGAAGCCAGGTGTTCATTCAAAGCCTCCAGACTCTTGAGCTCAACCTTCAGATCGGAGGTGGCAACGTAAGTAGCGAACTGGCCGACAAACAAGTAGGCGATGATCAATCCCATCACGATCAACAGCAGCACGGGTATCACGCCGATGAAGGTATAGGTCACGATCAGACGGTTGCGTAAGCGCCACATCGCCCGCCGCAATCCCCAGCGGACGATAAGCCATACGAGTAGGGTGCCTGCAATCGAGGTGAGAAAACTGACCCAGGCATCCAGGCTGACGCTGGGGCGGTGCCGGATCCAGGCGCTCAGCCTGGCAACCACAAACAAGAACAGATCAAGACCGAGAAGATAAAGTGTGAAGCGTGCCAACCCGCCCAGCGGCAAGATCCCTGTCGCCAGGAGCTTGCGCCGAATCTTGTGGTAAGTAGGGGAGGCCATTGCTCACCAATGAAGCTGATTATAGCCCGGAGATTCCGGGCTTCTGGCTCAGGCTTTCTGCCGATCGAAAACTACCTGAGAGAAGTTACGTAAGATCCAAATTCAAGGTTCCGCTGACTTCGCAGGAGGAAATTCGGGTACGCACCCGGCGAGTGGCAAATCTCAGGCGGGGACCTGCAGGAGCAGCTACGTGTAAGATTCCAGATCCGTTGCGACAACAGGTCAGGCGCTGAGTCAGTTCTCGCAGAAGTCTGGACCGCAGCCGCAAGTACCCATCCCGCATCCGCCCTCGGAGGGAGCTGCCGACGACGATTTGGAAGACGAGGGAGTGGCGTAAGTGGAGAACTGCTGATCGAGGCGAGTGCCGTGACAATATGGGCATTCCGCTTTTTTGGATCCATAGATCAGCGCTTCGAAGGGCTTATTGCATTCTTTACAGATGTACTCGAAAATCGGCATCCCGAATTCCAGCCTTTCCATTGCTCAAACAGAACGACAATTGGCTACACTGATCTTAGATGGCGGGCGGAATTTCAGGCAAGTCTTCGGCGATGACAGTAAGCGAGGCTGCGGTTTCTTTACGGCACGATTTCGTGCCGCGGCGGTGGCTGCGGAACGGACACTTTCAGACACTCGCTTGCAGCTTTCTGCCGCGTCTGGATTGCCGGGCGAAAGAAGAGGCCCGGCTTATCCGTGTCACCGAGGATACGAAAATTCTGTGCCACTGCCACTGGCAGGCTAATCGCAGACAGGCCCTGACGCTGATCGCGGTTCATGGTCTGGAAGGCTCCAGTTCCTCGCAATACATGATCGGCACTGCGCAGAAAGCCTGGGCAGCAGGCATGAACGTGGTACGCATGAACATGCGCAACTGCGGAGGCACTGAGAATCTTACGCCGACGCTCTACAACTCCAGTTTGTCGGGCGACGTGGACGCAGTGGTACGAGCCTTGATTTCCGAGGATAAGTTATCGCGCATCGCCGTCGCTGGGTTCTCCATGGGGGGAAACCTGGTCCTGAAATGCGCAGGCGAGTGGGGCCGGGTAGCGCCACCCGAGGTCGAAGCGATCAGTGCGATCTCGCCGGCTATGGATCTTGCGGCATCAGCAGACGCCTTACACCGTCCCTCCAATCGTATCTATGAATGGGCTTTCCTGGTAGGACTGCATCGTCGCATGGCACGCAAGGCACGGCTCTTTCCCCAGTTCTATCGTTCCTATCCGCTGTTTAGCATTCGCAGCTTGCGTGAGTTTGACGAGAAGATCACCGCGCCTCACGGCGGGTTCAGCGGCGCGGACGACTATTACGCGCGCGCCGGCGCCTCGCAGCTAGTGGATCGCCTTGCATTACGAACCCTAATTATCCACTCCCGTGACGATCCGTTCATCCTGCTGACGGAAGAGACTCGTGCGAAGATCCTGGCCAATCCGAAAATCACATTGATCGAGACTCGCCATGGCGGACATTGTGGGTTTCTGGCAAGCTCCGATGGTTATGACGGCCGCTGGGCAGAGCAGCAGACGATCGCGTTTCTGGAGCATGGATCGTGAATGCTCGATGTATATTGGGTCAACAATTGCGCGCCTTATGCAGGCTGATTACTCGGTCGAACTCGGTTCCGACGATCCTATTCTTGCCGTCCCCTGGTCTTCCCCGGCTGGGGACTCGCATTTTATCGATCTGCGGCGATTTCCCGAGAGATTGGGCGAGATTCCTGAAGCTCGCAAGCTGACGGCATTAGCCGAATTCCTGACTGCTGTGAACTCTCACACTTCGGTGCTACAGAGCGCGAAGTGCGATGCCTGGTTTTCCACCGAGATCGGCGAAGAAGAGGCCATATTCGGCGCTTCCTGCAAGTTTGGATCTTATGTTGATGTCGTCTTCGTTTCTCCTTCGACGCGTGTGTCCTTACCTGAGCACGAGCACCTTGGCGAAGGGCTGGCGAAACTGTTAGCGCGAGCGCCGGAGATTCCAGCAGCTTTGGAAGCAGTAATCAGGCGAGCCCACTTTGAGGTGGACAAGCCCGACCTTTTCGTGCAGGAAGGCTTCTATTTCACGATCTACGTTTTTGGTTACGGAGATGAACAGGAAGACGCACAGCGATTCTGGGCGATTGCAATGCGCCTAGTAGGCAACGCCATTTTGCAGCTATCGGCGGAAAAGGCATCAGCGGGATAAGGGCAGAGGACAAGTCGTATCCGTTACAATGACGCTGAGCACAATTACCCGATTACTTATTCGACTTCTCGATCCCTACCGCTTCACTCTCTCTCCGAAAACCATACGGGCAGTGGCGGCAGCCGGACTGGCAGCAGAATCCCCGCTTCTGGAGATAGGCCGCAGTGAACACCATCAGCCCGTTTTCGAAGTAGAAGTGTTCTCCTTCGACTAAGTCTCCGTTGCGTTCTTCTCCCGTCTCGCCGCTCATCCTCGCTCAGTTTGAGGATAGCAGGCGGAATCTTTCATTGCTTCACAATCGCGGCGTCGGCTACCTTGGTTCCAATGGGGCTGCCGGAGAGCGCGGTCAATTTGCCGCTATTCTGATCCACCGAGAAGCCCTGCAACACATCGCCCACTACATACAAAAACTTGCCAGACGGGTCGATGCGCAAATGAGCTCCCTCTGCGGTCAGGCCGAACGGCGATCCTTGCACTTGCGTGAGCGTTCCCGAGTTATCGTCGAGCTTGTACACGGATATCGACTCGGTTCCGCTCTGGTTGTAGCCGCTGGGATTCAGCAGAAACACAAATTTGTTTGCCGGATCGCTGATCGCATATGAAGCGGCATTGCCGCCGGGAAAAGGCGAGCCCGGCACGGCGGTAAAGGACCCATCAGAGCCAACTTTAAAGACCTCAAGATTTGCCAGTTCGTAGTGCGGAACAAGGGCAAACTTGAAGTCGGCGCTGAGGGAAACGGATGAGGTATGGCCGGCGGTTCCGAAGGGAGCGCCGGCCACTGGATAAGAGGCAGGGAAAAGCTGTAAGCCCGCGGAAAGCATTTGCTTCACGCTGAAAATCGAGTTGATTGCCGAGAGCCTCGGGTCCTGGCGCTGGCCAGCCACCGGGTTAGTGCGACTGAACTACTTAGCTCCGCGCGCCCGACCTAGCCCGTATTGTATGCTTATGGTCATTGCGGGCCCGTAGCTCAAAAGGATAGAGCATCGGCCTTCTAAGCCGAGGGTTGCAGGTTCGATTCCTGCCGGGCCTACCAGCGCTTTCCCGCAGCGGTGCACAGTTTCCTTGACAGCCCCTGAGCTCTGGAATAGGTTTCGGAGAGCGCTTCTTTCGTCCCCGCCGATCCCCCAGGGGAACTATCATGCCGGACCTTCGTTCCGAGCCCCGAGTAGTGCGCCTGTCGCCGGTACGTGTGTTTGGCCTCGATCCTGCCGGCCATCCGGTCAGCCAATTGGTTCACACCGGCGACATCAGCAAGCATGGCGCGCGCATTGTGGGCATCCGTAACTGGCAAACGCCCGGCGAAACCATTGGGGTGCGGTATGAGCGGGAGAAGGCTCGCTTCAAGATCATCTGGGTGGGCAAGCCTGGGACGCCGCAGGATGGACATCTCGGATTACGATGTGTTGAGCCCGGCAAATATATCTGGGGCCTGTCACCGGGGGCTGCTCATGCCAAGATAACTGCCAGTGCGCATCATCCCGCATTTTCGCCGACAGGTGAGAGCCCCCGCCGCAGCGACATCCGCTTTCCCATCGAAGCCGGGAGTCAGGTGCGGGAGTTCGGTACTCATATTCCTACCTGGGTCACTGTTACGGATGTCAGTATGGGAGGATGCTACGCGCAAACTTCCACACCGTTCTCCCTTGACACCAATGTGGAGATCACCCTGCATGTGGGCGACGTCCGGATCGATGCCTGTGGGTTCGTCGTGCACAGCCAGCCGCTGGCAGGCATGGGCATCAAGTTTGCGGAGATGACGCCCTTGAATCGCGAGCAACTGAAGCACGTGATTGCGAGGCTGGGCTCACATCGACGATCGATTGCGCAGTAGGTTAAGTACGATCGAGTGAAGTCAGATTGGGCGAGGGAAGATTGGGTGAAGTTGGATCGGGTGAAGGACGATGCGTGATTTCTGATCGGCTGAAGGTAGGTCGGATCCAGCTTCCGTTTCCTAACTTGGAATTGCTAACTTGCAATTGCTAACTTGCTGCTCTAACGCCCCGATGCGGCGAAGCGCACTCCGATGGTGTCCGCTTCGCGATAGCGCACTTCGATCAGAAATTTCTCGCGCGTCCCGTTAGGCTCGAGTACGGTTACGGTCATGCGCGCCCCGCTTTTCAGTTCGGGGTTTTCCAGTCCCGGCGTGAGGCGGATCTGCATACCGCCTCCGCTGACCTTCTCCAGCCAGCCGATGGGTTGGCCTTTTTCATCGAGGACGCGGACGCCTTCGGGAGCGTCCAAGCGCGGGTATTGGCGCTGCGGTAGGTTTGACGTGGTCATCTTGAGAGCCGCCTGCTTTCTGGGGCGAGACATAAGAAAGGCCGCACAAGTGCCAGCCTATTTGCCTCCCAGAACCAGCTTGGCAATGGTGGCCAGCTGCATGTTCGACGTGCCCTCGTAGATCTTACCGATTTTTGCGTCGCGGAAGTATTTCTCAACTGGGTAATCCCTGGTGAAACCGTAGCCCCCATAAATTTCGACCGCCAGGGAGGTGACCCGTTCCGCCACCTGCGAGGCGAAAAGCTTAGTCATGGCTGCTTCCTTGACGAAGTTAACACCGGCATCCTTCATGCGCGCGGCGTTGTAAACCATCATGCGGGCTGCTTCCAGTTCGGTGGCCATTTGCGCCAACTGGAACTGGATGGCCTGGAAATCGGAGATGGGATGGCCGAACTGCTTGCGTTCCTGGGCATACTTGAGGGCAGATTCCCAGGCACCGCGAGCCAGGCCGATCATCTGCGCGCCGATGCCGATGCGTCCTTCGTTCAACGTTTCAATGGCGATCTTGTAGCCTTTGCCGACTTCGCCCAAGACGTTTTCCTTGGGCACGCGGCAGTCTTCCAGAATCAGCTCGCAAGTGCTGGAGGCGCGGATGCCCAGCTTGTCTTCTTTCTTGCCGACGCTGAATCCAGGGAAATTTTTCTCCACGATGAAGGCGGTAATGCCTTTGTACCCGGCGGATGGATCAACAGTGGCAAAGAGGACAAAGATGCCAGCTTCCTTGGCGTTGGTGATCCATAGCTTGCGGCCGTTGAGGACGTAGTCGTTGCCCCTGGCCTCGGCGCGTGTGGCCAGAGCAAATGCGTCGGAGCCGGAACCCGCCTCGCTCAGGGCATAGGCGCCCACTACGTCGGAGGCGAGCTTAGGCAGGTATTTCTTTTTCTGCGCTTCGCTCGCCCAGCGCAGGAAGGCATTGTTGACCAGGGTATTCTGCACATCGACAATCACGCCAGCCGAGGCATCCACGCGCGATAGCTCCTCCACCGCAAGGATGGCCTCGAAAAACGTGCCAGCTCCGCCTCCATATTGCTCAGGAAGCTCGATGCTCATCAGGCCAAGCTGGAAGAACTGATCGATCAGGCTGTGCTCGAAGACGCCCTTTTCGTCCATTTCTTTGACGTGGGGACGCAGCGTGCCCTCGGCAAATTGTCGGATATTGTCGCGAAACAGGACTTCATCTTCAGTGAGGGAAAGCAATGGCGGACGAATCTCGGCTCGTTGGGCAATGGCTTCAGGCATGGAAGAACCTCATGAGGGCAAGTAAACAAGAACAAGGAAATGATTGTATATCAGGCCTGTTTGTCATCACGAGTGGGGGGAAGGTCGCGAGGGTCTCCAGGTATCAACCCTACGGCTCGATCTCTATAGGTGTCCCATCCGGTACGACTCGCCAGATTTCATCCATTTCATCGTCAGTCACGGCAATACATCCATCTGTCCAATCCATTTTCAGATGTATACGTCCCAACCATCCAAAGCCGTTGGGCAGACCATGAATGAATACATCACCACCTGCCGAGGTGCCGAGTTTACGCGCGGCTTCGATCTGCTCAGGATTTGGGTAAGAGATGTGGATCGAACGATAGAAGCGGCTCTTGGGATTTCGCCGATCTAAGACGTAGATTCCTTCCGGCGTCTTATGATCCCCTTCGCGAGCCTTCGGTCCGACCGGATCACTTCCAAGGGAGACTGAATACCGCTTCAGCTCCTGACCATGACTGTACAGAATCAGCTGGCGTGCTTTTTTCAGGACTACGACTTTGTCAGCCTGCGCGGTGGCGGCGAGTGCATGGGTTTGTGCCGCCTGCAGTGTGGTCGAGCATCCTAGGGCCGCAATTAGCAGTCTTGTACCCGGTTTCCAGCTGATCTTTGGCATGCGCCTAGGCACTCGGAACTGAAATGCGAATCAAGAGTTAAGGCAGATACCTCATTGGTATGGGCACACCAAGCAAGAAAGCATCTACTCTCCCACTGCTCTTTCCATGATCCGAGGCTGCTCCTCGTTTACCGCTACGCCGTCGCTAAATGTCACGTATCTCCCCGAGATCGCCGGCACGCGCTCCCCGGGCACGATAATTCCGACCAAGTTCAAAGGATCGGCGGCGGAAACCGTGATCGTTTCTCCGCTAGGCTCAAGCTTTCGAATCGCGCGCAATG
>Ga0187776_10000781_pt1 | contig 15390 bp, 16 predicted proteins | sample 0216_BV02_MP12_2_FD_132426 | JGI IMG/M metagenome (GOLD analysis project Ga0187776, IMG submission 132426) | Tropical peat soil microbial communities from peatlands in Department of Meta, Colombia - 0216_BV02_MP12_20_MG | ecosystem: Environmental > Terrestrial > Soil > Wetlands > Peat | place...
ACAAAAGTTTCCGCCATCGCGGAATTCTGGGACACGCTGAACCAGCCGGGCGGCGCGGCGCGGGCGATGAAAATGTTCGAGGAAGCGAAGAAGAAGGATCCGAACGTGTTTCTCTTTCCGGAATCATCGGTGAACATTCTCGGCTACCAGCGCATCCAGGAAGGCAAGACGAAAGAGGCCATCGAGATCCTGAAACTGAATGCGCTGGCTTATCCGCACTCAGCGAACGTGTACGACAGCCTGGGCGACGCGTATCTTGCGGACCATCAGAATGAACTTGCGCTTGAATATTCGCAGAAAGCTCTGAAAACGATTGGCGACTATCCTGCGGAGAATGAGGGGCAGGCGCAGTTGGTCCGGCAGAGCGCCGAGGGCAAAGTCCAGAAGCTGAAGAAGCCGTAAGGCGGATGTGTTGGGCGACGGCCGATTGCGGTCGATGGACCGGCGAGAATTCTCTTATGTGATAGTACGGCCAATGGAGACGGTGACGGGCGAGCCATCAGCGATGAAGGCCGAGTCTGGCAGGCGGCGGAGGATTTCTCCAAAGCCGCGGCCGTAGAGGGCGTCGCCATCGCCCACGAAGCTGGCGCTTGCGGCGGTCCACACGCGCCAAGGCTCATGCGAGACGTGGTATTCGATCGATTGGCCGCCGCGCCTCGAGTTGTAGCCCCAATAGTGTTCAGTGATGAATTGCTCGAGACTGCCTGGCGCTGGATGCAGCGCTGACCCCGAAGCCTCAGCGCGCAGGCGGCACCATCGGCCCTTGAATTCCCACTGAAATTCCGCTTGAAAGCCGGTTCCATTTCTGCCGATCAAATGGCGCATCGGATGGCTGGTGTAGTTTTCTCCATACACAACGCGAGCAACTTGGGCGATGGCGCGGCGGGGAACAATCTCGCAAATGAAGACCACGCCTCGGCGCAGCGTCGAGCCCTCCTCCCGGCGAACATAGAAGCGGAGATTTACTTCGTCGAAATTGGAGTGGAACGGCAGCGCGAGGAGTCCGAAGAGCCGGGTGCGCAGGAAACGGAAACCGACAAGGCTGATGAATGTTTTGCCGGCATGAAAATCGAGCTCAGTGCCATGCGGAATGCGCGGCGCCAAAAGCGCGGGACTGACTTCGTAGTTCAACATCACGAGGTCGCGCCATTCTGCGGAGAGAAAGACGCGTTCGTTGGGTGGTGGCTGGGTCATCTTCGTCCAAGTCAATTGTAATCCGGATGAGAAAGACTCTCCTCGTCGGGGTGCCATTCGGAGCATGGACTGAGACGAGCGAGTACACAAACTGAAACAAGCAAGACCACAGACTGAAGTCTGTGCTACCGGATCAGATCGGCAATTTGAGCGCGGAAAGTGGATAGCCGCGCCGGAAGACAGCTGTCAGGGTGGACGAAGGCACCCGAGTGAGCCGAGATTGACGACTAAGGAGTGAGAGAGATGATCCCAATTCGAGTGGTGGCGATGCCGACGGAGATTGCAGACAGCGTGCGGAAGAATCAGCAGGATCCGCAGTATGGATTTCCCGCCCACACCAGCGTCGCGAAGGGTGATGCGCCATGCCGGCATTGCCTGCAAATGATTTCCCCGGGAATGAAGCAGACGCTGTTTACCTACGATCCTTTTGCGGGCACGGAGAGGCTGCCGCTTCCCGGGCCCGTGTATGTGCATATGGAGGCTTGCGAGCGTTATCCGGAGGATGGGGGATATCCCGCCGAGCTGCGCAACAGTCCGAGGACTTTGAACGCGTATGCACGCGGGAGGCGCCTGGTAGCCCAGGAATATGTGGAAGGCGAGAATGTGGACGCGACGGTACAGCGGCTGCTCGCGCGGCCCGAGGTGGAGTACATCCACGTGCGCAGCACGACCGCGGGCTGCTACACGTTCCGCGTGGAACGAGCCACGTCCGTCTGATCCAAATTGGGCCTTGGCGAAACCTCTGATCGCTGCCAAATTGTCTTCTGGGGAGTGGGGTTGGGCCGTTGATGAATCAGACAGAGACAAAGACAGATTGGGGCGAGGTTTTGATTCGCGCGGCAACCGAGCGAGATTCCGACGCAATCTGGAAAATTCTCGAACCGATGATCCGGGCGGGCGAGACCTATGCACTGCCGCGGGACATGAGCCGGCGGGACGGGCTCGCTTTCTGGTCTTCGCCGAAAAACGAAGTGTTCGTCGCCGAGAAGGACAGGCAAATTGCCGGTACGTATTTTCTGCGGGCCAACCACGAAGGCGGCGGCGCTCATGTGGCCAATTGCGGTTACGTGACCGCAGCATGGGCAGCCAGCCGGGGCGTGGCGCGGGCGATGTGCGCGCACTCGCTTGAGCACGCAAAGGCGCGGGGGTTTCGCGCGATGCAGTTCAATTTCGTCGTCAGCACCAACGAGCGAGCGGTCCGCCTGTGGCAAAGTTTTGGGTTTGAAATCGTTGGCCGGCTCCCCGGGGCGTTCCATCATCCCGAGCTTGGATTTGTAGATGCGTTTGTGATGTACCGCAAGCTGTGAAGCGCTCCTCCGGCAACTACCAGACGTTCACCCCAGCGGCTGAAGCCGCACTGCTTCTGCGACAGCTACGGCACGGCTAAAGCCGTGCCCTGACGAAGACGAAGCGCGCTATTCGCGCATATATCGCCAACCACTTCACCACACCTATCCGCAACTAATGCGACATCAAATCCACGAAGACTTTCTGAAATTTTTCGACGTCCACGGTCATCTGGACAGTCGCGCGATGAAGATGCGCGGGCGGTGTCAGGTGGCTGAGCCATTTTTCGCGGTCGAGCGGAGCAGGGCCGCTGTAAGGAAGAAAAAAAGTAGGGATATCGTCCGGCGGGGTCCAGACGACGGTGTGGCCGTACTTGGGGCCATGCTCGAAATCGCAATCGAGATAGAGCGTCGCTGATCTCTTGATGACCGAGGGATCAACGAGCGAAGCGACCAACAGCTCATCCCACATGGCCGACCACAGCGTTGTCCCCGCAGGAGGCTGGAAATCCACGTAGAGCTGCTTGACGTGCTTGGCAAGAGGCCCGCCGGAGTCCACGACGCGCTGCATCAATTCCTTGCTCGACCAGACCTGCCCGCCCGCTTCGGCAGGACTGACGACAATCTCCCTCCAGGGCTCGCGCAGAACGATAGCTGCCGCCTCGGGATCCCACCACCAGTTGAGTTCCCAGCCTCCCTTGCTGCTGCCGCCCATGATGTAAATAGCCTTCGTGAGCGGGACGATGCCGGGGTCCATGCGGACGGCGAGCGCGATGTTGGTCAAGGGCCCGCCGCAATAGAGGACGACTTCGCCGGGATGGGCGCGAATCGTGTCAGTGATGAAATCGGCGGCGCGGCCGGGGCGCGGCTGGATGCTGGGATAGCCGCCCGGCGGAGCCCAGGTGTAGCTGTGGTCGGGCGCGTCGGGATTGAAGGCGCCGTGCCAGGTGGGATGCGAGCCATAGAGTGCTTCGAGCAGCTCCTGCTCGCGCCGAGTGTGAAGCAGGGGAAGCCTTGCGCCCTTGACTACGGGAACGTCGGTACGGCCAGTTTGTTCCAGCGCCCAGAGAGCAAAGACAGTGGCCGGTTCCGCCCATTGGTCGCCGCTGACCGTGGTGATGCCGAGCAAATCGATCTGCGGGGCGCGCAGCAACATGAGAAGGGAGAGAAAGTTAGTCCCCTGGGGGCCGGCGCTGTCCTGGTCGGCGATGACTTTAATTTTCCCGGATTGAGCGGGTGCCGCAGCAGAGAAGAGAAGCGCGCCGAGCAGCGCAGACACGAGCAGGAGCTTTTTCATTGGGCCTCTCAGGTTTTCGAATTCGAGTTTCGCGATCGGATGAGATCACTGCAGCGCGAGAATTCTAACACACGCCTTCGCGGAAGGACGGCGAGCGGGCTCAGGGGGCGGCGCTCGCAAGGCCGCTCAGGCCGAGCTCTTTGGCGACAGACCGCATCGCTTCGATGCAGAAGGAAATGTGCTCGTCGAGCGGGACGCTGAGTTCTTCGGCGCCCTTGTACACGTCTTCGCGGGAGACGCCGCGCGCGAAGGCTTTGTCTTTCAATTTTTTCTTCACCGAGGCGGTCTCGACTTCGTGAATGCTTTTCGAAGGCTTGATGAGGGCGCAGGCGGTAAGGAAACCGGCGAGCTCGTCGCAGGCGAACAGAACTTTATCAAGCGGCGAGACGCGCGGGACGCCGGAGTAATTGGCGTGAGAGAGAATAGCGGTGATGATTTCCTCCGGGAAGCCGCGGTCGCGCAGGATCAGCGAGCCGGCGTAAGGATGCTCCTGCATGGGGTGATGCTCCGCATTGGGCCAGCGCTCGTAATCAAAATCGTGGAGCAAACCGGCAACCGCCCAGGTTTCTTCGTCGCCGCCGAGTTTTCTGGCGTAGGCGCGCACGCAGACTTCGACAGCCAGAGCATGTTTGCGAAGGCTTTCGCTCTGGGTGTATTCGCAGAGCAGGTTCCAGGCATCGTCGCGATTCGGCATTTCTTCTCCGTCGGCCAGTTCGATTTCAGGTCCGCCTAAAGAGCATCAGGCACACAGACGATACACACAGTAGCGCGAAATGTGTCAAGTTGACGAACGGCGGCCGGTTTCGCGAAAGCGTCAACAGCCGCAAACGGTCAGGCGAAGAAATTGAGAACTCGGTGGGAGAGGACTGTTTACCGTCAAGCAATTGATTTGGAACGGCGTGGAATTTCACGCTAGCATAAACATGGTGGGGGACCGCAGAAAACACTTGACAATAATTGGCACGCTGTGGAGAATCACTGCCGCGCCAGTTCCTGCCTTCCCTTGAAATGACGTTCCTCCCCTTCGCATCGCCGGAATAGTCTGCGAGGAGATCCGGTGGCGGAAAAAGATGGCATAACTGCGAGCATGGAACAAGAACGAGAAGTTATACGCTGTCAGGTATGCGGGTTAGTGCAATACCGCACGCGCACGGACAACTGCCGAAGGTGTCTGCGCATGCTGCCCCCGAAGGTGACGTTCGTCATCCCGACGCCGTCGCCACAGGATTTGCCGGGGGACGACCGCCAACTGTTCGAGAACTGGCCGAATCGCGAGACGGTGGAAAATATCGGCCAGCGCATCCGCCAGTTGCGGGAGTCGCGCGGCATGACGCAGAGCCAGTTACAGGCGCGTTCGCGCGTGAGCCGCTCCTATTTGTCGCGGATCGAAAGCGGGCAGATGACGCCCAGCCTCGGCACGCTGGAAAAGATCGCCGAAGCACTGGGAGTCGGGCTGAACCGTTTCTTCGTTCCGGAGTCGAATGGCGAGACGGTGCTGGAGGACCCCTTCATTCAGGGGCTCCGGCCATACCTGCGACAGCTCGATTGGGCGCAATGGCAGGGCATCCTGAAGCGGCTGCAGGCGATCAGCGAGCACGTGAGCACGAATCATCACGTGCGTCCGCTGCCGCCGCATTCCGCCGAAAGGCTGCCGCACTCGATGCCGCGTCGGCAACAGCACGCGGGTCCGACTGCCGCGGTATTCCACCGCTAACCGGCGCAAGACGCCAATCACGATTCCGGGCCGGCCCGGGACGCCCGCAACGGCGGGGCACCGGGCCGCTTCCCTTACAGGGAGGGGTTCGGCTGCGAGGCTGGACCCGTGCGGAAACTAAATCCGTGTCCTGAATTCAGGTACGAGACCCGAGAACATACTTCATTGGACTTCTTTTGCTCCGGCACGAACGAGCGAGATCTCCACGATCCCGGATTTCTTTTGCAGAGCGACGACGCGCGCGCCGGCCCCGCGATCTTCCACAAAAGCGACATCCGCATCGCTCACGCCTTGAATGCCGTGCACGTGTCCGTGGCCGTCTTCTCGGCGAAAGTTCGGCCCAAGTTTCTGCGCGTACCATTCCGTGACTTTGTCGAAGTTATCCGTCGTCGAATAACTCTCGACCGTAACGCCCACTGCGTCGCCGCTTCTGGATGAGAGCTCGACCGCCGCTCCCTCGGATGTCTTCCGCGTCGCGCCCGGATACACCGGCAGGCCGGTGCGGTGCGCGCTCTCGCTATCGACGCGAATCGAGCCCGCGGCCGTCTCGATTTCCACTTTTTTCCCGGCCTCGTCCACTCGGACGCGCCGCACGAATACCCCCGCGACGACCAACCCTAGAACGACCATGAGGATTACGCCGCCGCCGATGATGGCGAGAATCCACAGGAGCGCATTGCTCTTCTGCGGGGGCGGCGCAGACGGTCGCGGTGTGGACGCCTGAGGAGTCGGTCCGCTAGACATAGTTCACCTCCTGCATTCTCACACCCGTACTATACGCGAGGAGCAGCGGGAAAGTTCCTCAGTAGAAGACCACTTTGACATCGGGACGCTTTTCGAGGTGCACAGTGTCGATGAAGCGCACCTGACGGTCGTCGAGCGTAAGGATGAGCGAGTGGGTGCGAGTGCCTTCGCCGAAAAAGCGCACGCCACGCAGCAAGTTGCCGCCGGTGACGCCGGTGCAGGCGAAGATGAGTTTCTTGCCCGGGGCGAGCTCCTCCGTATCGTAGATGCGCTTGGGGTCCTTGATGCCCATCTGCGCGATGCGCTCGTGGTGCTCGGGCTTGGAAACTACCAGGCGCGCGAGAATCTGGCCGTTCAGGCAGCGCAGCGCCGCCGCGGTCAGCACGCCTTCGGGCGCGCCTCCGGTTCCCATCACCGCGTGGACGCCCGTGCCGATAACGGCGGCGCTGATGCCGGCGGAAAGGTCGCCGTCGGAAATCAGGCGGATGCGCGCGCCGGTGGCGCGGATATCGGCGATCAGTTTTTCGTGGCGCGGGCGGTCCAGCACGATGACGACGAGGTCTTCGACGTCGCGATCCAGCCGCTTGGCGATGGCCTTCAGATTGTCCGCCACCGGTGCGTCGAGTTCGACCGCTCCTTTGCATGATGGGCCGACGATGATCTTCTCCATGTAGAGATCGGGCGCGTGCAGCAGGCCGCCGCGCTCGCTGGCGGCTAGGACGACGATGGCGTTGGGCTCGCCGGTGGCGCAGAGGTTGGTGCCTTCGAGCGGGTCCACGGCGATATCCACCTGCGGATAGCCGGCGCTCTTCTCGCGCGTGGCTGCGCCGACTTTTTCACCGATGAAAAGCATGGGAGCTTCATCGCGCTCACCTTCGCCGATGACGATGGTGCCGTCCATGTGGACGGTATCCATCTCCGCGCGCATGGCTTCGACAGCCATCTGATCGGACTTGTGGCGGTCGCCGAGTCCCATGGTGCGGGCCGAGGCGATGGCGGCGCGTTCGACGACGCGCAGGAATTCCAGGCTGAGCGCTTTCTCCATGACTGCTCCTGAGTTGCTGAGGCTGATGCCGGAGCGGCCGGCCGCTTCCGGGGCGCCTATCATAACGAATCAGCGGCGCGCGGGGAAGAACAGTGGCCTCGGCACACTATTGAATTTTTTCGACGGATTGAAAGCTCATGGTGACCAAATACATCGCGCAAGCAGAAGCTGGAACGTCCTCCAGCTTCAGCACACGAATTCCCTTAAGCCGGTATTTGCCGATGAATGCGGCGCCGTCTTCCTCGTAGAGATCGAGCTCCGCGGATTCAATCAGGGATTTGCGTTTCTGCGCGTTAATGAGCGGAGCGAGCCCTCCATCATCCGCCGCGCCGAAATTGATTTCGCCAGCGCCCGCCCAGCCAGAAACAAGAATTGACGGCAGGTTTTTCCATTGAGGGCTTGCCTTTTGTATTTTGGGGCCGGCATCGGCAGAGGAGCTCCTGCTTGCCGAACTCTCAGCATGCGCGAGTGTCCTGGCGGTGACGGATTCGACGGAAAGCCAGCCTTGATACTTTGGGTCATGCACGAAATTCACGATGGGCTGTCGGGCGAACTGCATGCGCAAGTAGCTGTAGCCGTAGGTATGCTCCTGTGCCGGTAGTGGGTGGGCGAGGAATCCAAGTGCGATCGCCATCCAGATCAGAGCGGCGAACCGAATCTGCCACGAAGAAAATGCGTAGCGCACTTGTGGTTTGCGTTGCATGGCCGGGAAACCTCTCGAAGATACTGCATTAAATTCTGCCATGCGTGCGGAGTGGCGGTTCAGAACTAAGGACGGGACGATTCCTGGAATTGCACTCCCCGGTGCAATGCTCACGGGAGCGGCTGGATTTTTGCGTTAACGAGGAAGGGGTCGTCAAATTCCGTCATCTCGCCGGGCTTGCGGCCGGCAGCGGGCTGGAGGCGCGCGGATAGCGGCTTATGCCATTTCACTGCAAGACTGGCGACGTCGCCGAGGATGCGCGTGAGCTGCTCGACGGTAATGTCTCCCGGCAGCGGGATCGTGTCGAGGCCGGTGCCGCAGACGGCGGAGTAAGAGAGAAGCGCGTCCATGGTGAGGCGGCCCTCGCTCCAGCGCTGCGCCAGCACCGAATCTTCCATCACCGGCAGCATCAGGCCGGAATAGCCGGCGTGCGTCACCGGGACCGCGTGGAGCGCGCGGGTGACGATGGCGGCGACGGTGAGCGTGCCGCTCGAGCCGATGGGTGCGCCGTAGAATTTTTCGAGAGCGCCGCCAATGGAAATATCTTTCAGCGGAGCAGGCGAGAGATCGATCCCGCCAAATTTCCAGCCGGTCTGAAGCGCGAGTTGCTCGGCGGTTTTTTCGATGTCTTGCGCAGGACGGCCCAGAAGCGTGCGGATGCGCATTTCGGCGGCGTCTGGCGACTTGGCTCCCTCGAGCGCCTCGGCGATCACGTTCGCCGATTGGAGCGCGATGGCGAATTGATGTCCCGGGCCGGTGAGGTAGGACGCGGGATAGAACGGCGTCCCGGAGGGGACCAGCGCGGCGGCCGTGAAATTGAAATTGCCCTGCCCGTGGGGCGTGTGCTCTTCCAGATATTTGATGATGAGGGCAGCGGCGCGCGCCGATTGCCAGTGGACGCCTTTCTCGCTGGCGATGACGACGCTTCCCTCAAGCGTTTTCGCACGAGAGAGAATGAGCCCGAGGAGCTCGGCCTCGCCTGCATCGTCCGAATCTTTCATCATCGCGGGGCCGATGGAGGCGTCGAAGCCTTCCTTGACGGCGAGCGCATCGTAGTCGCGGAAAAAGTCCAGGACCCGCTCGGGCGAAAGGCCTTTCGTGTATTCGGGGAAAGGCTGCGTGGTAATGCGGATGGTCTGGACTTCGTAGCCGGATTTTTCGTAGGCAGCTTTGGCCTTGCGAAGAAAACCGAGCGCCTCGGCGATTTGGGTTTTGTACTGCGCGCGGTCGAGCCGGACGAAAGCGGTGACGGCGCGGATTTTGAGCTTTGAAGGAGCCTCGGCCGCGAGCCTTGCGGGCGCCGCAAGGAAGAATGTAGCCGCCACGAGGATGGAAATTGCAACCCAACGACAGCGTTGTCTATCGGCCGAAATAGTCATACGAATGCTGCAATTCCAGTGATGCGCTCGCCGATGATGAGCTTGTGGATGTCGTTCGTGCCCTCGTAGGTAATTACCGATTCCAGGTTGTTCATGTGGCGCATGATGGGGTAGTCGTCCACGATTCCGTTCGCTCCCAGAATATCGCGAGCCATGCGCGCCGTCTCGAGCGCCATCGCGATATTGTTCATCTTCAGCATGGAGATGTGCGACGGGTGCGCGCGGCCCTGGTCCTTCAGCCGCCCCACTTGCAGCGCCAAAAATTGCCCCTTGGTGATTTCCGTAATCATCCAGACGAGCTTTTCCTGAACGAGTTGGTGCGAGGCGATGGGGCGGTTTTCGAACTGTTTGCGCTCCTTGGCATAGCACAGCGCCGTATCGTAGCAAGCCATGGCCGCGCCGATCCCGCCCCAGCCGATTCCGTAGCGCGCCTGGTTGAGGCACGAAAGCGGGCCTTTCAGTCCCTCGACGCCCGGGAGCAGATTGCATGCGGGAATCTTGCAATCAGTCATCGCCAATCCCGACGTGACTGACGCGCGCAGTGAAAATTTTCCGTGGACGTCCCAGGCTTTGAATCCGGATGTGCCTTTCTCCACGAGGAAGCCGCGAATTTTGTCGTCTTCGCATTTGGCCCATATGACGGCGACATCGGCAATCGAGCCACTGGTGATCCACATCTTCTCGCCGTTGAGGATGTAGCTGTCGCCTTTCTTCACCGCGCGTGTCAGCATCCCGCCCGGGTTCGAGCCGAACTGCGGCTCAGTCAGCCCGAAGCAGCCGATGGCTTTGCCCTGTTGGAGCAACGGCAGCCACTTGTTTTTCTGCTCCTCGGAGCCGTAGCTGTGAATCGGGTACATCACCAGCGCCGACTGCACGGAGACAAAGCTGCGCAGGCCGGAATCACCGCGCTCGAGCTCCTGGGTCACCAGGCCGTATTCCACGTTGGACATGCCGGCGCAGCCGTAGCCGGTCAGGTTGGCGCCGAAAAACCCGAGCTCGGCCATCTGCGGGACAAGCTGCATGGGGAATTTCCCCTCGCGGTTGCACTGCTCGATGAGGGGCAGGATTTCCTCGTCCACGAATTGCCGGGCGGTCTGCCGCGCCAGCTTCTCTTCGTCGCTGAGCAGGGAATCGAACTCGAGGAAATCGACTCCGGGGAATGAGGGCATGGAGACTCTCCTTGTCGCGGCAGTGTTCACAGGGCCACCACTCAAGATTTCGAGACAAACATTCTACCGGAAGCGAGAGACTTGGGGTAAGAAGTTCGCAGAGGTGAAACGTTGACGGGAATTACGACTCGATGCCATAATCACTGGCTTTGTTTGACGTAGAAGTGTGTCCCGTCTGTGGATTGGGACGCCGGCAAGCTTCACTCGACACCTAACGGGAGCGCGGCAGCAAAACGGCCCATCGGCGATGGATATCCTCCACCAGCTCGGCGAATTGTTTCTCGAAGCTGTGCCTACCGCCATTCTCGTCTTCCTGTTTTACCTGTTCATGCGCTGGGCGTTTTTCGGGCCCATCCAGAAGGCGATGGACGAGCGGCACGCACGGATCGAAGGCGCGCGGGCGGAAGCGGCGAGGGTGGAAGCCGAAGCGCGCCAGGAGTTGGATGCTTACAACGAGGCGCTGAAGAAAGCGCGGGGAAAGATTTTTGCCGAGCAGGAAGCCGCGCGCCAAGTGCTGCTCGACGAGCGCGCCAAGCTGCTGAAGGCAATTCGCGCCCGGGCGCTTGAGGAAGTGGCTGCAGCGAAGCGGAAGATCGAGGCCGAGCTTGCGGTCGCCCGTACGGAAGTCGAACGGCAGACTCCGGCGCTGGCCGCAGAAATTGCGCGAACAATTTTGGAACGACCCTCTCCGTTGCCCGGAGGGGCGGGAAGATGATGCAGTTCCTCCGACGCGCAAGTTCCCTGGTTTTTCTGCTTTTCCTCGCGGCGCCGCCCGTGTGCGCGCAGGAAGGCGAGGCTTCGCCGGCCGATTCAACAATCGGATGGGTTTTCCGCTGGCTGAATTTTGCGATTGTGTTCGGAGCGATCGGCTATTTCGCGGTGAAAAAGGGCGGACCGTATTTCCGCGCCCAGGCGGAGGCAATTTCCAGACGGATCGCGGAGGGGACGCGTGCCCGCGAGGCGGCCGAGCGGCAGCGGGCGGAAGTGAAGGCCAGGCTCGCCAACCTGGAAAACGAAGTCGTGGCGATGCGCGCCGAATCCAAGCGCGACGCGGAGGCCGAAGCACAGCGGCTGCGAGCGTTGGCGCGCGAAGAGGCGGAGAAGATTGAACACGCCGCCCAGGCCGAGATCGCGGCGGCAGAGCGCGCGGCACGGATCGAATTGAAGAAGCTTGCGGCGCGGCTCGCGGTGGAGCGCGCCGAAGCGCTGCTGCGCCAGGAACTGACGCCGAAATCGGAAACGGCGCTCTTCCGCGCGTTCGTGCAGGAACTGGAGAGGAGCGTCAATTGAGCGTAGTGGCGCAGCGGTACGCAGCGGCCCTGGCGGACGTGGCCGTGGAACGGAACAGCGCGGAAGCGGTGAAGCGCGACCTGGCCGCATTCGTCGAGATTTTTTACTCCTCCGCCGATTTGAGGAATGCGCTGGAAAGCCCATCGGTGAACCGCGATGTGAAGAACAAAGTGATCGCCACGATCGCCGCGCGCATGGGATTGAACACGGCGGCGCGCAACTTCATCTGCCTGCTGGTAGATCACCGGCGCACGGAGATGCTGCGGGAGATCGAGCAGGCATTTTTCCACGAATTGAATACCCGGCTGGGAATTGAAGAAGCCGAGGTGACTTCGGCGCGGGAACTGAGCGCCGAGGAGAAACGGGAATTGACGGCGGTGCTCGAGCGCCGCACCGGCAAGAAAGTCGAGGCGCGATTTCGCGAAAGCGGCGCGCTGCTGGCCGGCGCCGTGGTGCGGCTGGGATCCACGATTTACGACGGGTCGGTGCGCGAGCAATTGAACCGGCTGCGCGAGCGGCTCGAGGCGGAATGAGGGGAAGCTTCAGGGACTAAATCCCCACCACTCCCGTGGCGGAAATGTCGAGGCTGAAGCCGCGACCCACAAAGCCCCGGGGGAGAGACAGATTCGGAGCACACAGGAGCAGGGATGGCCAATATCAAGGCGGACGAAATCACGAAAATACTGCGCGAGCAGATCGAGAATTACCAGCAAACCGTCGCGGTGGAGGAAGTCGGCTCGGTGATCTCGGTGGGCGACGGCATCGCGCGCGTTCACGGCCTGGACCGGTGCATGGCCGGCGAGATGCTGGAATTTCCGCACGGAGTGTTTGGCATCGCACTGAACCTCGAAGAAGACCAGGTGGGCGTCGTCCTGCTTGGCGACTACGCCGAAATCGAAGAAGGCGACGTGGTGAAGCGCACCAACAAAATCATGTCCGTGCCGGTGGGCGACGGAATGATCGGCCGTGTGGTGGACGCGCTGGGTCAACCGCTGGACGACAAGGGTCCGATTCAGACGGACAAGCGCAACCCACTCGAACGGCTGGCCCCGGGCGTGATTGACCGGCAGCCGGTGCGCGAGCCGATTCAAACGGGGATCAAATCGATTGACGCGATGATTCCGATCGGGCGCGGCCAGCGCGAACTGATCATCGGCGACCGGCAGCTCGGCAAGACGGCTATCATTCTCGACACGATTTTGAATCAGCGCGGTGGCGACCTGATCTGCATTTACTGCGCGGTGGGTCAGAAGCGCTCGACCATCGCGCAGGTGGTGAAGACGCTGACCGATTTCGGCGCGATGGACCACACCATCGTGGTCGCCGCGTCGGCTTCGGAGCCGGCGTCGATGCAATACATCGCGCCGTTTGCCGCCTGCGCCATCGGTGAATATTTCCGCGACACGAAGCGGCACGCCGTCTGCTTCTACGACGATCTTTCGAAGCACGCGCAATCCTATCGCGAGATTTCGCTCCTGCTGCGCCGTCCACCGGGACGCGAGGCGTTTCCCGGCGACGTGTTTTTCCTGCACTCACGGCTGCTGGAACGCGCGGCAAAACTCAGCGACGCGCTGGGCGCAGGGTCGCTGACGGCGTTGCCGGTCATCGAGACGCAAGCCGGAGACATTTCTGCATACATTCCGACGAACGTGATCTCCATTACGGATGGACAGATCTTCCTCGAAGCCGACCTTTTCAACAGCGGCTTCCGTCCGGCCATCAACGCGGGCATTTCGGTGAGCCGCGTGGGCGGCAACGCGCAGATCAAAGCCATGCGGCAGGTGGCCGGCACGCTGCGGCTGGATCTGGCGCAGTATCGCGACCTGGCGGCGTTCGCACAGTTCGGGACGGAACAACTGGACAAGGCGACACAGGCGCAACTCGCGCGCGGCCAGCGATTGATGGAAATCCTGAAGCAGGACCAGTTTCAGCCTCTGCCGGTGGAAAAGCAGGTGCTGATCATTTTCGCCGCTACGAACCGCTACCTGGATGATCTGTCAGTTTCCGAGTGCCGCCAATTTGAACAGGAGCTGTATCCGTTTATGGAGACGAACTACAGCGGCGTGTTGAAAAATCTGCGCGAGAAAAAAGCCTTCGACGACGCACTGAAGGCGGAAGCAATGAAGGCGCTGGATGCATTCAAAGAGCGCTTCAAGGCCAGCTCCAAAGCAACGGCGGCAGCAGATTGAAGTGCTTACCCGTTTGAGGACCCAGTAAGCCCTGTTCGATGCCTACACTGATTGATTATCGGCGCCGGATTCGCTCGGTGAAGAGCACGCAGCAGATCACGCGCGCGATGAAGTTCGTCGCGGCGGCCAAACTGCGGCGGGCGCAGGAGGGCGTGTTTTCGGCGCGGCCCTATGCGCGCGAGATACTGCGCGTGCTGCGCTCGGCGGCGGCGCGCATGGAAGCGCCCGCGCATCCGCTGCTCGAGCGCAGGCCCGAGGAACGGCTGCTGGTGATGGTGCTGACCGGCGACCGGAGCTTGTGCGGAGCGTTCAACTCCAACGTGATCCGTCATGCGGTGGAATTCATCCGCGAGCACGCCGGCAAAAAGATCGAGCTGATCGTAATCGGGCGGAAAGGGCGCGACACGCTGCGGCGGCGCGGGTTCAGTTTCCGGGCCGAATACCTGAACGTCTCGGCGAACGTGGAATTCAGCAAAGCGAAGGAAATATCGGCGCGGGTTGCGGAGATTTATACCAGCGGCGAAGTGGACGCGGTGTACGCCGTGTACAACGAATTCAAGAACGTGATGGTGCAAAAGCTGCGTGCGGAAAAATTGCTGCCGATTGATCCCCTGGTGATTGCGTCGGAGGCCGGAGCAGAAGAGCAATCCGCTGCGGGGCACACCCCATCCGCTGCAACTCTACCGATGAAGCCGTCGCCCTCTGGCGGCGCCCTCCTGGTTGATTACATTTATGAACAGCCAATCGCAGAGATTTTCGGCGACTTGGTGCCACGCTATTTGGAATCGGAGGTCTTTCGCGTGTTGTTGGAATCGGCGGCCGCCGAACACGCGGCGCGGATGACGGCTATGGATTCGGCGACGCGGAATGCCCGCGAGCTGATTGACAAGCTGACGCTGGAGATGAACAAGATTCGCCAGGCAGCAATCACGAAGGAATTGATTGAAATCGTGAGCGGGGCGTCATCGGCAATGAGCTAGCGCCTGGGACGTAAAGAGGAGACACGATGGCAACAGACAACAAGGACATCGGACATGTGATCGAAGTGATCGGTCCGGTGGTGGACATTCAGTTTCCCGAGCATCATCTTCCGCTGATCCATAACGCGGTGCGCATCACGAGCGAAGGCTTCAATGTTCCCGAGCCGCTGGACATTGTCGCGGAGGTAGCGCAGCACCTTGGCGAAGGGCGAGTGCGCACCGTGGCCATGAAGCCGTCCGAAGGCTTGGTCCGCGGCATGAAGGCAGAAGACCTGCGCGGGCCGATTTCGGTGCCGGTGGGCCGCGGGACGCTGGGGCGCGTGCTCAACGTCTTGGGCGAGCCGGTGGACAAGCTGGGCCCGGTGCAAAGCGACAAGCGCTATCCGATTCACCGGCCGGC
>Ga0187776_10000782_pt1 | contig 15382 bp, 15 predicted proteins | sample 0216_BV02_MP12_2_FD_132426 | JGI IMG/M metagenome (GOLD analysis project Ga0187776, IMG submission 132426) | Tropical peat soil microbial communities from peatlands in Department of Meta, Colombia - 0216_BV02_MP12_20_MG | ecosystem: Environmental > Terrestrial > Soil > Wetlands > Peat | place...
AAGAAAGACCTGATTCTGGACGGTACCCAGCTTGCGCTCCAGATACACGAATCCTGCGGCCATCCTTCGGAGCTGGACCGGGTCTTGGGCCTTGAAGAAAATTATGCCGGCCGGAGTTTCCTGACGCTCGAGAAGCCCGGAAAATTCCGGTACGGCTCGGACAAGGTGACATTGGTAGCAGACTCAACGGTTCCAGGAGGGCTCGCAACGATGGGTTATGACGATGATGGCGTCCGCGCGCAGCGCTGGCCGATTGTTCAGAACGGAATTTTCATCGACTATCAGACGAACCGCGAGTTTGCTCCGTTTTTCAAGGACGGCCGGAGCCGCGGCTGCTGCCGCGCCGACAGCTGGGCCTCGCTTCCGATGATCCGGATCACAAACTTGAGTCTGATGCCGGGCGACCGGGTGCTGGACGAGCTTATCGCCGACACGAAAGACGGAATCTTCATGTGCACGAACAAGAGCTGGTCCATCGACCAGATGCGGTATAATTTTCAGTTCGGTTGCGAGATCGGCTGGGAAATCAAAAACGGCAAGCTCGGCGCGATGCTGAAGAACTGCACCTATCAGGGAATCACGCCGGAGTTCTGGGGATCCTGCGACGCCGTCTGCAACGGCGATCACTGGACGTTGTGGGGCGTCGTGAACTGCGGAAAGGGCCAGCCCGGCCAGACGGCCGAGATGTCCCACGGCGCCGCCCCGGCGCGGTTCCGGAAGGTCACGGTCGGCGTGACGGCCCAATAAAGATCCGGTTCGGCCTATGCGGTATTCCGTTCTTCCTGCATCCGCCGGACGATCCCGGTCACCATTTTTCTCGGACTGAATCGTACGGAAAACGCCAGCAGTTTATTGATCAGTCCGGGAATTACAACCGTTTTCCCTTTCATCATGCCCCGATAGCCGATCCGTGCCACCCTGTCTGCATTCAGAGGGCCCGCCCAGCTGAAGTGTTTGGACCTCTCCATCCGTGCTCTTTTCTGAAACTCGGTTACCGTCGGCCCCGGGCAGAGCACGGTTACGGTCACGCCCGAGCCCTGCAGCTCGTTGGCGAGCGCCTCCGAGAAGGACAAGAGGTAGGCTTTGCTGGCATAATAGACGGCCATCAGCGGCCCCGGTTGAAAGGCCGCGGTTGAGGCGACGTTTAAAATCTTCCCCGATCCCCGTTTCACCATCGGGGTCAGCAATTCTTTGGTCAACTGGGTCAGGGAGACCAGATTGGTCTGAATCATCCCCAACTCCTCCGCAGAATCGGTTTCCGCGAACGGCCCGTAGACGCCGTATCCGGCGTTGTTCACCAGAACATCGATTCGGACCGAGGATTGTTGAAGTTCTTTGAGGATTTCTTCTGCGGCGGTCGGGCTGGACAAATCCTTGGCGATTATTCTGACATCGATTCCAAACGACCGATTGAATTCATCCGCCGTTCGAACCAGTCTCTGTCGATCTCTGGCCACCAAGACAAGGCCGTAACCGTCACGGGCGAATAATTTGGCCAGTTCATATCCGATACCGCTCGAAGCCCCGGTAACGAGGGCCGTTGTTCCTTGATTTGAAGTAGTCGACATGCCCAATTAGTAGAATATGAATGCGACCGGATGTCAAGTCCTTGGCATCCGGCGGGTCCTGTCCTGCGGCCTCACCGTGCGACGTCTGGCACTGAGCCCTGCGGCTCCGGCGGCTTTCGTTTGACCCGGCTAAGGCTCGGCCGCTCAATTTTCCGAAGAAGCTCGGCGGAAAATTGTCCTTACCAGGCCGCGTCCTTCGCCAAGCCGGGTTTCCCTAAACGCAAGCCGAATCGCCGCTTTGGCTCAGCCCCAAACGTCGCTGTTGGGATTAATGGACATCCGGCGGGTGGCCGGAGGCGGGGTGCCCCATCCGCCCGCAATGGAAAGGCCAAGGAGTTTTTCGTGTGGTCCCGCTGCAACCCTTAGAAGGACGCTGAATGAGGACGGATGGGGCTGCCGCAGGACAGGACCCGCCGGATGCAACAGGATAAAGGACCTTTGCATCAGTACTTGCTATTCCCCACTCGTTATGTTATATTAACGGCAGTTTTGACGAACCACGAGGCGGTATCCGCGAATAACGATCCCTCCTCAGAAGCGGGTCCATCAATTCCCACCGATAGACCATCACTCTTCTAAAACGGTTCTTCAATAGTAGGGGCTGACGTCGCCCCCTCCGCTGGCCTAGCCAGACGGAGCCTCCCCCTCTCGCTCGCTTTGCTCGCCGGGAAGATTCCCGAGGGCGACACGAGTGAGAGCGGACCACGCCTTGAGGCGTGCGGGCGCGGGTTTGTCCGGGGGAATCAGCTTAGGCGAAAAGATACGGATTTGTACTTTTCGCGATCATGCACGGGACTGCGGTCCCCAATAGGATAGGAGTAACAGAATGAGGTTTGAAGATTTGGGGCTTGCCCCGGAAATTCTACGCGCCGTAAAGGCGAAAAATTATGAAAACCCCACCCCGATCCAGGAACAGGCCATCCCGGCCATTCTGGAGGGGAAGGACGTGATCGGCTGCGCACAGACCGGAACCGGCAAGACGGCCGGATTCACGCTGCCGATTCTTCACCGGCTGCGTGAAGGACATTCGCCGTCCCTTCGGGTGCTGGTGCTCGTGCCCACGCGCGAGCTGGCGGCGCAGGTGCACGAGAGCATCCGGACCTACGGCCGCTTCTTGCGGCTGCGAACCGCGGTCGTCTTCGGCGGCGTGAATATCGAGCGGCAGACGATGGCGCTCCGTCACGGGGCGGACATCCTTGTGGCCACTCCCGGTCGCTTGTTGGATCATATGCGACAGGGCCATGTGAATTTTAGGAGCCTCGAGGTGTTGGTCATCGACGAAGCGGACCGGATGCTCGATATGGGATTCATTCCGGACGTCCGGACGATCATCAAAAACATTCCTCAGCAGCGTCAGACCCTTTTCTTCTCGGCCACCATGCCGGGGGAGATCCAAAAACTGGCCCATGAAATCCTAAAGTCCCCGGTGGTGATCCAGATCGCGCGCCAGGGGACACCGGCCAGCGGCGTCCGGCAGGTGGTCTACCCGGTGGACGCCTCCCGGAAGCGTGACCTTCTGGTCCATCTGATCGAAAAAGAAAATATGGATCAGGTGCTTGTCTTCACGCGGACGAAACACCGCGCGGATACCTTGGCGCGTCAGCTTGAAAGGAATGGGAAACGCGTGGCGGCCCTTCACAGCAACAAGAGCCAGAATGCGCGGACCCGTACCCTGGAGGATTTCCGCAGGGGATCGATCCAGGTGCTGGTGGCGACGAACATCGCGGCCCGCGGTCTGGACGTCAAAGGAATTTCTCACGTGGTAAATTACGAGCTGCCGGATTCGCCCGAGGACTATGTCCACCGGATCGGTCGAACGGCCCGGGCCGAGGCGACCGGCGACGCGATCTCGTTGATGTCCCCGAACGAACGGGGCAACCTTCGGGATATCGAGCGGCTGATCGGGTCGAAGATTCCTCAGATGGTGATCGATGGATTTGAAAGTACGGGTGAGACTCATGATGATTTGCCGGATCGGTTTTCCCGAACCCGGCATGGCGCATCGAGATGGCGGCGGCCGGTGTTTCAGCGATAAACCGCTTCAACAAACCGAAACATTCCTGAAATAATAAGGCCGGGTCTTCGATCAAGACCCGGCCTTTTTTTACGATCGTGGAAGGAAGATACGGTGCGCGGCCAGAACTTCGCGGATGCGGGGCAGTGCTTCACGGGCGGCAACCGCCCCGGCCTCCACGCATCGTTCCTTTTGACTGAAATCGAAGGCGCCGATTCCGTTCACGTCGGGATGGATCAAAACGTCGGCCTCTTGGGCATGCCGACGCCGCATCTCCGCCCCCGAGATGCTGAGGGCCTGGATCACGACGGTCACGAGGTCCGCGGCTTGAATGTTCTTGACCCGGGTCCCGACGTCCACGGCGATCGTCACCTCCGCGCCGAGAAACTTCGCGGTGGGCACCGGAAGGGATTCCAGGATTCCGCCGTCGACCAGTAGCCTTCCGTCCAACTCGACCGGCTGGAAGACAGCTGGAAGCGCGCAACTGGCATGCACCGCGGGTGCGAGGGGGCCGCGGTTCAAGATGACCCGTTCGCCCGTCCGGATGTCGGTCGCGACGGCCGCGAAGGTGATCTTCAGATCTTCGATCCGCGATACGTTCACCCTCTGCGAGACGAACCGCTCGAGTCGATCGCCGAGGATCAAGCCCTTCTTGAGCGTCAGGATGGAGTAGTCCACCAGATCATCCCGCTCCAGTTGGAGGGCGATCCCTTCCAGGTGGGGGCGGTCGGGTGTTGCGGCGTAGATCGCGCCGATGAGGCTGCCCACGCTGGTGCCCACGATCATGTGGATCGGGATTTTTTCCTGTTCCAGGACGCGGATCACTCCGACGTGTGCGAATCCCCGCGCCGCGCCGCCGCCGAGCACGAGGGCGACACGACGTGGAACCTTGGGCCGGCCCTGCAGACGGGCTATCAACTTTTGCCAAAAACGCATTGACTTCATCATAAATCGTGCGGATGAAAAGCGCAAGTGGCGGCTCGTAATCCGGCAACAAACACGGAGTCGGAGGCCCTCGCCGGGGGGTTCCATCGCTGACCATATGCGTCCGAGGGAGTTTGAGTTTTCTTTCGCTGTAGGTATGTCCGGGGACGCAGCCGTTACTGCATCCCCTCCTGTGTTTTGAATATTATAGGGTCCTCGTGCGCATGGTCAGCTCTTCCACCCCCCGGCTTCGGGTCTCCAACTCGAGTAGAACCTGTTTGGCTGAGGTCCGGACTGCGACTCGGCTTTTGTTTGGGCACCCGGCTTGGCGAAGGACGCGGCCCGAAGGGTCAATTTTCCGCAATGCTCCTTCGGAAAATTGAGCGGATAAGCCTTAGCCGGGTCAATCAAAAGCCGTTGGAGTAAGAAGGACCCAGCCAAACAGGGTCCCTCGTTACTCGTAAGGCGAAGGCCGGGAGCCGCTAGCTGCGGAAACAGGTGTTGAAAACGGATCGATAAAACGGTAGAGTACCTCACATGATTCCTCTTCACGATGACAACCCGACCCAGACGACGCCCGTAGTGACGGTCGGCATTATCGCGGTCGCCACCCTGATTTTTTTCTATCAGCTCTCGTTAGGGCCGCAGGCCGGCCAACGATTGGTCTATCAGTACGGGGCGATTCCGGCCGTGATCATGGGGCAGGAATCGCTTCCGCGAGAGGTGATGGCGCTGCCCGCCTCGTTGAGCCTCATCACCAGCATGTTCCTCCACGGCGGATTCCTGCATCTGATCGGGAACATGCTTTATCTCTGGATCTTCGGAGACAATATCGAGGAGGCGATGGGCCATGTCCGGTTCATCTTTTTTTACCTGATCTGCGGCGTAATCGCGGCGATGAGCCACGCGTTGGCCGATCCCGCTTCGGTGGCACCCATGATCGGCGCGAGCGGGGCCATTTCGGGTGTGTTGGGCGCCTATCTGTTGCTTTATCCGCGTGCGCGAGTCTACACGCTGATCCCTCTTGGATTTTTTTTCTGGCGGGCGTATATCCCGGCCAGCATCATGTTGGGGTTCTGGTTCGTGCTTCAATTAATCAGCGGAACGGCCTCGGTCGGCACCGCGGGCGGAGGGGTTGCCTGGTTCGCGCATATCGGAGGATTCTTGGCCGGAATGGTCCTGATCGGTTTCTTCAAGCGCCGCACCGTCCGGTTTTTCAACCCTCCCCATCGTCGGTCCGAACGGTATTATTCGGAAGGGTAGGAGATTGCATTCCCGTTCCCGGCCGTTTATAATACCGGTCGGAGGAAGGATGCGATGACGAACGACCGAACGATTCTGATGATCGCGAACAGCGAACTGGATTCGAACCTTTATTATGCCACGAAGTTTCTTGCCCCCGATCCCTTCATCTTTATCCAGACTGACGGACAGAAAACCCTGGTGATGAGCGATCTCGAGGTGGATCGGGCCCGTGCCCAGGCGCGTGTGGGCGAAGTGCTGTCCTATTCCACGATCGAACAGCGATTAAAAGAGCAGGGCCTTGCCGATCCCAAAACAACCGACGTGGTGGACGCCTGTTTAAAGGAGCGCGGGGTGAAGCGGCTTCTTGTTCCCGGCGATTTCGGTTTCCGCCACGCCCAAGCGCTTCAGTCGAAGGGTTATGCTCTGACGGTCAAACCGGATCCCTTCTTTGAAGAGCGGGTGCTGAAATCGTCCGAAGAGATCGACGCGATCACGCAGACTCAGCGTGCGACCGAGGCCGCGGTCCAGGCCGCGATCGAGGTGATCCGGGAATCCAAGGTCAAAAAAGACGAACTGCACGGAAGCGAAGGGGTCCTGACATCCGAGGCGATCAAAAAAATCATCAACGTAAAACTGATGGAGATGGACTGCATCGCACAGCACACGATCGTGGCCTGCGGGATTCAGGGATGCGATCCGCACGACGAGGGCTCAGGTCCGCTGCGGCCGAATCAGTCGATCGTGATGGACGTTTTTCCCCGTTCCGGCCGGACGCGGTATTATGCCGACATGACGCGGACGGTGGTCAAGGGCCGCGCCACCGACGCGCTTCGAAAGTTGTACGACACCGTCCGTCGCGGCCAGGAAGAGGGGATCGCGATGGTGCGCGACGGGGCGGACGGCCGGGCGATCCATCAGCGGATCATGGCGATCTTTGAGCAGTCGGGTTATACGACCGGTCCGAAGAACGGCCGGATGCAGGGATTCTTCCACGGCACCGGCCACGGCGTCGGACTGGACATCCATGAACCGCCGCGGATCAGCAAGGCCGAATGGACCTTGAAGTCGGGGGAAGTCGTCACGGTCGAGCCGGGGCTGTATTATCAGGATATCGGGGCGGTCCGGATCGAGGACCTGGTCGTTGTGACTAAAACCGGTTGCGAGAACCTCACACGGTTCCCAAAAGTCCTTGAGTTGTAGATATACACGGGAGGAACAAATGAGGATCTCCATAGCAAGCAACGCGAGCGAGAGGGGGAGGCTCCGTCTGGCTCCGCCAGCGGAGGGGGCGACGCGAGCCCCCTATAAACGGTCGCTATGAGCCAAGCGTACACCTTTCTAGAAGATACGGCCATTTCCGATATGGCGTTTGAGGCGACGGGCGATACCCCGGCCGAGCTGTTTCAGGCGGCGGGTCTCGCCCTTTTTGAAGGGATGGCCGACACCCATCGACTGCGGCCGAGGATTCAGAAAAACATACGCTTGCGGCATGAAAAGATCGATCAGCTGATGTATGACTGGTTATCGGAGCTGATCTATTTGAAGGATGCGGAGGGGCTTCTCTTCCGGGAGTTCAAGGTTGAACTGAGCCAGAATTCGGAATGGAACTTGGCCGCCACCGTTAGAGGGGAGTCGATCGATCCCAAGCGGCACGGCCTTCGTGCCGATGCGAAGGCCGTGACCTATCACCAGTTTGAGGTGGCCCAGACCGAGACGGGCGGCTGGAAGGCCCGCGTGGTCGTGGATATCTAATGATGGTGGGGCAGACCCCCTGTGCCTGCCCTGGGCGGCCACGGGGGGCCGCCCCTACCAATCGGGTATGCCATGAAGGTTAACAAGATCACAGACTATTTGTGGGAAATCCCGCCGACCGAGAAGGAAGGGATGCATGTCCCGGCGCGGATCTACGCCTCCGAAAAGTTGTTTAAGGAAATGGACGCGGGCGTGTTCGACCAGATCACGAATGTGGCCTGTCTTCCGGGGATCCAGAAACACGCGCTTTGCATGCCTGACGGCCATTGGGGCTACGGCTTCCCGATCGGCGGCGTGGCCGCATTCTCGACGCAGAACGGCGTCATCTCGCCCGGCGGGATCGGGTTCGACATCAATTGCGGGATGCGGCTGATCCGGACCGACCTGAAGCTGACCGACGTCCAGCCGCGTCTTAAAGACCTGTTGAACGTTCTTTTCAATAAAGTTCCGGCCGGCGTGGGCGCGAAGGGGTTTGTCAAGGTCGACAAAAAAGAGTTGGCCGACGTGATGACGCATGGCGTGAACTGGTGCATCAAAAAAGGCTACGGCTGGGCACAGGACCGTGATCGGGTTGAAGGCGGCGGCTGCCTTCCGGGCGGCGATCCCGCCCATGTGAGCCAACATGCCATCGAGCGGGGGATCGGCCAGATCGGGACGCTGGGTTCCGGCAATCATTATCTCGAAATCCAGGTGGCTTCGCAGGAGAACATCTATGACGAAAAGCTGGCCCGTGCGGTCGGGATCTTCGGGCAGGACCAGGTGGTCGTGATGGTCCATTGCGGTTCGCGCGGCTTCGGTCACCAGATCGGGACCGATTACCTCCGGGTATTCGATTCGGCCATGAGGAAATACGGGATCACAGTCAAGGACCGTCAGCTGGCCTGCGCCCCCTTCCGTTCGCCGGAGGGCCAGGCCTACTTCAGTGCGATGAATTGCGCCGCGAACATGGCCTTCGCCAACCGACAGGTGATCACGCACCGGATCCGCGAGGCCTTCAGCCAGGTCTTCAACGAGGATGCCGAGCGGCTGGGGCTGGAGACGATCTACGACGTGGCGCACAACGTGGCCAAGATCGAGACCTACGAGATCGACGGAAAGCCGACGGAGCTCCTCGTCCACCGAAAGGGTTCGACGCGTTGCTTCGGACCCGGCCGCAGCGAGGTCCCGACGCTCTACCGCGATTGGGGCCAGCCGGTGATCGTGGGTGGCTCGATGGAGACCGGGTCTTACCTTTGTATCGGCACCCAGAAAGCCGAAAGCGAGACCTTCGGATCCACGATGCACGGCTCGGGTCGTACGATGTCCCGCCACGCGGCCAAGCGGATGATCCGGGGAAGCGATCTTCAGAGGCGGATGGAGCAGCACGGGATTCTCGTGAAGGCCGTCTCGATGGCCGGACTGGCCGAAGAAGCCGGCGCGGCCTACAAGAATATTTCAGAAGTTGTGGACACGATGGATGCCGTCGGGGTTTCGAAGAAGGTTGTCCAGCTCAAGCCGATCGGGAATATAAAGGGATAGAGACCGGCTTCCATTCTGCATTGACCGAAATCCCAGATATGCCAAGATTTGATTTGACCCTTCTAATTTTTATACTGCTGATCAGCTTCGCTCCGCCGGCGCACGCGGCCGGGCCGGCCGTTTACGAATTTGCCCTGCCGGAGGGTTCGCATCCGCATGATGTCGCGCCGGCGGCCGACGGCGGGGTGTGGTTCACGGCCCAAAGCCGCGGCGCGCTGGGCCACCTCGATCCGAAGAGCGGGAAGATCCGGCTGATCCGGTTAGGTCCAGACTCATCGCCGCACGGCGTCATTGTCGGGCCGGACCGCGCGCCGTGGGTCACGGACTCCGGGTTGAACGCGATCGTCCGCGTCGATCCGAAGACGGAAGCGGTGCGCGCCTTTCCTCTGCCCATCAAAGCGTACGTAAACCTCAACACCGCCACGTTCGATCACAACGGCGTGCTTTGGTTCACGGGGCAGAGCGGCTATTACGGACGGCTGGATCCGAAAAGCGGTAAAGTGGAGGTGTTCGACGCCCCTCGCGGGCGAGGACCCTACGGCATCGCGATCGCCCCTGACGGCACCGTCTGGTATGCCTCGCTCGCCGGCTCGCACATTTCCCGTGTCGATCTCGCATCGGGCCACGCGGCCGTTCTCGAGCCGCCGACGCACGGGCAAGGGGCGCGGCGCGTCTGGGCCGATTCGAAAAGCCGAATCTGGGTGAGCGAATGGAATGCCGGGCAGGTCGCGGTCTATGATCCGAAGACGGATCAGTGGAAGGAATGGAAACTGCCCGGTGAACGTCCTCAGGCCTACGCGGTTTATGTCGATGAGAATGACAAGGTGTGGCTTTCCGATTTTGGCGGCGATGTAATCGTGCGATTCGATCCGGAGACGGAAACCTTCACGCCGTTCAAGCTGCCGATGCCCGGGGCCGAGGTGCGGCAGATCCTCGGCCGGCCGGGGGAAATCTGGTTGCCGGAATCGGCCAACGACAAACTGGCCGTCATCTGCGATCCGTGCCGGTTTCGATAATTAAGCAGTGTCTCCACAGACAGCCGAAAAAGACTAATATATTCGATTTACATCATTATATATAGTGGCCGAAGAGGGGTTTCCTGTATTCTATTTGTTCCTTTTCCCTTCCACCGTTGACTCATTACGCCTCAAGTCTCTTCCCCCAATATTGACCCGTCTCCCCTAAAACGGTATAATCCGCGATATTATTCCTCCAGCGCGGACCGATCCTGCCAGTTCAAATTTTCACATAGTGAAATATTTAATCCCTCTCCGGCCTCCCGCGCGGGGGGGGTGATTTAGCGAACGGTTATGGAAAACCCGAAGGTCGTAAATCGGACGATTTATTCTGTGTACATCGCGTCCGGATTAATTTCAACTGGATTAAGTCTGTATTGGAGGTCCCTCACTCCGATATGGGTTTGGCTTGTGTTTGTGGGAATTACCGGCATCGTTTTTACAATTGGCACGGCCGCCAATTTGGTTGTATTCGGTCCATTGCTCTTGCTGGGATCAAAGATCATTGAACGCATTGAGCGGCATCGGGCGCTTAAGAAAAAGGAGTAAGAAATCGCGGAAACACCGGACTTGATACCCGCTTCCCCTCCGGCCTCGCGCGCGAACGATCATCGTAAAATCCCATTTGCACGCGCCTTCCCGCTCTGGTAGAATACGACTCCATTATCCTCCGGAATCATCTCATGCGCGTCACGTTCCATATCCAAAAATACAATCCCGAGAAAGACCCCAAGCCGCACGAGGAGCCTTACCGCATCGACGTCGGGCACGGTTCGACGGTGCTCGAGGCATTGATGCGCCTGAAGAACGAGGCGGACGGCACCCTGACATTTCGGTATGCCTGTCGCAGTGCTATTTGCGGGTCTTGTGCAATGGAGATCAACGGAACCGAGAAACTGGCCTGTAAGACGCAGGTCCGGCCCGAGCTGGAACGCCACGGCGAGATCCGGATCGGTCCTCTCAAAAACCTGCCCCTGATCAAAGACCTCGTGGTCGCAATGGATCCCTTCTGGGAAAAGATCCATTCGATCCGGCCATGGCTCGAGCCGCTTTCCCATGAGCAGGTGGATCCGGCCCGGATGCGGGACGCCTTCACGGCCTTCAACAACGTCGAGGCCTGCATCCTGTGCGGGGCCTGCGTCGCGGCATGCACCGTCTATGAAGTCGAAAAAAGTTTCGCCGGACCCGCGGCGCTGGCCAAGGCCTGGCGGTTTGCGGCCGATCCGCGCGAGGCAGCCGTTCCCGAACGGCTTCGGCGATTGCAGGGAGACGGCGGGATCTGGGACTGCACGCGGTGCAATTATTGCGTCGAGGTCTGTCCGAAGGATGTCAAACCCATGGAGGCGATCATCCTTTTGCGGCGGGCTTCCCTTCAATCCGGCCTGACCCAGACGATGGGTTCCCGTCACCTCACAAGTTTTGTGGATATCATATCGCATGAGGGTCGATTGAACGAAGGACTCATGCCGATGAAGGTGATCGGGTTTCGGTTCAAGGATTTTCTGCGAATTCTGCCGCTGGGAATCCGGATGTTTCTGAAAGGGAAGGTGCCGTTTCCGTTCAAGGTCAAACCGGCCATCCCGGGAATGAAACAGGTCCGGGCCATTTTCGCCGCCCGCGCACAAGCGAAGAGGGAGAAACCATGAGATACGCGCTGTACACGGGCTGTGCGGCCAAGGGCGCCTGTCCGGAGCTGTTCCAGTCCACGATGCTGGTCACGAAACGGCTCGGGATCGAGGTGGTCGAGATGCTGAACGCGGCCTGCTGCGGCGCCGGGGTGATCACGGAGGCCGATCCCGATCTCGCGCTCGCGATCAACGCGCGCACGTTTGCACAAGCCGAGGCGCTCGGTCTGGACATCATGACGATCTGCGGCACCTGTCAGGGCGTGATGGGCATGGCGAATCATCGGCTCAAGACCGAAGAGGGGCTGCTCGACCGGATCAACGGGCTCCTTGCGCCGGAGGGCATCCGGTACAACGGTCGGGTCGAGGTGAAACACCTTCTCTGGATCATCGTCGGCGATATCGGCCTCGACACGCTGCGGGGTCATGTGACCCGGCCCCTGGAGAACCTCCGCATCGCGCCGTTTTACGGATGCTATATCCTTCGTCCGTCGAAATATCTCGGCTTCGACGATCCGGAAAATCCGGTTTCCCTTGAAAAGCTGATTTCGGCCCTCAGCGCCCATCCGGTCGATTACGAGGGACGGACGAAATGCTGTGGTTTTCCCCTCGTGCTGGAAAAGGAGCCGATCGCGATCGGCATGGTGGGCGCCAATTTAAAGGAGGCGAAGGAGGAACTGGCCGACGCACTGGTCACGCCCTGTCCGCTCTGTCACATGAATCTGGATATCTATCAGGGGCGGGCGGAGAAGAAAATCGGCGAGAAACTGGCCCTTCCAATTTTTCATCTCCCCCAGCTCATCGGCCTGGCGATGGGTTTTCAAGCCAAGGAACTCGGACTCTCGCGTCATCTGGTCCCGACCCAGTCGGTGGTCGAAAAGATCCAATTGAAGGTGTAGGGGCGTGCAGATCTTCGATCTCCAAAAAAGCCGGATCTTCTCGCCCGACAAGCTCAAGAAAAATAACCTGGCCGAAACGGACCGATTCTTTTGCGATCTCTATTGCCTTGAGTCCGGGCAGGAGCAGAAGCCGCACCTTCATGAAGATTCCGACAAGATTTATATCGTGCTGGAGGGTCGCGGTTGGTTTCGCATCGGGTCCGAAGAGCGCGAAATCGGTCGGGAGCGGGGAGTCCTGGCCCCGGCCGGCGTCGAGCACGGCGTTAAGAACAGTTCGGGAGAGCGTTTGGTTCTTCTGGTTTTCATGGCGCCCAAGCCGTAATAGGTTCCAATCCGCGTCATTAAAAAGTCCCGTCTCCGGTCGTGCAAGATCGCTCGCAAAATGATATGATACCGCCATGGCCGAGCCTCGATACGATTGCGTCGTCGTTCATTATCACGAGATCGCCCTCAAGGGCGAAAATCGGCCGATGTTCGTCCGGCGGTTGACCGAAAACCTTCGAAAAGCCACACACGATCTCGGCGGGGTCCGAATCTTGACCCCTTACGGGCGGATCCTGATTCAACTGGAAAAAGATGTGTCCTGGACGGTCCTGCGTGAACGAATCCGCGGCGTCTTCGGCGTCGCCAACTTTTCGCCGGCCTACCGGACGGCCCGTGAACCGGAAGCGATGGAGGCATTGATAGACTCGGCCCTCGCCGGAAGGACCTTTGAAAGCTTCCGTATCGCGGCCCGACGAAGCGATAAAAATTATCCCCTGACCTCGATGGAGTTGAACGAACGGCTGGGCCGTTACGTTCAGAATCGGACCCGGGCGCGTGTGGATCTGAAAAACCCGGAGGTCACGATCCATGTCGAGCTGCTCCGGAAGGAGGTCCTGGTCTATTTTGAAAAGCACGACGGGCCGGGAGGACTGCCCGTGGGCGTCAGCGGTCATGTGCTGAGCCTGATCTCCGGTGGGATCGATTCCCCGGTGGCCTCGTATCTGATGATGAAGCGGGGATGCACCGTCGGGTTCATCCATTTTCACGGTTTCCCCTATTTGACCAAGGCCTCGCTTGAAAAAGCGGAAGAGCTGGTGCAGCATCTGACTCGGCATCAATTCAAGTCGCGCCTCTATGCCGTGGCATTCGGAGAAATCCAGCGTTTGATTGTCTTGAGTGCGCCGCCGCCCCTCCGTGTCGTCTTGTATCGGAGATTCATGCTCCGGATCGCGGAAGAGATTGCCCGTCGGGAAAGGGCCAAGGCCATCGTTACGGGTGAGAATCTGGGGCAGGTCGCCTCCCAGACACTGGAGAACGTCACGGCGATTCAAGCGGCCGCGCGACTTCCGATCCTCCGGCCCCTGATCGGTTTTGATAAAGAGGAGATCATCGATTGGGCCAAGTCCATCGGGACCTATTCCGTCTCGATTCAACCGGATCAGGACTGCTGTCGGCTCTTCATTCCCCCCCACCCGAGCGTCGCGGCGGAATTATACGAGGTCGAAAAAGCGGAACGCGAAATGAACGTTCCGGATCTTGTGAAAATGGGACTGGATACCGCGGAACGGATGGAGTTCACGTTTCCTTGAGCAGCCGGCCGCTGATTATACGATATCGATTTCTTTGAACGCGGAGAAGCCCATGAACCGATTCGCCATCATCACCGCCGCCGGTCCGGATCGGCCCGGAATCGTCGCCGGAATCACACGGGTTCTCTATGAAACCGGCTGCAATATCGAAGACACCAGCATGACCCTTCTCCGGGGGGAGTTTGCGATGATGTTGATCGTGCGACTGCCCCGGCGCTCGGACGCCAAGGCGATCGAGGCCCGATTCAACCGCGTCCGGAAGGTCCTCGGCCTCTCGCTCCTGGTCAAACCTCTCTCGGTAAAGGAGGCCCGTCGGGATCCGAGGCCGGGCGGACGTCCGTATATTCTCTCGGTCTACGGCTCCGATCGGCCCGGGATCGTCTATCGTGTCACCCATCTTCTCGCCTCGCGCGGCATCAACATCACGGACATGAACACTCGCGTGATCGGTCCGAGCGGTCGGCCGGTCTATGTCATGGTCCTGGAGGTCCATATCCCAATGAAAATTCGAATCGGGACGCTAACGGCCGCGCTTCGGAAAGTCCAGAAGGCGGTGAAGGTGGACGTCACCCTTCATCCGGTCGAGTCGGCTCAACTCTGAAATGGCCGTCCAAAAAATCCTTCAATATCCCCATCCGATTCTGAAAGGCCGCTCCGAAGCGGTTCGGACCGTGGACGACCGGGTCGGCCGGATCATCAAAAATCTTCTCGACACCCTGGCGGCCTCGCCCGGCGTCGCCATCGCCGCGCCCCAGATCGGGGAGGCCCATCGGATCATCGTCTGCGATGTCTCGAAGAAAGTGAAGGACAAACATCATGGACGGGTCATTCTGATCAATCCACTCATTCGACGACGGGAGGGGAGAAAGATCGTCCGAGAGGGATGTTTGAGTGTTCCGGAATATACCGGAAACGTGACTCGATACGAAACCGTCTGGGTGGAGGGGCTGGATCCGCACGGCCGGACGGTCACCTTTGAGGCCGAAGGCCTGGAGGCCCAGGCCTTCCAGCACGAGGTGGATCACCTGGACGGTCTTCTGTTTCTGGACCGAATCGCCTCGCTCAGCACCGATCTCTTTAGAAGGAAAACGTATTAATACAAACGACTTTAGTCCTATTCCATCGGCGGGTCCTGTTTGGCAGCTCAATCACGGGCGGTTTGTCACTGGGCCCCTGCGGCTTCAACGGCTTTCGTTTGACCCGGCTAAGGCTCGGCCGCTCAATTTTCCGAAGAAGCTCGGCGGAAA
>Ga0187776_10000783_pt1 | contig 15381 bp, 17 predicted proteins | sample 0216_BV02_MP12_2_FD_132426 | JGI IMG/M metagenome (GOLD analysis project Ga0187776, IMG submission 132426) | Tropical peat soil microbial communities from peatlands in Department of Meta, Colombia - 0216_BV02_MP12_20_MG | ecosystem: Environmental > Terrestrial > Soil > Wetlands > Peat | place...
CACTCGCCGCTAAGCAGATAGGCAATCGTCTCGATGCCTTTGTGATAGTGAACTTTCGCTCGGGCGCCGTCAGGCATTGGTAGGACGTTCATACAGACTTGTCGCGCGCCAACTGTTTCCGCAGATGCACCGGAACCGTACGTGAAACCTTGTTTGCCAACATGCGTCCGGCCCGGTGAAACAACTCGAACGGTGTGCGCGGTTGATATTGTCATATTGCGATGCTCCTGCGCGGCTGCTCCGAATACACCGAGAGTACCGTAACTCTTCGCATTTCAGCAGGATGCGGCCTGCACCAGCTTCGCTGTTCGGTGCTATCTAATCAGCTTAATCGCTTACGCTGTGTGGAGATTTCCATGAAGCTGTACGTCACGTATACCTCACCATACGCGCGGCTGGCGCGCATCGTTGTCATAGAAAAGGCGCTCGAAGATCGCGTCGAGATCATTGAGGCGAAGACACGCACCCTGGATAGCCCTTATTATCACATCAACCCCTCAGGTCGCGTGCCTTATCTCATCGACGATGCTGGCGTTGGTATGGAAGACAGCCAGCTCATCTGCGCCTATCTCGACAGCCTCGACGGCAAACCTCGTTTCCACAAGCCAACACTTAACCCCGACTGGCCTTACCTGCGGCTCGAATTTATGGCGCGTAGCATGTGCGACGGCATTTCCGTGTGGACGCGAGAAATGGCTCGCCCCGCGAATGAGCGTTCCCCCACTGTCCTTGCCCATGAAGTAGCCCGCAGCCAGCGCATGGCGGATGTGTTTGAGAGTCAGCTAGCCGATCCATCGATGCAGGGAGCGTCCCGTATGGCCCCTTTCATCCTTGCAGTCGCTCTCGAGAGAGGACGCTACTGCGGCCTTAATGACCTCACTAGTGGTCGGCCACAGCTCGCCAAGTGGATGCGCTCGATGTCCGACATTCCTTCAATGCGGAGGACGGCACCGCCGTAAATCCGCCTTTGGTCCCAACGTTTCACTCTCGGCCACAAATGTCCGCTATTGGGGGCTAAAGCGGACATGGCTTGTTGCAGCGCAAATGTCTGCTTTTGACCCAAAACGGACATCAGTGTCGTAGCAGTGCGCCCCCCTTCCGTATGCTAGTTTAAATTGGTAACCGACTTGTCCAGAACCTCGGGGAAGGTAATGAGACAGTCACGTGCTATAGATTGGTGAGTGTGAAACAAGGTCGGGCGGCGCTACGATGGATGTTGGCGGCTGGCTGCGAAACCTGGGGCTCGCGCAATACGAATCAGCATTCATTGAGAACGCAATCGACCTTGATGTGCTTCCTGAGCTGACTGAGGGTGACCTCGAAAAGCTCGGGATTCCGCTGGGCGACAGAAAGCGCATTGTCAAGGCGATCAAGGTGCTGGCTGGGCGGACCCCCAGCGCACCCACCGCCAGTGGAAGGTGGGAGTCGCCGAGCAGCTACCCCCCAGTGGCTTCTGCCGAACGCCGTCATCTGACGGTGATGATCTGCGATCTAGTGGACTCTACCGCGCTGTCGGCCAGACTCGATCCGGAGGACATGGGCGCTGTGATCGATGCCTTTCAGGCCGCCTGCGCCCGCATTACGCTGGCCTTTGAGGGCTTCCTTGCCGATTTTCGCGGCGACGGGATATTGGCTTATTTCGGATATCCGCGCGCACACGAGGATGATGCAGAGCGAACGGTCCGTGCGGCGCTTGATATCGTTGCCGCCGTTGCGCGGCTGAAGACGCCCGCGGCAGAGCCGCTGTCGGTCCGTATTGGCATAGCCACCGGCTTGGTGGTGGTCGGCGACCGCGGTGGCGGGGGCAGGCCGCACGAACATACCGTGATTGGCGACACGCCGAGCCTTGCGGCACGTCTGCAGGCATTGGCCGAGCCAGGGACGGTTGTTGTCGCCGCTTCCACACGACGGCTGCTAGGCGATCTGTTTCGTCTACGCGATCTCGGCCTTCACAACGTCAAGGGTATTGTTGAGCCGATCGCAGCGTGGGCGGTTGATGGTGTGTCGGCTTCCGGGAGCCGCTTCGAGGCGATCCGCGCGGCAGCTCTAACCGATCTCATCGGTCGAGAAAACGAACTCGATTTCATTCTTGAATGCAAAAAGCTCGCCTGGAAAGGGAAAGGCCAAGTTGTGTTGATCTCAGGAGAGCCCGGGATCGGCAAGTCCCGTCTTGTGGCAGCATTCGAAGAACGCGTCGCCGACGAGCCACACATAACTTTGCGTTACCAGTGTTCGCCTCACCACACAAACAGCGCACTCTATCCGTTCATTACCCAATTGGAACGAGCGGCGGGACTTAAAGCGGACGATACGTCCGAAGAGCGGCTCGCCAAGGTTGAAGCGCTTCTCGCTATAGCCACACCGCGCGTTCGGGACACAGCACCGCTTTTTGCTGCGCTCTTATCGATTCCGTTCGGCAATCGTTATCCGAAGCTCGCACCCAACCCCACCCGGCAACGCCGCCGTACGCTCGCGGCTTTGTTCGATCAATTCGAGAGCCTCGCACATCAGAAACCGATCCTACTCCTGTTTGAGGATACGCACTGGGCCGATGCCACCTCCCTGGAGCTGCTCGATCTAACCGTCGCGCGGTTGAACCAGTTACCGGTCCTCGCTCTATTCACTTTGCGGCCTGAATTCAAACCGTCCTGGTTTGGTCCTCCCAATGTCACGACACTGACGCTCGGTCGCCTCGACCGTAGGAACGTTGAAAGCATCGTGACGCACGTAGCCGGCGGTCTTGCCCTGCCATCCGAAGTGATGAACCAGATTGTCGCCAAAACCGACGGCAATCCGCTATTTGTCGAGGAGCTCACCAAGGCGGTGCTCGAAGGGGATATCTTGGTCAAGGATGCTGACAGCTACCGGCTTGACGGGCCTTTGCCCCCGTTCGCCATTCCAGCGACCCTTCAAGACTCCTTGATGGCACGGCTTGATCGCCTGGCGCCAGTGAAGGAGATCGGTCAGATCGGAGCAGCTATTGGACGTGAATTCTCCTATGCCTTGATGCGCGAGGTGGCCGGACGCGACGAACAGTCGCTACGGGATGCTCTCGCCAAACTCGAGCGGGCTGAACTCCTGTTCCGGCGTGGCGCGCCACCAGAAGCTGTCTACAGTTTCAAACACGCGCTGGTGCGCGATGCAGCATACGAGAGCCTGCTCAAGAGTCGGCGGCAGCAATTGCACGGCCAGATCGCCCGCAAAATGGAGGAAAAGTTTCCCGATATTGTCGTGAGCCAACCAGAAATCGTGGCACGCCACTTCACTGAAGCGGGTCTTGCCGGGCCCGCAATCAAATACTGGCTTAATGCTGGCAATCTCGCACTCAGCCGCTCAGCGACTGCTGCTATCGGTCATCTCCAACAAGGGTTGAAGCTGATTCCAAGCATCGACGACGTGACAGTGCGTAACAAGTCGGAGCTGCTGCTTCAAATGTCGCTCGGCAATGCCCTCCGGGCGACCAAAGGCTGGAGTTTTGAGGCTGTAAAAAATGCTTACACGCGAGCACTTCAGCTGTGCAGGGAAAGCGGGCTTGACGAACATACCTTTCCCGCAGTGTTCGGCTTGTGGACCTGGAATTTTGTTGGTGCCGCGCTTGGCGAAGCTCAAGCCCTTGCCGAACGCCTGCTGACTGCAGCCGTGAATGTAGACAACTCGGTTTATAAGGTTCTTGCTCACGAGGCTCTGGGGTTTACCCTGTTTGCAAAAGGGAACTTTGCGGCTGCTCACACCGAGATGGAACGCTGCATTAGCCTAAGTGAGGATAGCAAGGCCGCCGCATATTTTGAGTTATCAGCGCAAGATCCGCGAGTTCACGTAAGGTCATACGATGGCATGGCACTTTGGTTCCTGGGTTATCCGGATGAAGCGCTGCGAACCTGCGCGGAGGCCCGCCGTTTAGCCGATGCATCTCAGCATCCGTTCAGCGATGCAATGGCACGCACGATAAATCTGCGGGTGCATCAACTTCGTGGTGAGGCTGCCGTTGTGGCAAGCCAAGCCAACGCTGCCATTGCTCTCTGTGAAGAGCATGAGTTTTTGCACTATCTAGCTATGGCTCTGATTTTGCGCGGATGGGCGAGCGCTCAGCAAGGCGAGTTTGAAAAAGGGATCGCCGAGATCCAGCAAGGTTTGGAAAAAGAACGGGCAACTGGCGGTTTATTATTTGAGTCGTACTCACTGGGCCTGCTGGCGGACGCGTGTCTAAAGAACAAACGTTACGAGCAAGCGTTGGAGTTTTCTAGACAGGCGGAATGGAGGCTCAATGAAGCGAATTCCGAATGCTACTACGCTGCTGAAATATATCGCTTGCTCGGCGAAACATATCTTCGATCAAACCGAAATCTGGATCAGGCGGAGCATTATTTTTCGAAGGGTTTTAAGGTTGCGCGCGAGCAAAAAGCCAAATCTCTTGAACTTCGACTTTGCCTGAGCATCTGCGATTTGAATATGCTGAGACAACACGCCGACGAGCATCGCTCGCAGCTCGCGGAGATCTACGGATCTTTCACCGAGGGTTTTGACACTGCGGACCTCGTCAGAGCCAAGACAAGCTTGGAAAATGCCTGATTGAGTTTCATGGTAGTCCATGTCCGGCAATTGGCCCAAAGCGGACATCCCTTATTGCAACGCACATGTTCGCTTTCGGGGATAGAGCGGACGCCTTCCCTGTGAGGTACTTCACATGAGAACGGAGCGCCTCACTCTATATTTGTGACCAAAGTCACCGCATGGACAAGGGGCAGCACCATGAATGAAATAATGACGGACGATCGGAACGAGGAAGACGTCCTGGCTTATGATATTTCCGATGACGCGTTGGAGAACATGACGCGCGCGCCAACGGAGGGCGCCGGCAACTATACGTTCTACTTCTGCACCCATTTAGATCTTTGCCCAGGCCCGTAGATTGCCTCCGAATGTCCGCTGTTGGTCCAAAGCGGACATGCCTTTTTGCAACGCACATGTCTGCTTTTGACCCAAAGCGGACATGCCATCGGCTGTCTGTACCTGCCTTTTCATTGATCGATTGAGTAGATTAGTTCTATGAGCAATTTCGACAGTCCCTTTATTGTGCTTGTGGCCGTTCTCGCGGTGCAATGGCTAGCTGCATACGCTGGAGACGCACTGCGCAAGAAGATACGACCCTTTAAGAAAGAGGGGGAACGAGAAGATTTCGACATTGTGCGGACAGCCTCGCTGACGCTCCTGGGACTGATCATTGGTTTTAGCTTCGCGATGGCCGTTAGTAGATACGACCAGCGCAAGAATCTGGAAGAAGCGGAGGCAAACGCGATTGGCACCGAGTACTTGCGCGTCGGTTTGCTGCCTCCCGATGATGCATCGCGCGTACGTCAGCTGCTCAAAAGTTACTGCGATGAACGCGTCTCAAATTATTTGGCCCGCGACGAACTCATTTTCGGACAGATCGATGCCGATACAACCAAACTACAGGCAGAACTTTGGGCGGCGGTCGAACGTGTTGCGAAGGTGCAACCGACGCCCATTGTTGGCCTCGTTGTTTCGGGCATGAACGATGTGCTGAATGCGCAAGGCTACACTCAGGCAGCTTGGTGGAACCGCATACCCTTTACTGCCTGGCTGTTGATGGTTCTCATTGCAATGGCATGCAATCTGCTACTGGGCTATGGCGAGCATCGCACAACCGCTTTCTTGCTGATTTTGCCGCTCGTAGTATCAATTTCTTTGTTCCTGATAGCGGACATTGACAGCCCGCGTGCAGGCATAATTCGTGTGCAACCACATAACCTCATGTTGCAATGTCAATCCATGAAGCCGAGCTAATTTGCATACCATGTCCGCGGATGGCCAAAGCGAAACCAAACGTTCGCTTTCGGCGTAAGCGGACTTGGCGTTTACTGCGGAATGTCTGCTGATGACCCAAAGCTGACATGCCGGCTTTCAAGTAAAATACCCTGCATATGGATTTATCATCTTGGATCAAAGCTGCGCGTCCGCGCACCCTTTCACTCTCTCTGACGCCGGTGTTTGTCGGGTCGGCACTTGCTTGGTCAACCAGCCGACAAATCGATCCTTTGGCGGTATTTGCGGCGTTTCTTGGCAGCATGTTTATCCAGATCGGGACAAACCTGCACAATGACGTAGTTGATTCTGAGCGCGGTGGCGACGGACCAGATCGCCTCGGCCCCCCACGTGTCACCGCGTCAGGCCTGTTGAGCGGTGCGGTCGTCAGGCGCGGTGCCGTTGTTTGCTTTGGGCTTGCCGCGCTGTTCGGACTTTATCTGGTCATAGTTAGTGGCTGGCCAATTCTCGTGCTCGGGCTGTTGGCAATCTTGTCGGGTTGGGCCTATACCGGTGGCCCGCTGCCGATCGCGTACACGCCATTTGGTGAAATAGTTGTGGTGGCGTTTTTTGGCATAGGCGCTGTCGGCGGCACCTACTGGCTTTGCACGAAAGCTCTCAATGGGGCGGCACTGGTGAGCGGGCTCGCTCTCGGGCTCCTGAGCGGTGCGGTTCTACTGGTCAACAATTTCCGCGATATTAAAGCGGACTCTCGCGTGAACCGCCGGACCCTCGCCATTGTGGCGGGACCCCAACTTACGGTCTGGATCTACGCGGGATTTATGCTGCTTCCCTTTGCGTTGGTGCCGCTCATCGGGATTGCAGTTCCGCACAGGCCTGTATGGTTGACCTTTGCCGCACTGCCACTGACGCTCTTACTTGTTTACCGCTTTATGCGCGAACCGCCTGGCCGCGGGTTCAACCAGATACTGATCCAGACGGTCCGAAACCAGTTATTGTTCAGCGTGCTGCTTAGCCTGGGCTTATTGTTCTAACGCACGTCAAATTGCGTGCGCAGAAGTTTGGCTGGCGTGCCGGCGACATCACACTTGCGTCAAACGGACGGAAAAATATAATTTCTACATGTTGCTGCGCAGAGGGACCTATATCGTTCCCACGAACCGCTGGTACATCGAGCGGACCGTTTGGCTAATCGCCGGATTCGTCCTTCTGGGCAGCACGGCCCTGGCCCTGCTGTTGAATCCAATTTGCATTTTTGGCGTCATTGCCACCGGGCTCGTCTCGATCAATGTCGCGCTAACCGGATTTTGCCCGATCGGTACCCTGCTTCAATTTCTCGGTTTCACGCCGATGCTGGGCGCCGATAAGCCCTCACGTTGGCATCTGTATTTTCTTAAAATCGACCGCTGGTATCTTGAGCGGCGTATCTACGTCACCGTCGGAATTAATATCTCACTCGGATCAATTCTTTTTTTGGTGCATAGCCAATGGTGGGCGCTGTTCACCATTTTCGTCGGCGCAGCCATGATCTGGTTCGCGGCAACAGGCTACTGCATCCTCGCGAATATTTTATATTGGATTGGCGCGGAACCGCGCCTTAATCCGAGTGCTCTGCCGTCAGGCCGATGCGCCAATTGTACTATGGCGACAGTCTGCGTAAGCGGCCAACCAAGTCGCGTCTAGTCAATATGACGATGTCTGCTTATGGCCCAAAGCGGACATCCCTAGTTGCACCGCCAATGTCCGCTTTCAGGGGTAAAAGCACACATCTCGCTTACGCTGCGGAAATGCCGGCTTTGACCCAAAGCAGACATGGCTTGCGTTATTAAATCACTGCGCGGCTACGGCAAACTGAGCAAGAGATAAAGCGCAATCGCACTGACCGGCAGCAGCACGACGCCAGCGATAACCGCGGCTCGGAAACGCCAGAGTCGTGAACCGATCGGGATCGGATGCTTGAATTCGACTGCGTCGGCCGCAGCGATTAGCCGCTGCGATACCTCGACGCGGGCGGCTTCGGCCTCGGATTCGCCAATCAGCCCCGCCGCTCGCGCGCGCCCGATTTTCTGTAACTGATCGCGATAAACCGAAAGTTCTCCTACGGGCTCCACATCATGGCCGAACGCAAGCGACCACTTCGCGGCGATAATGATCGTTGCAATCATCAACGCGATTACTGACCAAAAGATCATGGCACTGATCCAATACCCACATTTACGGTTATTTAATATGACGCAAGGCTGTTGGCGACTCTACAATAGGTTGCCCAAAAACAAGGTGAGATCTCCAATATGTTTTATACCGTCTCGGGAGCGGCGATAACCGTAGTCAGTGCTGGAAGTTATTGGTATTTGCTACCACGCAAGGGCAAGACGCACCCGCTCGTCAAGAACTCGGACGTCGCTTCAATGATCACTATTATCATTATGACCGCCCTGACGGCTGGCATTGGCCTTCTGGCCGCCGGTATCAACAGTATGTTTTGAATTTGTACGCGCGATAACCCGTAGTTGTGTTTCGACGAGCGTGTCCGCTTATGCCCCATGCGGACATTCTCTTTTGCACCGCCAATGTCCGCTTTGGGGGTAAAGCGGACGTGGTTTTTTCGGTGCAAATGTCTGCTTTTGACCCAAAGCTATCGGGCATCCCTTAACTGCTTTCATTTGAACAGATACGATGCCCTGTCTGAAGCCTCGGGGCGGCAATGAAACGGCGCGAGTTCATCACGTTAATCGGTGGCGCGGTGGCATGGCCACTGGCGGCGCGAGCGCAACAATCAACTACACCCGTGGTCGGGTTTCTGGGCGTCGGCCTACGGTCTGATTCCCTAACGCGCACGGAGGCGCTCCGAGCTGGGTTACAGGAGTTTGGTTACGTTGATGGCAAGAACGTTCTGCTGGAATTCCGATTTGCGGAAAAGCCCGAACAGTTACACAAATTTGCAGTCGAGCTGGCGCAAAGTCAGCCGGCGGCCATTGTAACTAGTGGCAATGCCGCAACGGCTGCCATGAAGTCGGCAGCCTCGACAATTCCGATCATCTTTTCTGTTGCAGACGATCCAGTTCAGCTTGGTCTCGTTGCCAGTCTAAATCGGCCCGGTGGTCATATGACGGGTGTGAGTCTGATTTCGGGTGAACTCAGCGGCAAGCGACTCGATTTGCTACATGAACTGGTGCCTACGGCTGGCCTTGTCGCGATACTCCTCAATCCGAACAACCCAGCCGAAAAGAACGTGAGAAATGCGCAAGAGAAGGGCCGTGAAATAGGTCTTCAAGTACTCACGCTGCGCGCTACGAATGAACGCGAAATTGAGGCCGCGTTCGAAAAGCTCGTTCAACAGCGTGCCGGTGCACTTCTTGTGAACGCTGATGCATTCTTTACGGGCAACAGAGGCCGGATCGTTGCCCTGGCAGCGCGTCATCGGATACCGACCATTTACGCATGGCGTGAATTCGCGGAAGCGGGTGGGCTGATGAGTTATGGCACCAGCCTTGCTGATAGCTACCGCCAGGTGGGCCTTTACGTCGGCAAAGTGCTTCGAGGGGTCGAACCGGCCGAGCTCCCAGTGGTGCGCCCGACGCGCACTGAACTGGTCATAAACCTCAAGACTGCGAAGTCGTTTGGGCTGGACGTTTCTGCAAAATTGCTCGCTCTTGCGGACGCTGTGATCGAATGAGACTAATGCCCGCCCATTCCACCCTCGTTACTGGCAATTGCTGACGAAGTGATCGAATAAAGGGTCACGATACCGTTCGCGCCAATATCTAACCGGGGTCACCTTGCGGTCGCCCGCAGCTCGCGCGCGTCGGAACATCGCTGTCAGGGCGCACCACCCGAAGTCGTGGTGCGGGGCCGCGCCTGGGTTTGGGGATGGGGCGGGCCCCGCTGAGCGACGAAGTTCGAAGGGGACGGACAACATCGCCCACGAGAAGTCTAATGCGCTGGCGGGCTGCGTCTAATGTTAGTCCGCCAGAAGGTTAAATAGTAACGTTTCTTTCTCAAGGTAAATTTGAAATCCGATTGAACGAGAACACGGGGGCCGTCAATAAGGCCCCGAATACCGCGGGCCCAAGGTCCGACTCATACGAAAATATGGACTGAATCGCTCGGCGGTTGCGTAGGAGAAGAGCATGAGGCTCGCCGTATTCGCAGCCCTGGCTGCACTAGTAGTAATATCTGCGACAAACGCCGGACCAGATCAACGCCAGATCGGTTCGCGGGCGACCACGTGCGACAATGATGGTCGTTGCAGTACTCTCAACCAAAACGCGGACGCTTCTGACGCTCACAGAAACCGGCACGGGCGTGTGACTGCCGCGGCAGCAAAAGACGGACCTCGGTCTGCCGCAATCGATGCCAATGGCAACACGGCCGGTCTCGTCATCTCACACAAGACGGGTGCCCGGGCGCATGTTGGCGTTGCTTATGCCGCACGTTTCCAGGCCTATATCGATGATTTGGAAAACAACTATGGCGCACGTGTGCTGTTCATGGGCGGCATTCGGCCGGGTCGATGTTCACCCGCCAGCCAACACCCTTGCGGAAAGGCTTTGGATGTATGTCAGGTCTCGCGTGGAGGGGTTGATCCGCGCTGCCATTTGCCCGGCCGCATCACGCTGGGTCAAATTGCTTCCGCTCATGGTCTCTTTGAAGGCGGGCGCTGGTGTCATTCGGACTACGGCCACGCCCAGATCAGCGTAACCGCCGCTGCCTGCGGCGAGGGTCCATTCCGCGTTGTCGGGCGAACGACGTCCGAACCACCTGCGGACGAGGCGCGCCCATAGCGCTATTTATCAGTCACCCGGTTGAACTCGATCTTCCGTAACCGTCTTTATATCTTCTTAGCTCGCCTTACCCTGATTCCGCATCGGTTATTTATTTTGTTCCTTGCGCGTCAGGAAACCTCTGCCTCGGAACTTCGTTGGTACGGCATCCGTTGAGCGAGTGGAGGCCCATGATGGAATCCATAGTTGTTACGGACCATGGCATCGTGGCGCTCGTATCAGATGCGCTCTGAAATCGAACACAAGTTGAGGTCGCTGCCGTGAACGGCTCGGAAATTTATCCCCTCACGATGTCACGGCCGCCTTTCCAGGCCCCGAGTCCCGGTGAGCAGAAGCTGGATGAATGGAACTTACTGAAGGAACAGTTTCACGCGTTGGTGGCGGTGCGGTCCGACAACATCGAAGATATCTTGGATCCTGAATTTAGCCGGCGCCTCAGCGAATGTATTAGCCTGGCGGCCAATGGCCGCGAGAGTTGGCGATAAATCTAGACGTATTTCAGAGTATTCATCGTCACACCAAGCGCAATCGAGCTCGAATAATTCAACACCATCATCCAGCCTTCCGGTGTGCTGCCCGCGCTCTTTTGGCCGCTCTGCGATGGTACTACGACGCCGCGCTGCTCGATGCGGCGGCGCCGTGTGGCGGCCTCTTTATTCTGCTGAGTCTTTTTATATCGCGTTTCCTGCGGGCGCGCGCACAGGGTATAACAATCGATACGAGCCCGGCTTCGTCGTGGACGAAAAGGAGGCGCGACCATGTGCGCAAAATGCGAGCGTTCGCTTGGCACCGATAATCCCGGACGTCGAAAATTTCTTCGGCTGACCGCATCGGCGGCTGCGCTGGGAATCACAGGTAACGGTCTTTTCACCGCCATCGCAAGCGCCGACGCCTTGACCAAAGCGCAACGCAACAAGATGACCCCGGACCAGATTATCCAGGCGATGAAACAGGGGAACGAGCGCTTCAGGGCGGGTGTGAGAAAAAATCGCAACTACCTGAATGAACAAAAGGCGAGTGCGAAGGGACAGTATCCGGCCGCGGTGCTGCTCAGTTGTATCGACTCGCGCGCGCCGGCCGAAGTGATCATGGACCTGGGGCTGGGAGACATTTTCAATTGCCGCGTCGCTGGCAATATTGCAAACTCCGACATCCTCGGCAGCATGGAGTTCGCCTGCAAGCTGTCCGGCGCCAAGGTTGTGGTTGTCATGGGCCACACGGCATGCGGCGCGGTAAAGGGCGCCATCGCCAATGCCGAGCTCGGCAATCTCACCGGGCTGCTGGCTAAAATCAAACCCGCGATTGAGACGACAAGCTACAAAGGCGATCGCTCCGCGAACAATTACGCCTTTGTCGATGCGGTTGCACGCACGAACGTCGAAATGACGGTCGCAGATATCCGAAAGTCCAGTCCCGTGCTCGCTCAACTGGAAACCAGTGGCGCGATCAGAATCGTGGGCGCGATGTACAACCTCGAGACAGCAGCGCTGGATTTCTTTGGGTGAACTCGCGGGCCCAAAACGATTGAGCTCTGCGGACTTCGAAACAACGACTGCCTCGGCGACGCACAGCGCGGCATGGACGCGACATAATTCAATAGCCGTCGACCCGGCAAAAAAAAGGGCCGCTGGTCCGAAGAACGGCGGCCCAAAATCATGCCGGCCTGGGGATGGGGGGTAGGGGCCGGCAATCGGGTGCATAACGCAGCAGGGGCCGCCGGGTTCCGGCCGTCCGGAAAAAGAAAAAGCCGCCGAAAAAGGGCGGCTTTCATCGACTCCTGCAAGCGGAACGGCCTAATTGAGGTTGTTTTTGATGTAGTCGAAGCCGGCGTTGAGCGTTGAGCCGATCGCGTTGACGGTGGTGATAATAACGACCGCGATGCCGCCCACGATGAGGCCGTACTCGATCGCGGTCGCGCCCGACTTATCCTTGAGAAATGCGTACACCTTGGACATCCCGCGCACTCCGTTGTGGCTGTGTGACCAGTGCCCACGTTAGCTATGCGTTCTTAACGAATCCTTCGGTCAATTGCGAAAATCGGTCCTAAAGACGTCAATTTGGCATATCTGCTGCATTAAATCGGCGCGCTGGTGACAGTCGTCATATGTGGAAAAGGAAACTGCCGTTGCCGGCAGTTTCCAAGCCACAACCCAGGTGTCGACGCTTAGCCTAGTTGGGTCGAGATGAAGTCGAATTTCGCGTTAAGGGTCGACCCGATCGCGTTGACGCTGGAAATGATCACCACTGAGATCCCGGCGGCGATCAGGCCGTATTCGATCGCAGTCGCGCCTGACTCATCCTTCAGAAATGAAAAAAACTTCGACATCTGACCGCTCCACGTGGCTGGTAGTTACCAGGCGCACGATACCCGTCACCCATTAAAGCAGTTTTTATGTCCGCTCAAAAAACTTGCGGCCGAATTGGTTCAAATTGTAACCAAATCCAGCCAAGTGCCGGACGCATGTAGGCATTACTGGCGGTCGGCTCGCCAAATTTACAGTACATTATCCTTTTGCCGAGTTTGCGTGGGCGGAGGTTCCCGGCGTCATCATGCCAGCTGGGTTTCCCGCACAATTAAGTTCGTGCATTTAATTTTTCGCGAAAGCAGGGAACCATTTAATTTTCCGTGGAAGCGGGGAACCATTTTGCGGAATTGGGAACAATAGTCGCAAGTTTCTTAGGAACGTGTGCACGGCCATGCGCGTTTTTCTCAGGTGCGGCAAAATGGAGGTTCACATGAGGAAGCTTGCAATCGGACTTTTGGCGACGGCTGGCATTGCCCTGTCGCTGCCTGCAAACGCGCAAGGCGTTTGGGTCGGCGCGGGTCCGGTCGGCGTGGGCGTCGGCGTTGGCCCGGGCTACGGCTACTATGACCGCGACTATTACGGCCCCGGTTATCGCAGCTACGCCTACGACAATGGCTACTATGGCCGGCGCCACTGCCGGATCATCCGGGAGGATTTCAACGGGCATCTGAGGACGATCCGCCGCTGCTGGTAGCACGGCGAACCCGTTAGATGAGAAAGGCCCCAGGCTTCTGTCTGGGGCCTTTTTCATTTAGGGGCGCGATGGGCGTTAGGGTGCGATGGGGGAATTGAACTTGCGCGCAGTATCGACGATCCAGTCGCGATAGAGCAACAGCGGTGTAACTCCCGTGAGACCGCCGCAGCCTTCCTCGTCGCGGGGCGCCGTCGACCAGGTAACCACGCCGATGACCAACGGGCTGTCACCGTCGAAGGCAGGCGCGCCGGAGTCGCCGGTGCAGCCGCCAAGGCCGGCCTGCAGATTGCGGGTTGCGAGATCGTAAAGGCGAATTTGCAGTGAACCAGGATTACCAGTCACGGTCAGTGTTGCCATGCGCGGCTCCCCTAATCCGCGCGCGGTGCCGGCAACGGTGACGCCGAAGCCGGCAATGGTCAGCGTTTCGCCAACCAAGACACGACGCGGCGCGGCGAGACTCGCGGGGGTCACGATATCGGGCAAGGGCGCGGCGAGTTTGAGCAGCGCAACGTCTGCGGTGGCGCGGCTTGCGGCATAGCTCGCATAGTCGAAACGTGGATGGCGGGTGATCGCCCGTACGGGAATGACTACGCCGGTCTGGTAAGCCTTGACCCGATAATCGATGAGCCGCGTTACGCAATGCGCGGCGGTAAGCACCAGGTCGCGCGCGAGCGCCGTGCCGGTGCACAGATCGTTGCGCGCATCGACGATCATGACGATCGGCCGCGCCGCCCAGCTCGTCGCCGGCGGCGCGTTGCCGGTCACCGCAAAGGCGGGCGCGGCCAAGACAGGCCAGATGATGAGTGAAAGGACGCGGGACATGCCCGCAAAGGATAGCACATGACTTCGATCTTGCTGATAGCACCTCCAATCGAACCGATCTCGCTGGATGAGGTGAAAACCTTCCTGCGGGTTGAGACCGGCGATGACGATGCTCTGATCGCCGCCCTGATTGCCGCCGCACACCTGCACATTGAATCGCAGACGCAGCTTGCGCTGGTCACGCAGAGCTGGCGTCTCGTATTCGATTGCTGGCCGCGGCACGGCCGGATTGCGGTGCGGCCGGGTCCACCAAAGCAGTGAATGCCGCGAGAAAAATTTTTTTCACTGACAATCTTAAACCCTTGGCCTACGGCGCTCCGCCGATCAGACTACGGCGAACCTTGCGGAGCCTACCCATGGATGTCCTAGAAGCCGTCGCCTCGCGCTACTCCTGCCGCGCGTTTTTGCCGACACCGGTACCTGAAAAAATCGTCCGTGAGATTGTCGAACACGCAGCGCGCGCGCCGTCTGCCGGCAACATGCAGCCTTGGCGCATTTACGCCATCGCCGGCAAACGCGTCGAGGAATTGAAGGCTCTGATGGCGCCGCGCATGGCGACCGAACTGCCAAAAGGCGAGGGCGCCGACTACACGATCTATCCGGAACCTCTCGCCGAACCGTATCGTGCGCGGCGTTTCGCTGTCGGCGAGTTGCTGTACCGTTCGATAAATGTGCCGCGCGAGGATAAGGCCGCCCGCTACAGACAGTATGCCCGGAACTACCAATTCTTCGGCGCGCCGGTCGCTTTGTTCTTTGCGCGCGAAAAAGCTCACGGACCTGCACAGTGGGCCGACATCGGCGGCTACTTGCAGACCGTTGCGCTGCTTGCCCGCGGTTATGGTTTGCACACCTGCCCGCAACAGGCCTGGGTGTCGTTTCACCGGACGGTGCGCGATTTTCTGAGCCTTCCCAACAATTTGATGATCTATTCGGGCATGAGCCTTGGCGACGAGGATGCCGCTGCCCCGATTAATTCCTGGCGATCTCCGCG
>Ga0187776_10000784_pt1 | contig 15377 bp, 12 predicted proteins | sample 0216_BV02_MP12_2_FD_132426 | JGI IMG/M metagenome (GOLD analysis project Ga0187776, IMG submission 132426) | Tropical peat soil microbial communities from peatlands in Department of Meta, Colombia - 0216_BV02_MP12_20_MG | ecosystem: Environmental > Terrestrial > Soil > Wetlands > Peat | place...
GAGATCACGTACATCCAGGGCACGTTCTCCAGCAGGGTCTGGTAGTTGATGCGGCTAACGATCAGCATCACCAGCACACCACCCAGTACCCAATAGACCTGGCGCACGTGCGCACCCACGAACTTGGTGTGCAGCGTGGCGCTGTAGATTTCGACCACGCCCACCGTGCAGATGGCCAGCACAAAGGCCACCAGCACCCAGTCGAAGTCGCGCAATGAAATATGACGTTGCATTTTTTTGGACCCGGCGGGTTTCAACCCCGCCCCTTACCACCCACCCTTCACCTGCCTTGCATTCCTGGCGCCGCCGCCATCGGCGCTGCTGCAACCCCGGCGTTCAATCGGAAGCGTCCGGCGCTTACCGCTTCCTCGCCATGATCGCCTGCCGCACTCCACACGCCGCCCACCTCCACTGGAACCCTCATCGTTGCGGTCGGTGATCCGGGAACCGTGGCGTTCTCCCCTGGAGTGCGTTCGCCTGGCGGCTTCGCCGGTGCCGGCGTCTTTCGCGGAGCGAGTTTCACGCTGGGAGGACTGGCAGATCCCTGCGAGCGCTCTGCCGCCGACTTCACCTGCGTCGCCACCACCGTCGCTCCGGCAGATACTTCAGCCGCAGGCGAGGGGGCCGCCGTCTCCGTTGACTTCGTCTTCGCCGGCGGCGCGTATCCCGGAGGGGCAGCGTAGGCTACGTTGTTGAGCACGCGCCGCTGCTTCTCCACGAAGGCCTTGATCACCTGCGACGCTGTGCGCGCCGCCAGATAGCCGTGCTCGCCGCCTTCCATCAGCACCGCCACCACGATGTCGGGATTGCGGCGTGGGGCCACTCCCACAAACCAGCCATTGTCCTTGAACTTGGTTTTGCCGCCGGCGATCTTTGCCTTGGCCTGGTTGCTGATGGTCTGGGCGCTGCCCGTCTTGCCGGCGAAATCGATCCCCTGCAGGTGCGCGCTCGGCGCCGTGCCGATCGGGTCCACCACCTCCGCCATGGCGTCGGTGATGATCTCCCAGTTGGCGGCATCGATGGGTACGCGCGTTTCATCGCTGAACTTGGCCGCAATCTCCCGGTAGTGGGGCTGCACGTCCTGCGGGATGTCGTTCAGCGCCACGACGTGCGGACGGTGAAGCTCCCCGCCCATCGTGATGCCGGAGATGGCGCGCATCAACTGGATCGGAGTCGCCGCCACCGCGCCCTGGCCGATGCCCACCGAGATCGTCTCGCCCGCGTACCACTTCTGTTTGAAGTTCTTGATCTTCCACTCTTCCGATGGCATGACCCCGGTCACTTCCTGGGGCAGGTCAACGTGCGTGCGCTGTCCCATACCCAGCATGGTCGCCCATTTGGCAATGCGTCCAATGCCCAACCGCTCCGCCAGGGTGTAGAAGAAGACGTCGCAGGACTGGTAGATGGCCTTGCGGATATCAACCGCGCCGTGTACGCGGTGCTCCGCCGTCACCCAGCACTTGAAGTATCTCCCATAGAAGGTCGCTCCGCCGCCGCAGTTGACATGCAGATTCTGCGCAATCCCTTCCTGCAGGCCCGCAGTCGCCATGATGATCTTGAAGGTCGATCCCGGCGCCAGTTGCGCCTGTATGGCTTTGTTCAGCAGCGGCTTGCCCTCATCATTGACCAGCTTCGACCACTCGTCCCGGGAGATGCGCACCGCGAAAGAGTTGGGATCGAAAGTGGGCCGGCTCGCCATGGCCAGGATTTCCCCGTTCTTGGGATTCATGGCCACAATCGCGCCATTCTTCCCTTCCAGGGCCTGCTCGGCCGCCTTCTGGATATCCAGATCAATGGTGAGGCGCAGAGCCCGGCCGGGAACAGCGGGAACCTCGTCCATCGGGCGCATGACTTTGCCGCGGCTGTTCACCACCTCGCGCCGTGAACCGTCCTTGCCCATCAGGATGTCGTTGTAATACTGCTCCACGCCCGATTTCCCCACCACGTCGCCCGGCCGGTAGAACTCCCACTGCGGCTGGTTGAGCATGTCCTCGCTCACCTCGCCCACATATCCCACCACGTGCGCCATGAAGCCGTTCTTGGGATAGAGGCGGCGATGCGCCATGATGGTGTCCAGCTCCGGCATCTCGTTGCGGTGCGATTCGATGAAGGCCAGCTCGTCCGGGGTGATGTCGTCCTTCAGGAAGATGGGCTGGTACTGCGGCATGGAGGTGAAGCGACGGATGCGATCGGCGACATCCTGCGGATCCATGTGCAGCCCGGCCGCGATCTTCTCCACGTCGCCGGTGATGTCGCGGCTCTGATCGCGCAGCAGCAGGGCCGAGAACGACGGGTAGTTGTCCACGATCATCCGGCCTTCGCGGTCCACGATCTTGCCGCGCGGAGCCAGGATGGGCACGGTGCGAATGCGGTTCTTCTCCGCCAGCGATGCGTAGTAGTCCGAGCCCGCGACCTGCAGCCGCCACAGTCCGAAGGCCAGCACTAGGAAAATAAGGAGGATGGTGTACTGCACCGCGGAGATGCGGAGGGATGAGACTTTGTCTTCGCGGCCAAACACCATGATCTTGGGCCAACTCAGGAAGCAAACTGCCGCCAGGCTTCACCAAGAGTGTAGCAGGTTCAGCCCGGCCCGGCCGCGGATTTGCCTTCGCCCGCTGCGCCGTAAGGACGTGTACGGCTGGAAGATACCGGCTGCCGGCGGATTCGCTGGTGCAGGCTGCTACTGGTGCTTGAAACGATCCAGAACGTAGAACAGCACCACTGCGACAATGCTGTTGGCGATGGCCCCCCGGATCTCGTGCATCCAGATCCACTGCAGGTTGGTTCCCACCAGCCCGCGGGCCACCGCAAAGAAGATCAGCTGGTGCAGGATGTAAAAGCAGAAGGTCAGGAGCAGGCGCGAGCCCGGATTTTCCACGTCAATCTTGGCTCCCACCGACGATGCCGCATAACCCACCACCGACTTGGAGATCCCATACACCCCCAGCGGTTGGTGCGTAAGCGAATCCTGCAGCAAGCCGATGATCGCCCCGGTCATCAAGCCGCTGATCTGGCTGCGGCGGGCCACCGCAAAGAAAATCGTAACCAGCAGCGGCAGGTCAAAAATGCTGAAGAAGTGCAGCCGGATGGGCAGAAAGGCCTGCAGCACCAGCGCAAACAAGGGCACCAGCACCGTCACCCACAGACTGAAGTGGTAAACCTCGATGCGCTCTTCCCGGCTGTAGGTGATTTGCACTAGCGGGGACTGTCCTTGGCAGTGGGTTCGTCGGTGTTCGCCTGCTCGGCCACCGCTTTCGATGGGTTCGCGGGAGCCGCGCTTGCACCCGGCGTGGCTGCGTCAGGATTAGGGCGCGGGGTCGCTGGCGGTGCACCGGTGGCGGGCTTTGGCCTGCTCTGCACCGCGCCTGTGCCCGAATTCTCCTGTCCGGTGGCCGGTTTCGCCTTGGGAGTGACGCCCGTAGCCGGAGTGCCGCCAGTCACCGCTGCTTTCGGCTTGTCGTCGGGAACTGCAGCGTCCTTGGCCGGGGGGGTCACCGTAGGCAGGCGGCCCGCCAGGATGTCCACCGCGCGCACCGGCTGGTTGTTGTCGGCAAGCTGCGGAGAGCGATCCTCCACCTTCGTGATCACCAGCACTTCCTCGGCGCGGCTCAATTGCGCGGCCGGCTTTACCCGAATCTTCAGGAAGGTGCGATCGGTTCCGGGAGCCACCTCCGTCACCACCCCTACCGGCAATCCCTTGGGGAAGATGCGATCTCCGCCGCTGGTGAGCACACGCTCGCCCGCCTCCACCCGCTCGTCACTCATGATGTAGTTAAGCTGCAGCTCGCCGGTTCCGGTGGGATCGCCCTTCAGAATGCCCTGCAGGCGCGACCTCTCCAGGATGACCCCGATGCCGCTGCTGGCATCGCTGATCTCCAGCACCAGCGAAGTGTTGGGGTACACGCGCAGGATCTTGCCCAGAATGCCTTCGGGCATGATCACCGGCATGTCCTGCTTGACGCCGTCGTGGGCGCCTTTGTCGATGTAGATGCCGCGGGAAAACTCCGACCCGGTGGTGCTGATGACCTGCGCCGCCAGGGTCTGCGAGATGTACTTCTCTTTGAAGCCCAGCAGCAGCTGCAGGCGCCGCGCCTGGTTGGCGTCCTCCATCAGCCGGACCTGTTCCACCCGCATCAGCGCCAGCTCGTCGCGCAGGGTGCGGTTCTCGCCACGCACCCGCCGCAAGTCGAAATAGCCGTGCCAGGTATTGCTGAACCACTGCTGGCTGTGCACCACTGCCTTCATGAATGGGGTCATGGCGGAGACGCTCCACACCTGGATCAGGCGCGCCGACCCGGCGTCGGTGGGGCGCTTGACCTGGATGGCCAGCCCCAGAACCTGCAGGAAGAGCACCACCAGCAGGACTACTAGGTTGGCGAGGTTCTTGTGCCGGCCGATAACGTTTTCCATAACTGCGCTCGCCAGTGGTCAGTCGCTTGCCATGAGGACCCGGTCAGCCCCGCCTGGGTCGATCGTCGATTTCACCCGCGCATCCCGCGGCACCACTACTCAATCGAGATCTTGCGCAGCAGCTTGAAGTCGCTCAGCATCTTGCCGGTGCCCAGCACCACGCTGGCCAGGGGATCGTCGGCGATTGAAACCGGCAGCCCGGTTTCCTCGCGTATGCGCTTGTCTAGGTTCTTTAACAGCGCTCCCCCTCCGGTGAGCACGATGCCGCGATCGCTGATATCCGCGGAAAGCTCGGGCGGGGTGCGCTCCAGAGCCACGCGAATCGCGTTCATGATCGTGGCCACGCACTCGCTGAGCGCTTCCCGAATCTCGCTGTCATCAATGGTTATGCTTTTGGGCACGCCTTCGATCAGGTTGCGTCCCTTGATCTCCATGGTCAGCGGCTTGTCCAGCGCGTAGGCCGAACCGATCTCGATCTTGATCTGCTCCGCGGTCCGTTCCCCGATCAGCAGGTTGTACTTGCGCTTCAGGTAATTCATGATGGCTTCGTCCATCTGATTGCCCGCCATCCGCACCGATCGCGAGTACACGATGCCGCTGAGCGAAATGACCGCGATGTCGGTGGTCCCGCCGCCGATGTCCACCACCATGTTGCCGCTGGGTTCGGTTATCGGCAGCCCCGCTCCGATCGCCGCCACCATCGCCTGCTCCACCAGGTGCACCTCGCTGGCCTTGGCGCGATAGGCCGAATCCATCACTGCCCGCTTCTCCACCTGCGTGATCTCGGAAGGCACGCCGATCACGATGCGCGGGTGCACCAGCATCTTGCGGTTATGCGCCTTCTGGATGAAATAGTTCAGCATCTTCTCCGTAACCTTGAAGTCGGCGATCACCCCGTACTTCATGGGCTTGATGGCCACGATGTTGCCTGGCGTCCGCCCCAGCATCTCCTTGGCTTCCTTGCCCACCGCCTCCACTTCGCCGGTGTTCTTGTTGATGGCCACGATCGAGGGCTCGTTCACCACAATGCCTTTGCCGCGCGCGTATACCAGGGTGTTGGCGGTGCCGAGGTCGATGGCCAGATCGCTGGAAAACACACTGAACAGGGAGCGCAGATTATGAAAGCGCGAGTTCGAGAAGCCGTTCGATGTCATACGGATGCTTCTTTATTCTTTCATATCAAGGAGTTCCCGGCTTGCACGAAGCAAGACAGCAGCAACTCTCATTGTATTCGATGTTTATACTTACAGCCGTCACTGAAGTGCGTGGCCCTCCGGCGCGGCTGCCCGCAACGATCCTCGAGCCCAAAACTGCAACCTATCCAACCCATCATCATGCCAGAAATGCGCCCGCTGCGAGCGCGCCCGCCTCTACTGAATCACTACCTTTTTCTGCATCGTCCGCACCCCGCCCTTGGCATTCTGTGCGGTGATGGTTATGGTGTTCTCGCCGTTGGGCAGCGGAGGAGTGAAAAACTGGAATGTGCCGTCGGACTGAATCACCGGCACCTCCTGCCCGTTTACCATGATGCGGGCATGCGGTTCCGTCTTGCCCCGCAGCTCCAGCACATGTCCGTGCTGCACGAAAGGCGCAATCTCCAGGGCCAGCGAGACGTTCTCCGGGCCCTTGCGGATGATAGTGAAGCGATTCTTCTCGCTGTCCACCGATTCCTTGCCCGCCGCATCCACCGCCTGCACCGTCCAGTAGTACGCTCCCTCCCCCGGGTTCGGCAGCATCACCTTGGGCTCGTTCACCCGCCGGTCAAACAGCGTGGAGGAGAAGAACGGATTGCGCGAGACCCGAATGTGATACTCCGCCGTGTTGGGCACCGGCGACCAGTAAAACTGGATTGACTCCTGCTGGTCCGACAGGAAAATGGGCATCATGTTGGCCGGCGCGATCAGCGTGGGCGGAGCGATTTCCTTCTGCTTCTCCAGCCGCGGAGACTCGTTCTTGAACGACACGCTTTCGTATCCCGCCAGGTTCACCGTCTCGGCGCCGCGCGTCACTTCGCCCGACCCGCGCTTCACCAGAATCTGATGCTGGTCGCCGCGGGGATCGTTGTGCACCAGCGCCGAGCTGTCTTGCGCAAATGACGCCGTAGCCCCGCCCACGATCACCTGCGATTTGGACCCCTGGGTGTAGGTGCCGGTGGTCAGGTCCACGGTTCCCGTGCTCAACTGCACTGCCACCTGCGTCTGCTGCTCCTCGTTGGAGGAGTTCTCCTGCACCACCATCAGCGAGTCCTGCTTCAGGTTGTAGTTGGTGCCGTCGGGGAACACCACCTTGGCGATGCCCTCCGAGCCGGTCTGCACCACATCTCCCTTTTCCAGGGGCAGCGTGTAGTCCGCATTCACCCAGGAATTGCTGTTGGCTTTCTTCACCCGCACCGTGCCTTCCAGCATGGTGAAGCTGGCCTGCTGCTGCCCGGCGGCGGGTTTGCTGCTGGTCTTCCCGGGGGCGATGCGGTCGGTCAACTGCAGTAGAAAACTCAGAGAGTTGTTCGCCGCTCTCTTGGTCGGCTCGGGAAAGGTGAAGTAGGAGATTCCCGCCGCAATGGCCGCCACAAGGGCGATCATCCCCAGGACACTGCGGTAGGTGACCGTCGTCCACGAGACGTAGAATTTCGGAATGTCGTTCTTCGGGGCCACTTCCCGCAGGAAACCTGTTGCTCCAAAAATTAAGGGTTCGGGGCTGAGGTTAGCACAAAGTAAGCAGTGCGCAATAGGCTGATACCTTTTGTCTCAATGGTTTGCAATCGAAGGTGCTACGACTGCGATCAGGCGCACCGTCTGCCTGCTGCCAAACCGACGCCCCACGCCTCCCCAGCCTTCGCCTGGCCAACAGTTGCACTTTCCCGCATGCGGAAGCCGCCCTGCGCCGCTCTTGCCTGCCGCCAGCGCGCGCGGCTAGGATGGATGCTTTGCATTTATCGATGGGAGGAGTGCAATGGCCACCGAAGCAGTGCGCGTCACCACCATTTTCAAGAATCTGATTGATGGCGAGTGGGTCGAGGCCAGCACCGGCGAGACCTTCGAGAACATCAATCCCGCCGACACGCGGGAAGTGGTGGGAGTGTTTCAGAAGTCGGGCAAGGCCGACGTAGATGCCGCCGTCGACGCCGCCAAACGCGCCTTCGCCCAGTGGCGCCTGGTCCCTGCTCCCCGGCGCGCCGAGATCGTCTACCGCGCTGCCGAAATTCTGCTCGAGCGCAAGGAAGACTGCGCCCGCGATATGACCCGCGAGATGGGCAAGATCCTGAAGGAAACTCGCGGCGACGTGCAGGAGGCCATCGACACCGGCTATTACATGGCCGGCGAAGGGCGCCGCATGTTCGGCGTCACCGTCCCCTCCGAATTGCCCAACAAGTACGCCATGGCGGTCCGCCAGCCCCTGGGAGTGTGCGCCATGATCACTCCCTGGAACTTCCCCATGGCCATCCCCTCGTGGAAGCTCTTTCCCGCCATCGTGGCCGGCAACACCTGCATCATCAAACCCGCGCAGGACACCCCGCTCTCGGTCTTCAACTTTGTGCAGGCCCTGCTGGATGCTGGCCTGCCGCGCGGCGTGGTGAACATCGTCACCGGCTTCGGTTCGCGCATCGGCGGCCCGCTGACGGAAAACCCCGAGATCCGCGCCGTCTCCCTCACCGGCTCCACCGACGTCGGCCGCATCGTAGGCGAGGCCGCAGCCCGCAGCTTCAAGCGCTGCTCGCTCGAACTCGGCGGCAAGAACCCCATGATCGTTCTCGACGACGCCAACCTTGAGCTGGCGCTCGATGGCGCACTCTGGGGAGCATTCGGTACTACCGGTCAGCGCTGCACCGCCACCAGCCGCATCATCGTGCAGAAGGGGGTTTACAGCGACTTCGTTGACCGACTGGTGGAGCGCGCCAGGATGCTCAAGGTGGGCAACGGCCTCGACGAATCGGTGGAGATGGGCCCGGCGGTCAACAAGGCGCAGCTTGAAACCGATCTCAGCTATGTGGACGTCGGCAAGTCCGAAGGCGCCAGGTTGCTCTGCGGCGGAAAGCGCCTCGACAGCGGCATCCACAAGTACGGCTGGTTCCTCGAACCCACCGTGTTCGCCGACGTCGATCCCAAAATGCGCATCGCGCAGGAGGAAATTTTCGGTCCCGTGGTTGCGATCATTCCCTGCAACCATCTCACGCACGCCGTCGAGATCGCCAACGACATCAAGTACGGCCTCTCGTCCGCGCTTTATACCCGAGACGTGAATCGCGCCTTCACCGCCATCCGCGACCTGGCCGCCGGCATCACCTACATCAACGCCCCCACCATTGGAGCCGAGGTTCACCTCCCCTTCGGAGGCGTCAAGGAAACCGGCAACGGCCACCGCGAAGGGGGGATCGGGGCCATCGACTTCTACACCGAGTGGAAGTCGGTCTACGTCGATTTCTCCGACCGGCTGCAGAAGGCGCAGATCGACAGGCCGGACTAGAGGCCGCCGGCAATCAGCGCGACATGCCTCATGTTGGCATGCCAAAATAAGGCTCGGTATCGAGGCGTCTATCATGCCAACCCCTGCGGTCACCGCCAATCGTGAGATCGCTCCAGCGTCCCGCCTGGAGAACGTTCGTTATGCCATCCGCGACCTTGCCGTTCTCGCCGACGAAGTGGCCCGCACCGGCAAGAAGATCCTGCCCCTCAACATCGGCGATCCGCTGAAATTCGACTTTCAGACGCCCCCCCACCTGGTCGAGGCGGTCGCCAGGGCTATGCGCGATGGCAAGAACGGATACGCGCCCTCATCCGGCATCGCCGAGGCCCTGGAAGCCATCCGTGCCGAGGCGGATCGCAAGGGCATCCGCAATGTGCTCGATGTTTTCATCACCACCGGCGTCAGCGAGGCCGTCGATCTCTGCCTGAGTTCGCTGCTCAACCCCGGCGAGTCCGTGCTGACTCCCAGCCCCGAATATCCCTTGTACTCGGCGGTGCTGGCAAAGCTCGAAGTGCCTCTCAGCCCCTACGATCTCGACGAGGAGCACGGCTGGCAACCGGACTTCAACCAGATCGAGCGCTTGATCACCCCCCGCACCCGCGGCATCGTCATCATCAATCCCAACAATCCCACCGGCGCTCTTTACTCCCGGGAGACGCTGCTGCGCGTCATCGAGCTCGCGCGCCGCCACAACCTGGTGATCTTTGCCGATGAGATCTACGACAAGCTGGTGTTCGATTCCAAGCCGCACATTCCCCTGGCCTCGCTTGCCGGTGACGTAACCGTCGTGACCTTCGGCGGCCTCTCCAAGTCATACCTGGCCCCGGGATGGCGCGTGGGCTGGGGTATCGTCAGCGGCGACGCTGCTGTCGGCAGGCAATACGTGGAAGGCATCAACAAGCTGCTCCGAGCCCGCCTCTGCGCTAGCCATCCCATGCAGTACGCCATCAGGCCCGCGCTCGAAGGCCCGCTGGATCACCTGCCCGGAGTCAATGCCAAGCTCCGCTCCCGGCGCAACCTTACCGTCAAATGGTGCCGTGAAACTCCGGGCGTGAGTTGCGTCGCTCCCGAGGGTGCGTTTTATGCCTTCCCCCGGCTGGAGATTCCGGAAGACGATCTCGATTTCGTGAAGAAAGTTCTGCGCGAGAAGCAGGTCTTGCTGGTGCACGGCAGCGGCTTCGGCCAGAAGCCGGGTACAAAGCATGTCCGCATCGTCTTTCTCCCCGACGAGGCCACGCTCAGCCGCGCTTATGCCGCCCTGGCGGATTTCATGAAGGAACACTACCGCTGATTGGCGAGCCGCCTGACGCGAGCTGCGAGTGCTGACATGAAGGTGCTGCGGCTGCAGGCGTGACCTGGCGATCCATCCTCGTCAGGGCATACCGAAGCGTACCTGTCTCCCACTCCAGGCTGTGATTTAATCGACGCGATGGTTGACATCCACTGTCACCTGCTGCCGCACGTGGACGACGGCGCCGAGTCCTGGGAGATTGCCGTGGGCATGTGCCGCATGGCGCAGCAGGACGGTATCCGTCACATTGTTGCCACTCCCCACGCCAACGACGAATTCTCCTACGACCGCGCCGCCCATGCCGCCCTGCTCCAGCAATTGCGCGAAAGAGTCGCCGGCTCGGTGCGCCTCTCCCTGGGATGCGACTTCCACTTCTCCTACGAGAACATCCAGGACGCCATGGCGAATCCTGAGCGCTACACCATCGAGGACACCCCGTATCTGCTGGTGGAGTTGAGCGACTTTGCTGTGCCCCCGGGAATCTCCGACAGCTTGCTCCGCTTTCTCTCCATCGGGATCTCGCCCATCATCACGCATCCCGAGCGCAATCCCATCCTGCAGCGCACCCCGGAGCGAATCCTGAAGTGGGTGGACTTGGGCTGCGCCGTGCAGGTGACCGCCTCGGCCTTCACTGGCCGCTGGGGCAAGAAGGCGCGCCAGGTAGCGGAGATGTTGCTCAAGCGTCATGCGGTGCACGTTCTCGCCAGCGACGCTCACGATTTGGAAGATCGCCAGCCGATTCTCTCCGCTGCCCGCGACATCGTCGCTCGCCTGAGCAGCGCGGAAACCGCCGCCATGCTGGTGGAACAGAATCCGCAAGCCATCGTCAACGGCGAAGACCTGCTCTGGGGATCCAGATAGAAGACCGTGGCGCGCACACCTCTGCGCACGCTGCTCGCTTCAGAAGTTCTGCCTGGTTCTACTGCGGAGTTGCCTTAACCGGCCGGGGGCTCTTGGTGCTCTCGCCGGCGGAGTCGCCCGATGCGCTGCTGCGTTCTCCGCCTCCCGGCTGGTAAGGACTGGTGGCGGCGGTCTCAGGATTCAGCACTGCCGAGTGGTCGGGGCCCAGGCCCAGCTTGATCAAGGCGCGCGAGTCCGGCAGCACCTTGGTCTGCCATCCGTTGTCAGCCTGGAAGCGCCGCATGGCTTCCTGGCTGTGCGTGTCCCAAACTCCGTTGGCCTCGCCCTCCAGGTAGTGCTGCCGGATCAGGGCCTGCTGGATCTCGCGCGTGCGGTCCGACTGAATGCCGTGCTGCCCGTGCTTCTTCCACGACTTCGCCGACTTTTTCGTCTTCGTCGACTTGTGCGACTTGGAATGGCCGCTGCTGGCCTGATGAGTCGTGCCGGAGGAATGCGTCGAAGCGGATGTCTTGCCGCTGGAGTGCGCCGCGCTCGATGTCTTGCTGCTCGTCGACTTGGACGTCTTGCTTTGCGGCTTGGCCTGCGTGGACGGCGGCTGGGTCGCGCTGGTATCGGTGGCGCGCGCCATGCACGCCAACCCCACCAACACCGATCCCACCAGCACAAACCGCTTTGGCATTTGGCCTTCGAATACTTGCAAGCTCACCCTCGCCAGCCCCGCTGCGCGAAAACTTGCCCTGAAATCAATCAGCTGCAGCTATTGGGGGCGACTTATCCTACAGTAACTGTTACTAGGATGCCAGAAGCGATCCCGCCTGCCAATTCCCGGAAGTACAGTTCTCGGTTACCGCACCTTGGTGATTGTGGGCCTATTGCAGCGTCCCTCCCAGGAAAGCGGTCGCGGCATTCCGCCCACCTCGTGCCGGACGCACCAGGAACACCACGTCATCTCCCTTCTTCAACTGCTGCTGGATGCGGTTGAAGTCGTTGGCGTCGTTCACCGCCTGCTTGTTGATCTCCAGGATCACATCGCCGCGGGACAAACCAATGTCGTCGGCGAAGCCGGCGGGGCGAACTTCGGTCACCACCACCCCTTTGGTCGAGGGCAGGTCGAAGCGGTCCGCCAGTTCCTTGGTGACGTTCTCCACGCTCAGCCCGAGTTTGCTCTGCTGCGGCTGGGCTTCCTCGCCCTGTTCTTCTTCGAGCCCCAGTTGCCCGGCAAACAGCTTGCTGCGATTGCCCACCGTCACCGTGGTTTCCTGTTTCTTGCCGGCGCGCACATATCCGACTTGCACCTTGGTGCCCGGCTTGCGGCTGGCGATCTCATCCACCAGGTCATCGCCGGACTTCACCGCCCTGCCATCGACGGAAGTGATAGCGTCTCCCACCTTCAGGCCGGCGGCAGCCGCCGGGCTGTTGGGCACAACATCGGAGAGCACCACGCCTTCCCCGCCGCCGTAGATGCGCGTGACTGCCGGATTGGGAACTGCCTGGAACTGCACTCCGATCGAGCCGCGGGAAACCCGGTGGTCGGGCCCGATCAGGTCGTTGTAAACCTTAACCACCAGGTTCGACGGCAGCGCGAAGCCCACGCCTTCGTATCCCTGGCCCTCAGTGAGGATGGCCGTATTTATGCCGATGACCTCTCCTGACATATCCACCAGCGGTCCTCCCGAGTTTCCGGGATTGATCGCCGCATCAGTCTGAATGAAATTCTGGAACTGGCGGTTGGGAACCACATTGCTGCGGCCCTTGGCGGAAATGATGCCCGCCGTCACCGTGTTCTCCAGGGCAAACGGACTGCCGATAGCCAGCACCCAGTCGCCAACCTCGGCGCCGTCGGAATTGCCCAGCTTCGCGACCGGCAGCGAACGGCTGACGTCGATCTTGATTACCGCCAGGTCAGTCTCTTCATCGGTGCCGATCACTTTGGCCTCGTGCGGCTGGGCTCCCGGGGGATCGTCTTTCAGCCGCACCTGGATGCGGTCGGCTTTGTTGACCACGTGCCGGTTGGTGATGATGTAGCCCTTGGAATCCACAATCACTCCCGAACCCAGCGAGCGCTGGCGGATGCCCTGGCCGTCCGGGCCCTGCCCGCCGAAGAAGCGGTCAAAGAAGTCCTGGAAAGGATTTTCGTCGTCTGGGCCTCCCGGGGAGGGAGCGCGCCGCCGCCGGTGCGGATTCTTGATCGTCGCTTCGGTATTGATGTTGACTACCGCGGGCTCCAGTTGCTTTGAGATCTGCGAGAAGGCGGTCGAAAGCTGCTTGGGCGAAGGGATCTGCAGCGGCGTGGCATCGCTGGAACTGGCCGCCTTCTTTTCCTGGCCTTTTACGCTGTATGAGATCACCGTGCCGATCAGGATTCCCAGCGCCAGCGTCGCCAGGACCATGAGCACCGAGCCGAAACGATGAGCTTTGAGCCTTGCCCACAATGCGCTTGCGCGCGGATCCATAACGTCCTTCCTCCACCTACTTTGAGAACTTGGGAATTATAGCTGTCAGACATGGTGCCAGGAGTTGGAATTAGAGGATGGCCACCACTGCTCCCGTTACTTTAGACGCAATTGGGCGCCGATATGTTTTGCCCGTCCCGCATTTTCTTCAGCTTATCGAAGGGGCGGTGTCGACCTCCCGCTCCAGTTCGCCGGCCGGGCTCTTCAGCTCGGAGAGCAGAATTCCGCCCAGGATCAGGCCCGCGCCCAGCGTCGCCCGCAGTCCAAGCCGTTCGTGCAGAACCACATAGGATGTGAGCCCGGCGAAGACCGGCTCCAGCACAAAAATCAGCGCGGTGAGCGTGGGCGGCGTGTACTGCTGCGCCCAGGCCTGCCCGGTGAAGGCCAGCACCGTGCACAGAACCGCAGTAACCGCGATGGCTCCCACCACCTCCCCTGACCAGGTTACATAAGTTTGCCCGCGGATCGGGAGCACGGCCGTCATCAGGACAGCGCACACCACAATCTGCAGCACCGAAATCTGCTCGAAAGAAAAGTGCTGCATCGCCCGCCCCACAAAAATGATGTGCAGTGCGAACGCCGCCGCGCACGCCAGGGTTAGCAGGTCGCCGCGATTCACCGTCCCCAGATGGAAGCCCCATCCTCCCTCGCTCCCCGCCGGAATGGCCATCAGGTAAAGGCCAGCGAGTGCGGTCACCACGCCCACCAGGGTCCAGCGGCTGGGGATGCGTCGCCAGCCGATGGTCAGGAAGACGGGCACCAGGGCAACGTAGAGCCCCGTGATGAAGGCTGATCTGGAGGGCGTCGTGATCCGCAATCCGCTGGTCTGCAAGGTGTACCCGAGGAACAGGAAGAATCCCACCAGCGCACCCGCGCGCAATGCCTCCTTTGAGAGATTTCGGAGGTGGCGGGCGAAAATCGCCACCAGCAGGACCGCGGCCACAATCATGCGCACAGCGTTGAACAGCAGCGGCGAGATCGAAGCCAGCGCGCTCTTGATGATCACGAAGCTCGCGCCCCAGAGGAAAGTGATCACCACCAGCAGGAGCTGAGCTTTGACTGCGCGCGACACGGCCTAGACTAGCAGAAGAGGGCCTTCACCCGGGCGTCCTGGGAACGCTTCAGGGCGGATCGGGCGGCGAACAGGATCACCAGGCTCGCGCCCGCCAGGGTGAGCATGATGCGGTGGTAGAGGTCATTACTCGCCGTGCGTGGTCCCCTGCCGGCCGCAAGCGCGATTATGCCCAAAACCACGCCGCAGATGGCCACCACGTTGGCCGTCACGGCCACTCCCCATCGTCGCGAACGACGCTTGATCGCGATCACGCCTGCAATCAGCGCTAGCGCACAGAGGGATTCCACCATGGCTGCGGGAATGATATGCGGCTCGTGGAATGGCCCCATCGTCAATCCGAGGTGTTGCACAGCGCCAAAGACGAACAGCGCTGCATTTGCGCTCATGAGGATGCTCAGCAGGAGTCTGATTTTTCCTCCCTGATGCCAACCCTACTATGACCGCCCTCGGCGCATCCGGACAAAGTCTAGCCCAAGAAGCAAGTTGGCCCAGACGCGGGTAAAATACTTCGAAGTGTGCCAGGAAATCCCGTGAGAAGTAGAATTCTTCCCCTTCGCCAGCTCGCAGGGCTCCTCATTCTGCCGAATATCCTGGCCCTCGCCCAATTAACCGCACGGCAGGAACGTCCGCCCGATGGCGGCACGCGTGAGGTCCTCGTTAGTATTCTTATCCCATCTCTGGCAAATGCTCCCTTCAGCGCCACGGTCAACACCGAGTGGATTCGAAAGCTCGCCGACGGCACCACCATTACCCTGAAGAATCATAGGGCGATCGCGCGTGATAGAGCTGGCCGCATTTTTCAGGAGCGAAGGCTTTTGGTTCCAGA
>Ga0187776_10000785_pt1 | contig 15356 bp, 14 predicted proteins | sample 0216_BV02_MP12_2_FD_132426 | JGI IMG/M metagenome (GOLD analysis project Ga0187776, IMG submission 132426) | Tropical peat soil microbial communities from peatlands in Department of Meta, Colombia - 0216_BV02_MP12_20_MG | ecosystem: Environmental > Terrestrial > Soil > Wetlands > Peat | place...
AATGCTCATGCTGCCCTCGATGTGTTTTTGTTCACGCTCGCGCAGCGCCCGGACGTCAACAACCAGCGGCGGCTCGCTCGATGCCAGAACCTCCGCGGCAAATGGGGCGCTGAGCCGCTCGGTAAACGCCACCAGTTCCGGCCGCGCTTCGAGGCTGCGCAATCCGTCCTTCAAGTATCCCGCCACGTGGTCAAACCCGATGCGCCCGAGCCGCACGGCCGATTCGTTTTCCCGGCCGGGGTCCGCGATGATGACGATCGGATGCGTTCGATCGAGCATGGTTCCGGCCCACGTTGCGTATTGCCCGCCCAGGCCGATGTTGATGCTGCCTTTCAGGTGCGCTGCGGCAAATTCGTCGGCATCGCGCGTGTCCAGAATCTGCGCGCCTTCCGCTTGCAATTTCAGCACCGCGTCGAGCGCCAGCGGATTCATGCCGCGCTCGAGCGCTTCGTCCAGCGTGGGCCTCTCTTCGCTGTTCAGCACGGCGTCATACGTGAAGTACGCGGGAGCCTCCGGTTGATCCGCCGTCACCACTTGAATGAACGCGTCCTTGCTCATGGGTTGCAGCGCGTAGTTCAATCGCCGCTGTTCTCCCAGCGTGGATACCGTTTCCTTGCTGATGGCTTTCCCGCAGAGCGAGCCCGCGCCGTGCGCTGGGTAGACCAGGCTTTGGTCCGGCAGCGCCAGCAATTTCTTGTGCAGCGAATCGAACAGCATGCCGCCCAATTCGGTCGCGGACCATCCCAACGCCACACGCAGGTCCGGCCGCCCCACGTCGCCGATAAACAAAGTATCCCCGGTAAGCACCGCGTAAGGTTGCGTTTCGCTGGCGTTGAGATCGTACACAACGAGGGAGATCGACTCCGGCGTGTGCCCCGGCGTTTCCAACGCCTTCAATCGCACGCGCCCGAATTCAAGGATTTCGCCGTCATGCAGGGGAGTAAACGCGTACGCTGCTTTCGCCGCCGCGCCGAGATAAATCTTCGCGCTGGCGCGATCGCGCAGCTCCAGATGCCCGGCGACAAAATCCGCGTGGAGATGCGTCAGCAAGACGTGCTTGATCTGGAGCGCGTGCTCGGCGGCGAAGGCAATGTATTGATCGATGTCGCGCTGCGGGTCCACGACGGCTGCCGTGCCCGTCGCTTCGTCTCCAATCAAATATGAAGCGTGCGCCAGGCAGGGCAGATAGAACTGTTTGAAGATCACGGCTGCACCATTGCGCTTACTTTGATTTGGGAGCTTCGCTGTTGATGTGCGATATGAGTTTTCTCCTGGCTTTGAGCTTTCTTCGCCCTGCGCCGTTGGATGGTACGCTGCTACTCCCCCGCTGACAAGTTTGGGCTGCTTTGGCAGCGCTGGGCGCGTGAAGGACCTTTCGCCAGCGAAGAAAAGAGGAATAAATTTCGGCATGCACGAAAAATCCAAAAGTGCATTTTTGTTGCATTAGAAAAATGGAAGTCATTGATTTGCAAGGGGGTTAGAGAGGGGTAATCGCCATCTGTTGCGATTGGCTTTTTCTTTGCCCCCGGCGAAAGGGTGGGCCCCTCAGGAACCGGCGCCGCGCTGTAGAGGCTGTTCATGGCAACTACAGTTTACTAGAACATTAATAGAAATAAAGGGGAACATAATGGGACCCCCGACAGGTTGAACTTTGAAGGAGTGAAAGCCGCGCCATCGCGATTCGAATTTCATGCGATTGAGCGCGTGGCCTCTCCGGCGTCGCCCTTGCTGTTCGCAGCGGACGTGGCCGCGGGGATCGCGGGGCTTCGCGGCGGCATTCAGCGCGACGCACGCGAATTTCTGGCGCAACTGCTCGAGGTAAATAGCTCGCGAGCGCACCGCACGGTCGAAGACCGGCTGCTCGAAAGCCGGCGAAGACTCGAGGCGGAGATTAGTCGCGTGCTGCTCGACGTGATCCAAACCGCAGAGCTGACGCTCGAGCGCGCGCCTCGCTAAAAAGCGGGGCGCGAGCAGCGTGGCCGAAGCCCTCGCGAAAATCGCCTCCGCCGAAAGTAAGCTGCACGCCCTTTGTCCGTAACTTTGCGCGCCTGAGTTGCGCTGCGGCGCCGGGCGAGTGAGCCGGCGTGCACGGACAGGATTGTCTGTGCCTCACCTGCGGGAACTGCGGAAATTGTAATAGGACCATTGCTGTTATCTACGCAAAAAGAGAGATCCTTCGACTGATCTCCCGGGCTCGCCTCACCGGCGACCCGGGAGCCCTGTTATGCGTCCCGATGCGGAAATCGTAACGGGCACGACTTCCGCGAAAAAATGAGTCGGGATGCTTCGCTCAGGATGACAACCGCAAAAGTGCCGAAATCAAAATCCCTCTTAACTTATAGAAAACAAAAGACGGCGAGTGGTTCTAATCGACCCAAATTTGGAGGTACTTTATTTTCACAGGCGGAGTCCCTCACTGTGGAAAAAGGAGCAAATTTTTTGACAGCTGCGTCTCCTTTGTTGTACATTTGCAAGGTTTTGGAGGAAACGGGCGGCCCGTTGCCGGCATCCTATAGACTGGGATATAGAAGCACGGGCTTGGTGGGCGCAGGGATCGGGAACGGGTTCAAGGATTCGTCCTATTCATCCGTCCAAAAGATGCTTTTGAAAATTCACGCCGGGGTGTCCCTTCCCGGCATTTTTGCGTTCCCGCAGCTTGGGAAATATTGCGGGCGCACCGCTCGTCCTCACACTGAGGAGGCCGCGTGACGTTGGCTCTTGAGGAAAAATACGACCAGGTACGTCAGCTCATCGCCATGGGCAAGGAGCGGGGTTACCTGCTCTACGATGAGGTGAACGACATCCTGCCGCCCGAGGTGCACTCCTCGGAAGAAATTGACGACCTGCTCTCGACCTTCGAGCGCTACGGCATTGACGTTTACGAAGATCTTTCGAGCGCCAAGGCCGCGCTGGCCGCAGCGGATTCCGCCGAAACCGCCGAAGTGAAAGAGGAAGCCGCGTCGGAAGACGGCGACCTCGACCTAACTCCCGGCACGCTGGAAAAAACGAACGATCCCGTGCGCATGTACCTGCGCGAGATGGGCACGGTGCCGCTGCTGACGCGCGAAGGCGAAGTGGCCATCGCCAAGCGCATCGAGCGCGGGCAGCTCCTCGTCCTGAAAACCATTTCGCGCGCGCCGCTGATTCTGAAAGAACTGCTGCAAGTGGGCGAGGACCTGCGCAACGGCTCGCGGTCGATCAAGGAAATTGTCCAGTTCGACGACGAAGAGCTGACCGAAGAAAAAATCGAGCAGAAAACCAAGGAAACGCTCAAGCAGATCGACAAGATCGCCAAGCTCTACCTGCTGGCGATGAAGCAGGCGGCGAAACTGGAGAAAGTGCCGCGGTCGAAGAAGCGGCCTTACCTGCGCGCGCGGCATGCCGTGGCGCGCACGCGCGTCGAGATGTCAAAGAAGGTGCGCGAGATTGATTTCAATCCGCTCGAAAAGAAGCGGCTGATCGACAAGATTCGCCAGACCGTCGAGCGCGTTCATTTCCTCGAGCGCGAAGCTGCCAAGCTGGATCGCCGCGTGGATGCGTCGAAGGGAGATGTGCAGGCCGAGGCGCGGCGGGATCTGAAGGCCGTGCGCCAGGAATTGAACGAAATCGAAGTTGCTAGCGAAATCAGCCCTACGGAACTGAAGCGCGCGCTCCAGGTGATCGTTCGCGGCGAAGTGGAAGCCGAGCAGGCGAAAAAGGAATTGATCGAAGCGAACCTGCGGCTGGTGGTTTCCATCGCGAAGAAATATACGAACCGCGGATTGCAGTTCCTGGACCTGATTCAGGAAGGCAACATCGGGTTGATGAAGGCGGTGGACAAATTCGAGTGGCGCCGCGGCTATAAATTTTCGACCTACGCGACGTGGTGGATCCGCCAGGCCATCACGCGCGCGATTGCGGACCAGGCGCGCACGATCCGCATTCCCGTGCACATGATCGAGACGATCAACAAGCTCGTGCGCACGCAGCGGCAGCTTGTGCAGGAGCTTGGGCGTGAACCTACCTCGGAAGAAATCGCGAAGCGGATGGATATTCCCGTCGCGAAGGTGCGCAAGATTTTGAAAATCGCGCAGGAACCGATTTCGCTCGAGACGCCGATCGGCGAAGAGGAAGATTCGCATCTCGGCGATTTCATCGAAGACAAGGCGGTGGTGTCGCCGTCCGACGCGGTGATCAATTTGAGCTTGAAGGAGCAGACGTCGTCCGTGCTGAAGACGCTGACGCCGCGCGAAGAAAAAGTGATCAAAATGCGCTTCGGGCTCGACGATGGCAGCGAGCACACGCTCGAAGAAGTGGGGCAGTCGTTTGCCGTGACGCGCGAGCGAATCCGGCAGATCGAAGCGAAGGCGCTGCGCAAGCTGCGGCACCCGTCGCGCTCGCGCAAGCTGCGCGCGTTCCTCGAAGGCTCCGCCAACGACTACTAACCGCGCGAAAGATTTTTCATCGCGAGTTGCATGTTTAAGTCGCGAGGATTTTTTCGAGGCGGTCGAGGGCTTTCGACCAGTAGGATTTCATCTTCAGCGATTCTTTTGAGCTGGCGAGTTTCATGTGATCCACGGCGAGCTGCGTTCTTCCCGCGCCTTTTGAATAAAAATAGACGCTGAGGCGGCCGGTCGTGTCCCACTTCGCGCGCAGCGATTTTCCCGGCGTCGCGGTGGTGATTTCCATCTTCGCGTTGGGCAGCCAGCGGTCGCGCTGTTTTTCATCGGTCCACGCCCGGAAAATCTCCGCCAGTGGCGCAGCCATTGTGCGGCTCGCGTTTGCGGAGAATTCTCCGTTGCAGTTCTGAAATTTTTCGCGCAGGCCGCGGTCGTGCTCATAGCCGACGGCGACCATCTGCGCCCACCACTCGCCGACTTTTTTCTCTTTGTGGAGATACATTGCGATTTCTTTGTGTGGCCATTTCTTCGCGCCGGCCTTGTCGAGAATTTGGAACCACTCGGCCCAGATTTTTCTGGTGCGCTCTTTCACCGCATCGTCGCTCATGCGCTTCGCTTCTCTGGGTATCTTCATGTGCGCCTTTCTCACGTGCGATTGATTCTACCAGGCCGGGAAATTTTTCGTGCGCCGCAGCCCGGCGGCAAATATTTTTATCAGGAAAGCTTTCCGGAAATATTCGATGGGCCGGCATCTTTTCCCGGAGCAAAAGTTCGAATCAGGATGATCAGGCCCAGCAGCGCGCCGAGCGCCTCCATCGTGGCGAGGCCGAAGGCCGTGCTCACGAAAAGTTTTTGCCAGTGGCGCATGCCCGAAATGGCCGGCTGCGCCACGTTGTCAGGGCCGGGCAAAGCAAAATGAAAATAGAAGCCGAACAAAAATGCGCCGGCCATCGAAATCACGAGAAGGACTGCGCCGGTTCTCGGTTTCCGCATCCAGAGAAGAAAGGCGGCAACCAGCGGAGCGGCAAGCACCACGACGGCGACAAAAATCGTTTGCGCATCGGAGAGGCTGATTCCCAGCCGGCCGTGTGCCGCGCCGTGCGCGATGTTCAAAAGGACGTGGATGATGACGCAAGCGATGGCGCCGATTTGCAGGGCGTCGATTTTGTTAGCGCGCGAATTCACGGTTCCTCCAGCAATTGTGAATCATTTTTGTTCCTGGGCGGTGGCCCAATTGACGGCCGAACCGTATTGATAGACGAGCTGAGCGCCGCGGTCTGCGCCGATGGTGAGCAAAACCGCCAGCAGGAACAAGCCCGCGAGCAGAAATTTGCGCAGCGACACAGCAGAACTTTGCCGCGCAAAAATCGCCAGGATGCAGAGCGCACCGGCAAGGCTCGTGCAGAGGAGCATCAAAGTTTCGTGAATGCCCACGGTTCGCTGCGCGTCGCCCGGCGGAATGCTGTGTTGGGCGGCGAGACCGGTGAAGATGGTGACGATCGCGGCAAGCGTGCCGAGATAGAGCAGGCGCGAGGCGGTGCGCTGCATCTCGTCGCTCGCGCGCCAAACGGCCAGCAATTCAAAGAGCAACGCCGCGAGCCACAGCACGATCGGGAAATGTACGAACATCGGATGATAGTTGAGTGCCGCTTTCAGGCCGGGAAGCATGGCGGATGAATCCTCCTTTGGCGGGCAAGAGCGCTCCGGCTGGCCGGATTGCGGCTGCATTATCTTCCAAAGGTTTCCCCGGCGTAAACTGCCATAGAATTCGCCGCTCCAGGTGGTCGAGGAGAATCGAGGCCCGGGATGCCCGCGAAGCCCCAGAAGAAGCCGAAAGCAAAACCACGTCCTCCGGAGCGCGATTATTCGCACCGCGCGCGGCTGGACAAGTTGGGCGTAAAGGCGGGGCAGCGCGTGGCGGTGCTCGGAATCATGGACGCGGATTTTCTGGAGGAACTGACGAGCCGAATTTCCGGTTTTTCCCGCGAGATGCCGCGAGGTGACGCCGATTTGATTTTCTATCGCGCCGAAAATCCCGCCGATATGGCTCTGCTGAAAGCGCTGCCGGGGGCGATCCGGAAGGACGGCGCGGTGTGGGTTGTCTATCCGAAGGGGCAGAAGCACATTCGCGAAGCGGACGTGCTGGCTGCCGGGAAGGCCGCAGGATTTACCGACAACAAAGTCGCGCGCTTCTCCGACACGCACACGGCACTGCGCTTCGTCATTCCGATTGCAAAGCGTTGAGCGGTAAACCTGCCTGAGGAAAAATCCGATTCACGTGACGACGGTGTGGAGGGTGGCGCAGGCGGCGAGGGCGCGCTTGGGGTTGTCGCGGTCGTAGAAGACGGGGACGGGCCTGCCGACGTAAAGCTCCCTCGAATTGTCAGAGGCCATGAGCATGTGCGACTGACCCTGATAATCCGTAAATTCACATTCAATCCAGGGACCGCCCTTGCTGTCGTTCCATTGGCGCGTGACTTTGCCGAGAACGACTTCGCCATTCTCGAGCAGGTCACATTCATTCAGCTGCCCTCGCCAAACGCCGTAAGGAACCAGCGCGAGAAGGAAGCCGACGCCCAGCGTGATCCAATCTTTCGTCGCGAACCGGCTGAAGGAGTGCGCGGGAACCCACAAAGTGTATGAATGAATGACGATTGCGGTGGCGATGCCGAGGGCAAAAAGCACGGCCATAGCAATTCCAAATTTTCCCCATGAAGACATCCGAATTTCGCGTGGGCGCGACGTGCGAAGCAGAGCCTGATCGCGGGCACTCGGTTCGAAGTCCCCAGCAATTTGCTCAGCGTCGGCAGCCGCCGCAGATGAATTGCCCTGAGCAGTCGGACGAGGCGGCGCGACCGGGTTGGGCAGCGATTCGAGCTGATGCAGCCTGCGCCACGACAGGAAATATGCCAGGACAATCATGGCCGCGGGGAACGCCAGAATCATCAGCGCGCCATTCGGGTTCACATGCCGGAGATGGCGAAACATAACGAAGTATCCGAACGCGATGAACACGAGCCCGGAAACCGGAAAGGTCTTCAGGGTGCTGCGCATCTGCGTGACAGCGATCCCGTGATTCCAGCCGCACTTCGCGCAGTACGGCTGACCATTGGCCAAGGACACTTTTGCGTGACAGACCGGACACTCGGGAGAGGGCATAAGAAATTTATAGCGCAAAATCTCGCTGCTTCGCGGCAGGGGCGCTTATGATGTTCCCATGGGGGCAATACTCGACGTTCGGGGCCTCTCGGTCGAGCTTCCGACCCGGACGGGCTGGGTTCGCCCGGTCAATGACGTCACTTTCTCGCTTGCGGAGGGCGAAACGCTCGGCATCGTGGGCGAGTCCGGTTCTGGGAAAACGATGCTGGGGTTGGCACTGATGGGGCTTGAGCCACCGGGCGCGCGCAGACGAGGCGAGGCGTGGCTTGAAAATCGCGACACAGCCGCCGACGATCGCAACACGAACCTCATCGCGGCTTCGCCTGAGGAAATGCGCGGGCTGCGCGGGCGCGAAATCGCCATAGTGTTTCAGGAGCCGATGACGGCGCTGAATCCGGTGCTGCGCGTGGGAGCGCAAGTGGGGGAAGCGATTCGGGTGCACGAACCGAGGCTCGGCGCGAATGAAATTGAGCGCCGCGCGATCGAGGCGCTCAAGCGCGCCGCGGTGCCCGAGCCGGAAAATCGTGCGCGGCAATATCCGCACCAGCTTTCCGGCGGCTTGCGGCAGCGCGTCTTAATTGCGATGGCGCTCGCCGCGGGCCCGGGCGTGCTGATTGCGGACGAGCCGACTACAGCGCTCGATGTGACCGTGCAAAAGCAAATTCTCGAATTGCTCGCGCAGTTGCGGCGCGATCTGCGGCTTTCGCTTCTATTCATCACGCACGATTTGGGAGTGGTGGCGCAGATTGCGGATCGCGTTCTAGTGATGTACGCGGGGCGTATCGTCGAGGAAGGGCGGGCGGCAGATGTAATTCGCAAGCCGCGGCATCCCTATACGCAGGGGCTGCTGCGCGCCGCGCCGCGGCTTACGCGCGAAAAACTTGTGCCGATTCCCGGCGCGGTCCCGTCGCTCGACGCATTGCCTCCGGGCTGCGCTTTTGGTCCTCGCTGCGCGCAGCACGTCGCCGATTGCGATGGCGCTGTCCCGGCACTGCGCGACGCCGCGCAAGATCATCGCGCCCGGTGTATTCTGGACTCGTGAGGAAGACTTACCCATGACGACAGCGGGAGAGCAGCAACAAAAGGACCTGATCCGCGACCGATTCACGCGGACGGCGGAAGCGTTCGGCGCTTTTTCTGTGACGTACCGAGCGCAATTTGCCGACCGGCTGAGCGAAATGATGAACGCGCGTCCGGACGAACGCGCTGTGGACCTCGCGTGCGGGCCGGGAACGCTTGCGCTGCAATTTGCGAAGAAAGTCCGCTGGGTTTACGGTGTGGATTTAACGCCGGCGATGCTCTTGCGCGCGCGGGGCACGGCTGCGAGCGAGGGGCTGGCGAATTTGGGTTTCACGCTGGGAGACGCTCTGAGGCTGCCCATTGCGGACGGCGCGCTCGACCTGGCGGTGACGAGTTACAGCTTGCATCACATGCCGGATGCGGCAGGAGTGATTCGCGAAATGGCGCGGGTGGTGAGGCGCGGCGGGCGCGTGGGCATCATTGATATTTTTGTTCCTGAAAATCCTCGGACCGCCGAATTGAATAACCGCATTGAGATCGTGCGCGATCCTTCGCACACGCACACGCTCGCGCGCAGCGAATTCGAAGGGCGCGTTTGCGACGCGGGCCTGCGCATCCTTGCCGCGGAAGTGCACGAGATCCCCCGGTCGTTCAATCACTGGATGAGCGTGGCGGGGTGGAAGCCGGGTGATGCGGCGTATGAACAGACGCGGCGGCTGATGGAAGAGTCCATGGCGGAGGACGGCGCGAATTTTCACCCAGGCTACGCCGAGGGCGACACCGCGATGCCGGACGGGCGGCGCGATATTCTGATGGTCAATACGGCGCTATTTTGCGCGGCCGAGAAGAACTGAAAGTGGCGCACGAAGTTCTGCTGACCGCGCGCGAACTACGAAAGTCCTTTCCCGCTTCGACCGGTGCGTTCACGCACTCCGCGCAGCAGCATGCGGCTGTCGATGGCGTGAGCTTTGAGCTCGAGCGCGGAAAGACCCTGGGAATTGTCGGTGAATCGGGCTGTGGGAAGACGACGCTGGCGCGGGTGCTTCTGCGGCTCATCGAGCCGGATTCGGGCGAAATCGAATTTGGCGGGCACAATTGGCTTCAAGCGCGCGGCGACGAATTGCGGGGGATGCGGCGGCGGATGCAGATGGTGTTCCAGGATCCGGTGGCGTCGCTGAATCCGCGGATGCGCGTGGGCACGATCGTTGGTGAACCACTTGAAATTCACGAGCCGCGGCTTTCGAGCGCCGAGTGCCGCGAACGCGCTGAGCAGATCCTCGAAGCGGTCGGTCTCGCTGCGGATGCGCTCAATCGCTATCCGCATGAATTTTCCGGCGGGCAGCGCCAGCGGATTGGCATCGCGCGCGCGCTGATTTTGCGGCCGGAGCTCGTAATCGCGGACGAGCCCGTCTCGGCGCTCGATGTTTCCATCGGGGCGCAGATTCTGGAGTTGCTCGCGCGGCTGCGGGAGGAATTTTCGCTCACGATGATTTTGATTTCGCACAGTTTGCCCGTGGTGGCGCAGCTTGCCTCGCGCGTTGCGGTAATGCAGGCCGGGAAATTTGTGGAGACGGGCGCGGCAGAGCAAGTGCTTTCCGCGCCGCAGCATCCTTATACAAAGAGTCTTCTGGCAGCCGTTCCTGAAATTCCGGCGTAGTTTTTTCGGCCGGGAAAATTCTATTGAAGCCATTCCTCCCGCCCGAAATTGCTTTTTCATTGTGCACCTTCGCGGATGGAATCAGCGCGATTTGAACTGTGTCCGAGAGGATCGAGCAGATGACCGCATCCCCTTCCACGATGACAACTCCCGAAGCGCCCGCCACGATGGGGCGACTCGCCCGGATTTCCGGCGTGCTATTCAATCCCAGGCCGGCGTATGAATCGATCGTCGCCCGGCCAAATTGGTTATTGCCCATGGCGCTGATTTGCCTGCTTTCAGCTGTGATCGTCGGAATTTTCAGCCAGCGTGTCGGCTGGCGCAGTTTTCTGGAAAAACAAATTGCGGAGAATTCGAGCGCGCGGCGGCGCATGGAAGGATTGAAGCCGGAGCAGCGGGAGCAGGCGCTCGAGCAGCAAACGAAAATTGCGGCGGTAGCGGGTTATGCAGCAGCAGTCGGCGGGCCGCCGGTCGCGGCCGTAATCGTGGCCGCGGCGCTGCTGGGAGTGTTCAACTTATTCGCGGGAACAAAAATCAGCTTTCCAGTTTCGTTTGCGATCGTGGTGTACTCCTGGGTTCCGGGGATTCTGGGCGGGTTGATCGGGATTGTGATGGTTTCGTTGAAGGATCCTTCGCTGATTGACATTCAAAACCTGGTGGCTTCAAATCCCGCCGTGTTTCTGGCCGACGATTCTCCGAAATGGATGATTTCTCTTTTGCAATCCCTGGACATTTTCACGATCTGGTCAATCCTGCTCATGGCCGCCGGCTACAGCGCGGCCGAGCCGAAAAAAGTTTCGTTCGGCAAGGCACTCACCATGATTTTGGGAGTATGGGTTTTGTATGTGGCCGTGAAGGTGGGGATGGCCGCAGCGCTCTCCTGATACACTCCTGCGGATGAATTTTCAGTTTGAAATTCTGGCGACGGATCCGACCGGCGCGCGGCTGGGAAGGCTTACGACTCCGCACGGCGCGATCGAAACGCCGTGCTTCATGCCAGTGGGCACGGCCGCGACGGTGAAAAGCGAGACGCAGCAGGATCTTGAAAATCTCGGCGTCGAAATTCTTCTCGCGAACACCTATCACCTCTATCTGCGGCCGGGGCACAAATTGATTCGGGAGATGGGCGGACTGCACCAATTTATGTCGTGGCCGCGCGCGATTCTTACCGATTCAGGGGGCTACCAGGTGTTCAGCCTCGGCGATTTGCGAAAAGTGACGGACGAGGGCGTGACATTTCGCTCGCATCTCGACGGCTCGGAGCACTTTCTTTCGCCCGAAAAGGCGCTGGAAATCGAAATTGCGCTGGGCGCGGACATTATTATGGTGCTGGACGAGTGCATCGAAACGCCCTCGGAGGAATCGTGGGCGCGCGAGGCCGCGGCGCGGACGCTCGACTGGGCGCGGCGCTCGCGCGAATATTTTGCACAGCACGGCGATCCGACGCGGCAAATGCTATTTGGCATTGTGCAGGGCGGCACGCAGCCGGCGCTGCGACGCGAAAATGCGGACGCGCTCGTCGAATTGGATTTTGCCGGCTACGCGATCGGCGGGCTGGCAGTGGGCGAGCCGCACAACGTCACATGTAAGATGACCTCGGCTGCGGCGTCGCGGCTTCCGTTTGAAAAGCCGCGATATTTGATGGGTGTGGGGAAACCCGAACAGATACCGGACTACGTGGCGCTGGGCGTGGACATGATGGATTGCGTGCTGCCGACGCGCAGCGCGCGCCACGGCTGCCTTTTCACATCGGAGGGCCGACTGCTCATCAAGAATGCGCGTTATGCGAACGATCCTCGGCCAATCGATGAAGCCTGCGGCTGCGCGGTTTGCCGGCGCTATTCGCGGGCGTATCTGCGGCACTTATATGCGGCGGGAGAATCGCTCGCGGCGATCCTGAACACCCACCACAACATTTACTTTTACCTTGACACGATGCGGAAAATTCGCGAGGCTATCCGGTTTGGGAAGCTGGAAAGATTCCGCTCTGACCTTCAGGCACGCCTCAAATAGGCAAACCTAAGCAGGCGTAGGGCGCGGTACAAGGCGGGGCAGCATCTGCGAAGTGCGGCGCGCGGGCCGCGGGCTCCTGGGCGAAGCGGTCTGGAATGGCGAGAAGGTTCCTCACAGCGAAATGAGCGCAATCATGATGAATTTCGAATGGACGACGGCATACGGCTGGTCGCTCGCGGCGCAGGCCCAACAGCAGCCGAGCGGCATCACCATGCTCCTGCCGCTGATCCTGATCATGGTGATTTTTTATTTTCTGATGATCCTGCCCGCGCAGCGCCGGCAGAAAAAAACCAACGAGATGCTGCGGAATTTGAAAAACGGCGACAAAGTCATCACCAATGGTGGAATTTACGGCACGATTGTGGGCCTGGAGGACGACGCCGTACAACTGCGCATCGCCGACCAGGTGAAGGTCAAAGTGTCGCGCAGCGCCATTGCAGGCCTCCAGGCCGAGCCACCGAAGGAGAGCTAGCTCGCGCGCATGAACTCCCAGCTCAAGTGGAAATTCATTTTCATCGCCGTCGTCATTCTAGTTTGCATTTTCGGGCTGATCGGGATGCCGCAGCTTCCCAGTTCACTCGCGCAAGTGAAGCAGAACATCGCCGACCGCATCAAGCTGGGACTTGATCTCAAGGGCGGAAGCCACCTCGTGCTGCAAGTGCAGGTAGATGAAGCCATCGGATTCCGCTGCGATCAGACAATGGACCAGCTCTCCAAGCAGCTTCATGAGAAAAATGTCCCATACGGCGAAATGCGGCGCGTCAGCGACACGCAGATTCTGGTGCGCACCGTGGACCCCGCCTCGACGGGTACGTTCCGCGACCTGGTCAGCAATCAATTTCCGGATTGGACGATGCAACCGGCCGCGGGGGAAGCCAACGGATATTTGCTCAGCATGAAGCCGTCTGTGGTCGCGGATATTCGCCGCGAGACGATGGATCAGTCGCTCGAGACGATTACGCGCCGCATCAATGCACTCGGGCTCACCGAACCGACCATCGCCTTCACCGGCCGCGGCGAGAACGAAATACTCGTGCAGCTACCGGGCGAGGGCGATCCCACGCGGGCCAAGGCTGTGATCCAGGCGGGCGGGCAGCTCGAACTCGTGCGCGTGGCGGATGGGCCGTATCAATCAGAAGCGGAGGCGCTGGCGGCGCATGGAGGAGTGCTTCCCCCGGGAACGATTCTTGTTCCCGGTAAAAATGAATCGCCGACCGCTGGTGAAAATCGCCAGCAGATTTACTACATTTTGGATCGCACACCGATCGTCACCGGCCAGGACCTGCGCAGCGCGACGGCATCGCCGAACGGAGAAATGCCCGGGCAATACCAGGTGAACTTCTCCCTTTCGACCGCCGCCGCCGCCCGCTTCGGTCCTTTCACGGAAGCGCAGGCGGCGGTGCAGGGGCGCATGGCGATCGTGCTTGACCATCAGGTTTACACCGCGCCGACGATCCAAAGCCGAATCGAAGATTCCGGCCGCATCACCGGGCAATTCAGCCAGGAATCGGCGCAAGACCTGGCGCTGGTGTTGCGCGCCGGGGCGCTGCCTGCGTCGATCAAGTATCTTGAGGAACGGACCGTCGGGCCATCGCTCGGCGCGGATTCGATTCGTGAAGGCGTGCGCGCTTCGGTGGCCAGCCTTGTCGTCGTGATGATTTTCTTGGTGTTCTATTATCGTCTGAGCGGTGTCAATGCAGTTGTGGCGCTGATTTTGAACTTGATCATCCTGGTGGCGTTTATGGCTTACGCCGGGGCGGTGCTGACCCTGCCAGGCATCGCCGGGGTGATTTTGACCATCGGTATGGGGGTGGACTCGAACGTGCTTGTTTTTGAACGCATCAGGGAAGAGCTGCGCAACGGCAAAGCCCCCGCCTCGGCCGTAGATTTGGGATTCGACCGCGCCTTTCTGACAATTATTGACACGCACGTGACGACCGTTGTCTCGGCTATCTTTCTCTTTTTATTCGGTACGGGGCCGGTGCGCGGCTTTGCCGTGACCCTGGTTATCGGCTTGATTGCGAACGTGTTTACGTCGATTTACGTTTCGCGCGCCATCTTCGATTTTCACCTGTCGCGCATGGCGCGCCAGGAGCAGTTGAGTATCTAGGGCGCGGGAACATTCCTGGGCCGGTTGGTGTCAAATAACGGCGGACGAGTCTCGATGGAATTATTCAAGAACGTCAACGTGGACTGGATGGGAAAAGCGAAGTACTTTGTTGCCCTTTCGCTTACCCTGCTGGCGGTCGGCTGGATTTCGATTTTTCGCAATCATGGCCTGCGCTACGGGATTGATTTCCGCGGCGGCACGCTGGTTTACGTCCGCTTTGCTGGCCCCCCGCCGCTCGACCAAATTCGCAAGGGCCTTCAGCAGGCGGGCCTGCCTAACAGCACGATTCAGAGTATCAGCGACATTGCCAATCCCCAGTCGCAGCATGATGTCGTAATTGGATTGGAACAGCAGGGCACGGGGGATGAATCGCTCGACGCCGGCAAGCAGGCCATCCTCGACGTCCTGCACAAAACATTCGCCACGGCGGACACAGCCGGGAAGCAGGACTTCAACTCCATCACGCCTTCGGCGCTGACGGCCTACTTGACCGAGAAGGATCCGCTTTTGCTCGGGTCCAAAGCGGGCGACCGCTACTCAAAGCTTACGCAAGATTTGCTCTCGGCGCGCGACCGTGACCACGGCGGCATCGTCACGAGCTTCGACCAAATGAAAACCGTGGATGGCGCGACGCAGCCAGTCCTCAATTCCCTTACGAGCGGCTACTCCCTGGGAAATTTTGCCATCCGCAATGTGGAGATTGTCGGCCCCAAAGTGGGTTCCCAACTCCGCCGCCAGGCGATACTCGCAACTCTCTATGCCCTGGCGGGCATGTTGGTATATATTGCGTTCAGGTTCGAATGGGTTTACGGAGCCGCGGCGGTCATTGCCGTATTTCACGACGTGCTGATCACGCTGGGGTTCTTTTCGCTCTTTCACTACGAGATTTCGCTGACGGTGATTGCAGCCTTGCTGACGCTGGTCGGTTATTCGATGAACGACACGATCGTGATTTTCGACCGGGTGCGGGAAAATCTTCGATTGATGCGCCGCGATCCATTCCCCGCAATCGTGAACA
>Ga0187776_10000787_pt1 | contig 15333 bp, 16 predicted proteins | sample 0216_BV02_MP12_2_FD_132426 | JGI IMG/M metagenome (GOLD analysis project Ga0187776, IMG submission 132426) | Tropical peat soil microbial communities from peatlands in Department of Meta, Colombia - 0216_BV02_MP12_20_MG | ecosystem: Environmental > Terrestrial > Soil > Wetlands > Peat | place...
CTGCAGGAAACACGGCCATCCCGAGCACGGTCCAGACGACGAAGTAGCCGGCGGCGACGAGCGCGCTCAACGGGCCCAGACGCCTCCGGCCGGCCCCGGCGACGGCCGACCGATAGCGCCGCAGCATCGGGACCAGGGCCGGCAGCATCATCGCGGCCATCATCACGATCCACATGCCAAGGAACGACGCCGCGGCGCCGGGCCACGTCTGTCCGGGCATGCGCATCCACACCATCGACATCGTCCAGTCGCCGGGCATCGCCATCTCGCCCATCGCCGACATGGACGCGCACCAGAAGATCGTCAGCGCCGCGCTCGCGGCGAAGAGCAGCGCCAAGACGCCGAAGAAGACGCGCCCGGACCCCACGATCCCCTCAGCGCCTGTCGTACTCGTCGTGGCGGCGCCACCAGACGCCCGTTTCGTTGCGGCCTCGCGGGGCGCGGTCGAGCCACTGGTACATGCCCCAGAGGCCGTCCAGCCCGCGCGCATAGGTCGAATAGGCGTGGTAGACGACGCCGTCCTCGAGCACGAATGCGCTCATGCCCGGCCTCTCGCGCGAGTAGGTGGCGGGATCCGTGCCGCTCATGGCGGCGAAGGCGGCGGCCCCGTCGTCGGCGGCGTCGCGGGCCATCGGGGCCTCGCGCCGGTAGTTGTATTCGATGCCGCCTTCCCGCTGCTGCACCTCGGTGAACCCGACGCTGAAGTCGGCGTTGAAATCGCCGGGGGACGAGGACGCCCACGGAAACGTCCAGCCCAGCCGGCGCTTGTACGCCTGCAGCTTCGCGAGCGGCGCCCGCGACACCGCCCAGAGCATCACGTCATGGTTGGCCAGATGCACCGCGAAGCCGTTGAAGCCGTCCGCGATCGACGAGCAGGACGGGCAGCCGGCGGTGTAGTCGGGCCCGAACATGAAGTGGTAGACGAGGAGCTGCGACCTCCCCCGGAAGAGGTCCGCCACCGAAGCGCCGCCCTCGTCGGTGTCGAATCGATACGCCTTGTCGATCCGAACCCACGGCAGCTCCTGCCGCCGCCGCGCCAGCTCGTCGCTGCGTCGCGTGAGCTCCTTCTCCGCCTCGAGGAGCTGAAGCCGTTCGGCAAGCCATTCCTTCCGCGTCCCGGTCCTGTGCTTCGTCATTGCGTGTCTCCTTTCTTCGGTATCTGGTAATTGCTCGATGCGACCCGGTGGCCGCTGCTCACGGGCTACACTTAGCCACGGGTAGCGAGACGGTGGGAGTTACAAGTGTGGCGGGATTCTGATGGACTCGCTGATCACGGCGGCCGCGCGCGCGCTCGCCGCGGGCGACCCGCTCGGCGCGCTGAAGCGGGTCGCGCTGCGCGACGACGCGCCGGCGCTCGCGCTCCGCGGCATCGCGATGGCGCAGCTTGGCGATCTCGTGCGAGCGAAGGCGCTCCTGCGGCGTGCGGCGCGCGCCTTCGGCCCGCGCGAGGCGGTGGCTCGCGCGCGGTGCGTCGTCGCCGAGGGCGAGATCGCGCTCGTCTCACGCGACCTGAGCTGGCGCGCGAGGGCCTTCGGCGCGGCGCGGGCGATGCTCGAGGAGCACGGCGACCACGTCAACGCCGCCTACGCGCGGTATCTCGAGGTCCGGCGACTGCTCCTGATCGGTCGCGTCGACGCGGCCGAGCGGGAGCTCGCGGAGCTCGATCCCTCGCCGCTCCCTCCTGCGTTCCGGACCGTTCACGAGCTGGTGGCCGCGGGGATCGCGATTCGGCGCCTCCGGACGAAGGCGGTGCGCGCGGCGCTTGCCCGGGCCCAGAACGCCGCGCGGGAAGCGCGGATCCCGGCGCTGACGGCGGAGGTCGAAAGCGCGTGCCGCGTCCTGAACACGCCCGCGGCGCGCCGGATTGCCGGTGGCGACGAGCGGCTTCTCCTGTTCGAGGACGTCGAAGCGCTGCTGGCGTCGCCAGCGCTCGTCGTGGACGGCTGCCGTCATGTCGTGCGCGACGCGCGCGCGGTCGTGTCGCTCGCGCGGCGCCCGGTGCTGTTCGCGCTCGCCCGCGCGCTCGGCGAGGCGTGGCCCGGCGACGTGTCGCGGGACGTGCTCGTGTCGCGGGCATTCGGCGCCAGGCTCGCCGATGAGTCGCATCGTGCGCGGTTGCGCGTGGAAGTCGGGCGGCTTCGCGGCGCGCTACGGACACTGGCCCGCGTGAGCGCGACGAAGGAAGGGTTCGCGCTGGCGCCGCGCCGCGCGCGCGAGGTTGTCGTGCTGGCGCCGCCCGTCGAAGGGCCGCACGCGGCCGTGCTCGGCTTGCTGGCCGATGACGAATCGTGGTCGAGCTCGGCCCTGGCGCAGGCGATGCGAGCCAGCCAGCGCACGGTGCAGCGGTCGCTCGACGCGCTCGCCGCGGCCGGCAAGGTGCAGTCGTTCGGTCGCGGGCGCGCGCGTCGCTGGGCGACCCCGCCCGTGCCGGGATTCACGACGATCTTGTTACTCCCCGCTCCACTGCCGGGCGACTAGGATGGACGCATGACCCGATCAACGGCCGAGATCGTCCGCGAGTATGGACCCTTTCCGGGTGTCGACCACGTGCACGGAGTCACCTACGACGGTCAGCACGTCTGGTTCGCCACCGGCGACGCGCTGAGCGCCTTCGATCCGGCCAGCGGCAACACGCTGCGATCGATCGATGTCGCCGCGCATGCCGGGACGGCCTTCGACGGCCGTCACCTGTTTCAGATCGTCGAGGATCGCATCCAGAAGATCGATCCGAAGACCGGCCGCGTGCTCGCCACGATCCCGTCGCCCGGTCGCGGCGGTGACTCGGGGCTCGCGTGGGCCGAAGGGTCGCTCTGGGTGGGACAGTATCGGGAGCGGAAGATCTATCAGATCGACCCCGAGACCGGGGTGATCCTTCGCACCATCGAATCCAAGCGCTTCGTCACCGGGGTCACCTGGGTGGACGGAGAGCTCTGGCACGGCACCTGGGAAGGCGACGAGAGCGATCTGCGCCGAATCGATCCCCGAACTGGCGAGGTCCTGGAACGGGTCGAGATGCCGCCGGGGGTCGGCGTCTCGGGGCTCGAATCCAACGGCGGCGATCTGTTCTTCTGTGGTGGCGGAGCCAGCGGCAAGGTGCGAGCCGTCCGCCGGCCGAAGCGGGGCGCCGCGAGGGCCAGGGTCTTCCCGCCGATGATAAAGGGCCACGACGACTGACGGTGGCCCTCTGTCTATGCGGTGTTCAATGGCGGCTCGACGGGACTTGAATCCGCAACCTCTGGATCTCGGGATTACTCGATGATCCTGTCCGCGCGCAGCAGCAGAGACGAGGGAAGGGCGAGGCCGAGCGCCTTCGCGGTCTTGAGGTTGATCACCAGCTCGAACTTGGTCGGCTGCTCGACCGGCAACTCGGCCGGCTTGGCGCCCTTGAGGATCTTGTCGATCAGCTTCGCCGCCTGGCGTCCGAGCTCCTCGAGGCTGGCGGCGTAGCTCGCCAGGCCGCCGCGCTCGACCAGGAATCCGGCATGGAACATCGTCGGGATCGTGTCCCGGATTGTCGGGTCGAGCATGAAGCCCGGGATGTTCAACGAAAGAAAGCGCGGCGAAAGGATGCCGTCCGTCTGACTCCGGCGGACCGACGTGATCGCGTTCCGCGCCTCCTCCTGGGTACGAACGGGTCGCTCCACCAGCGTGAGCCCGAGACGGCGAGCGGCGTCACGATACACGCGCAGGAAGACCTCTGTGTAGGCGTTGGCCGAGTCGTAGACGAGCAAGACGCGCTTGAGGCCCGGCACGATCTCGCGGAAGAGCTCCATGCGCTTTGGAACCAGCTCGATGTCGAGGTCGGCGATGCCGGTGACGTTACCACCCGGACGCGCGAGGCTCTTCACGAGCCCGAAGCTTACAGGGTCGCTGCCCCCCATGAACACGATCGGGATCCGATCGGTGGCCGTCCGCGCCGCTTCCACCGAGTTGGCGCTCTCGCCGGTGACGATGACGCCCGCGCCCATCCGCACCAGGTCGCGGGCGGCGGCCGGCAGTTCGGCAGGGTTGCCTTGGGTGAACCGCACGCCCAGCGTGAAGTCGACCTCCTCGCGGTACCCGAGCTCCTGCAGGGCGTTCCGCATCGCGGCGACCTGCGGCGTGGGTCCCCACGACTCGGTGAGCACGCCGATCCGGACCGGCCGCGGTGGTTGCGCCTCCGCGGCTCCAGGAATGGCGAGGCCCGTCGCGAGGGCGAGCAGAGCGAGGCGACCGCGCATGCTCATCGCGTCGAGGAGGGCCCGGGCGGCTCGGCCAGCAGCGCGTCGAAGAGCGCTCGCGCCTGCGCGCCCGCCCACTCGCGAGGCCCGATGGCAAAGGCTACCGCGCGTCCGTCGCGGCCGACCAGAAACGTCGTCGGAAGCCCGATCACGCCGAACTGCGCGTTGATCCGACCGTCGGGATCGAGAACCAGCGGAAAGGTCAGCCCGAGCTCGGTCGCGTAGCGCCGAACCGTGTCGTTCTTCTCGCGAGCGTTGATCCCGACGACCGCGAGTCCGCGCGGCGCCAGCTCGCGGTGCAGCCGCTGGAGCACCGGCATCTCGGGACGGCACTCCAGGCACCAGCTCGCCCAGAAGTTCACGAGGACGACGCGGCCCCGCAGGTCGCTCAGGGCGAGCGGCCGGCCATCGAGCGTCGGCCCGCTGAAATGCGGGGGAACCGTGCCGGCGCGGTATGGGCTCAGCTCGAGCGGCTTGAGAAGAGTTGCCGGGTCCGCGCGCGCGGCGCTCGAAGGGCTCGCCAGCGCGGCCACCGCCAAGGCCGTGACGATCCAGCCAAACCGCCTGCCGACGCGCCTCATCCGTACCGCCTGGAGCCGAGTTCGCGGAGGTGATTCTGCGGGACGCGCCTTGCACAACGGAATCCGACCACGGTGTTCCGAAGTTCCGGCGTGATGCTCAGACGCTTGCTCGTCCGCAGCAGTGACGGCAGGTAGCCCCACGAACCTCCGCGGAGGACTTTCCACCTCCCCGACTCCGGCCCCGTCGGGTTCCGACGCGGACTGCGCTGGTAATAGTCTTCGGCGTACCAATCGGCGACCCACTCCCACACGTTACCCGCCATGTCGTGAACCCCGTAGGGGCTCACGCCCGTCGGGTACGAGCCGACTGGCACCGACCGGCCGAGCCCGCTCTCTTTCGAGTTTGCCCGGCTCGAGTCCCACAGGTCTCCCCAGGGATAGACGCGGCCATCTTCGCCCCGGGCGGCCTTTTCCCATTCGGCTTCGGTCGGCAAGCGCTTGCCGGCCCAGCGACAGTATGCTTCGGCGTCGAACCAGCTCACCCCCACGACCGGCTGCGAGGCGCCGCCAAGGATGGCGGGGTCGACAGGGGCGCCGAAGCGCGGCGGCGGGTGCCCGGACGCGTCGACGAAGCGTCGATACCGCTCGTTGGTGACCTCGTAGCGATCGATGGCGAAGGCGTCGAGGTTCACGTGATGACGCGGCTTCTCGTCGTCGTCCTGGTCGTCCGTGCCCATCCAGAACTCTCCGGCCGGGATGAGCACCGTCTCGGCCCCGTCGTCGGCGCCCGCGGCTCCGCCCAGGGTCGCCGCGACCGGGGTCGCGAGCGGCGTGGCGAGGAAGCGCACAGCGAGGATCACGGCGGTCGAGTACCGAGGGATCGGACCGGCGAACCACGTCACTGAGCGTGAGGGCCCTCGAATGCGCCGTCCCCGTGTTACGGTTTGCCGAGGACGGCCCGAATGTCCTTGAGGACGGTATCGCTGTAGACCACGTCCGTCGCGGGATTGGCGAGGACCCACTTCCGTCGGACCACGCCCTCCGGGTCGATGAGGAAGAACGTCCGGATCGCCGTCATCGTCTTGTCGTTGAGGACGCCGTAGGCGCGGATCGTTTTCCGCTCCGGGAAGTCGCTGAGCAACGGGTACGGCAGCTTCAGCGACTCGGCAAACGTCTGCTGGGAGAATGTCGAGTTGGCGCTCATGGCGAGGATCTGGACGTTCAGGGCCTCGAAGCTCTTGGCGTAGCCCTTCCTGGCTACGAGGTTGGCCGCTCAGGTGGGTTGAAAGTCCAGCCCGTAGAACTCCAGGAACACCCACTTCTTCCCCTTGAAGTCTCCGAGCGAGACCTCGGCGCCGCTGGTCGACGGGAGCTTGAAGTCCGGCGCGGGCTGGCCGACATCCAGAGCCGCGGCGGGGGCCGGGACGAAGAGGATGGAGATGGCCAATATCGTTCCCGGGAACATCCAGCCGAGAGCCCGCCTTCGCACACTTCGCACGATGACACCTCCCGATTCAGGCTCGATTGGTCGCGAGAACGCCCATCCATAAACCACGAGACAAGCCGGGAGGTTCCTTCACGCCAGCGCGTAGGCGACATGATCCTGGCGGCCTTCGCCGGTCTCGGCCGCGATATCCTAGTGGCGATGCACGGGTTCGCACGACTCATTGCCCGCTCGAGGGTCGTGTTCGGAGCGCTTGTCATTCTTGCGGGGTGCGCAGCACGAGAGGGGGAGTTGCTCCTCTCTTGGATGCCACCGACTCAGAACACCGATGGAACTCCGCTAAAGGATCTGACGTCCTATAAAATTTATTACAACACAGTAGGTTCCCCATGCCCCGGAGCTTACTCGCTCAAGGTGGACGCTGCGGTGCCAGCTCGAGGCCCTGATGGCCGGCTCTCCATCCAGCTGACGAATATGGCCGTGGGCCAGGTCTACTATGTTGCCCTGACCGCCATGAATTCGCGTGGTGCGGAGAGTGCTTGCTCGGACACCAAAAGCGCTCCGGCCCATCTTCCCGCTAAGAAATGATCGGAGACACTGGCGCCGCGAGGTGTTCACCGAGCAACCGTGCTGCAGCGGCCGATCGAGTGATCGAATGAATCGGCGTGCTTTCGTCGCTGGCCTGGGAGCCGCTCTCACGGCGCCGCTCACTGCCGGGGCGCAGAAGTCGGCGAAGGCGGCTCGGGTGGGAATACTTGGCGCCGGTCCCACGCCGACCCAAGACGACCTCGCGAAGTCGGTTGCGACGAACCCGCTGTGGCTGTCGATGAGACAGCTTGGGTGGGTCTACGGTCAAAACATCATCGTCGAGCGGCGCTTCGGCGAGTCTGCCTCCGAGCTTCGCGCAGGCGCCGCCGAACTCGTACGGCTCAACGTCGACGCCTTCTTCGTCGGAGGCGCGGGGCTGGCAAAGCTCCTGCAGTTGGAGACGAAGACCATTCCGATCGTTGTCGCTGCGGCTGGCGGTGATCTGGTCGGTGCAGGACTCGTCGACAGCCTCGCAAGGCCGGGGAGCAACGTCACTGGCGTTCAGTCTTTCAGCTATGACCTCGTCCCGAAGCGTCTCGAGCTTCTCAAGGCGCTGGTGCCGAATCTTTCAAAGGCGGCGTTCCTGCAGGAAGACGTCACCCTGTCGGAAGTCCCCGAGCTTCGCGCCAAGTATGATCAACAGGCCGCGATCGCTGGTCGCTACCTCGGCATCGAGATTCACACCTTCGTCCTGCACGGAGCTGGGGAATTGTCCGCTGCTTTCAGCGGGACGGTGAAAAATCTCGACCAGGGCGTCCTGGTGATGTCGACACCCTTTATCTACGCACATCGAAAGGAAATCCTCGATCTCGCCGCCGCGCATAGGCTTGCCGCGGTGTACGAGTTCCATCTGCTCGTGGAGCAGGGTGGCCTCATGTCCTATGGGGTGAATATCCCCGAGATGTCTCGACGGGGCGCGATCTATCTGGACAAGATTCTCAGAGGCGCCAGACCAGGAGAGCTTCCCATCGAGCAGCCCACCAAGTTCGAGCTCGTGATCAACCGAAAGACCGCGAAGACTCTTGGATTGACGATCCCGCAATCGCTGCTGCTGCGGGCCGACCAGGTTATCGAGTAATGCGTGCCGAGAACGGCGGCGGACTGACCCGGAGGTCACTATGCCGGTGAAAATACCGTTTCACATTTCCTGCGCCGCTGCCGCTGCTGCGCCGTTACCGAAAGGCTCGCGCTCGGTCGAAGTGCTGCAAACGTACGCTCGATGCGGTCGCCGTAGCGGTAACGCGACTGAATCGAGAACCCGCAGCGCTGGTGAAGATCACCCGTTCCCCGTCGCGACTGACCTGAAGAACCTGCCCTGGCTGCAGGTTGTGCGTCGCCGCAAACACCAGTCCATCGTCGACGGAAGGACTCATCCCGCTCTCCTGCTGGCGCCGACCGCAAGACTCGGTCTGAATCAGCGTTCTGGTTCCCAGCGCGACCACCGATAACCGCGAGGCTCGATGCATTGGGCAAATGCCCGCTCCAACTTGGGCCAAGTGACTGCTGCGCTCGCGATCGATGCAGTCCCGAAGCCAGAAATCGACGTCTGCGCGGCTTGGCGACAATCAATCACATCCTGTGCCGCTTCGCTGACTTCGTGGGAACGCGTAGCCTCGACCCAGATCACCGGAACACCTGAGCCTGTCCCGAGCGGGTCTCGGTCATCAATCCCCATTCGCACTTGATAGCCCTTCGCCAGCATGCAGCCCGCATACGTCGAGCCTCGCTGGTGAATTCCCGGCTTGGCGATCGCATTGCAGTCTTCGACATCGTTGGCTCGCGCCGGCGATTTCGACGGGTATCTCCAGTCGAGGTCCGAGGCGGAACATCCAACGAGCGCGCTTGCTGTGACGATCATCACGGTGGTTTGCACGAACCATTCAATTTTCGAACTGCAATTTGGCTTCCATTTCTTCACGACGCCCAAAGCATACATCAGAGCGGCCATCTATAGAAGGTAGGAACTGCTTCTTGAAGAGTTACATCTCGTGGTTGTTGCCGTCGAGGAACGCGAGCCACCGGCGAGTTCCGCCGATGAAGACTCGGCCATGGCCTCGAATGTGAGCGGTCATGTAGATGAGCCTCCCATGCGTCGTTTGAGGTCCTCGAGGCAATGACGATAGAGCCATTCCCGTGAACAGGCCAGACGCGTAGCCACTTGGTCGACTGTGAGGAGCTGATCGTCGTTGGACGGTGGCGGAGTGGTGAGGGCGAGGAGTCTGGTGATCAGGGCGGAGTGAAGAACGGAGAGCTGCGCGAGGCAGGCGATCGGGTGCTCACGGGTGAGGGCGATGACCTGCTGGGATCTCGGGCCAGCTCATCGAGAGACAGGATATCCGCATCCGATCTGCGGAGCGGGTTGTGTGGACGTGGTCGTGCGTCCATTTTCCGTGACTGGAAAGAGAGTCGCGCCGCAGACGATAGTCTTGTACGACGGGGCAGATCGCTGTCAACAGCAGGAAGGGCATTGTCCGGGGGGAACCGGACAAAAACCCGGACAGTGCAGGAACTGACTGGGCTATGAAATGGCGGGCTCGACGGGACTTGAACCCGCGACCTCTGGATTGACAGTCCAGTGTGCTAACCAGGCTGCACCACGAGCCCGCTAAACGGATCAGCTATTTAGCGTACGGGATTCTATCACGGGCCTCGTGACGTGAGCCGAGATTGTGTCGCGGGCGCTCCGGCCACCGGCGCGACCTCAGCCGCGCTTGACCTCGACGCGCTCGTGGGCGCCCCATGTGCGCTCCTCGATGACGGCGGGCTGATCCACTTTTCGCAGGCGGGCGTGGGCGATCTTGCCGCCCGCGGTCGTGTGCGGCCGGTTGGCGACCTCCCACTCGCCCGTTTCGTCCGAGATGCGGTCGCCAACCTGCAGCTGCATGGGGAGGAGCCGTGTCGTCGCCGGCGGCGACGGCCGGCGGGTACCCGGCAGCGATGGCTGTGCGCCGCCGTTCTTGTCGCGCTTCTTCTCAGTGCGCTTCGCCATGCGCGGGCGCACGCCTGATGACCACGGGGCCTATTTTACGCGCTCGTAGACCCCCGGCCCATGAATGGTAGCCGAGCCTCGTCGCCGGCGCCATGCGGGGCGCGGGAAGCTCAGAACGTGCCGCCTCCACCGCCTCCCATGCCGCCGCCGGAGGAGCCGCGTGAGAACCCGCCGCCGCCGACCGCGCCGACCACGTCGGCGTAGCCGCGTTGCGCCGTGAGGATCGCGTCCTCGGCGCGCTGCGCGAAGCCGCCGAGATCGCGCGCGAAGCTCGGCAGCGAGAAGTCCGAGCTGCTCAGGTACCACGACGGCGCGGCGATGCTCAGGCCCTGGAAGCCGAGGATCCAGCGCTCGGTCACGCCGAGCGCGATCGCCCACGGGAGCCAGCGATTGAACGTCTCGGGCGGCAAGCGCTCGAGACGGTCCTTCTCGGCGCGCTGGAGGAACTCCTGGAAGCCGCGCACGTGGGCGGTCTGCTGCACGCCCGCCCAGGTCCGGTGCGGCATCAGCCAGCCCCATGCGGCGAAGATCAGACCGCTGGCGACCAGGCTCAGGCGGAGCCACGGCTCGTAGAAGCCGAGCCACTCCGGTCCGTAGCTCGGCAGCATGAACCCGACGACGGCCGAGATCACGCCCGCTGCCATCCACCCCGCGCGCACGTGGCCGGGCGAGGCCGGAAAGAGACCGTCCTCGACCATCAGGCGATAGAGTCGGTCGCGGATCGGGGGAAATACGTTCTGGTAGTCCTGGTTCACTTCCGAGAAGAGCCGCATGTTGATCGCCCAGTCTCCGCCGAACACCTTGGCCAGCACGAAGAGCTCGAAGTCCTTCAGATCGGCATCACCACCGACCGCTCTCAGCTGCTTGAACATGAAATCCTGCCCGCCGAACGCCGTGGTCACCGGCTCGATCGAGAGATAGCCGCGGACCGCGAGGTCGACGATCGTCGCGACGACGTCACGCGGATGCGCCCGTTCGTCCAGCAGCACGCCGGCCTGCGCCGGGATCAGGTCCGCCGGCGGCGCGTATTCGGGCTTCACCGCGCGCTTGGCTCCAGGATCACGTCCGAACGCCGACCAGACGAATCCGCCCCAGATGAGCGCCAGCGCCGGCAGCGCGAGCGGCCAGTGATCGGAGACGGCCCACCCCGCGCGCCGCAGCAGCGAGGCGTGCGCGACGTGGCCCGCTGGCCAACCGACGAGCACCGTCAGGCCCTCGCGCGCGCGCAGGAAGCGGGTCGTCCTGAATCGCCAATAGTTCTCGATGCGATCGATCGCGTAGTCACGCCCGACCGCGCCGAGTGGGCCGGTGAAGCCGGTCGTCCGCACCTCCGCGTCGCCGATCCCGGCCGGCAGGGCCACGTAGACCTCGGCGCTGGCGATCGGCACGTTCCAGTCGGTTCCGGTCGCGTTCCAGTAGAGCTCGTCGTGATCGGTGTACGCGAACACGCCGCGGCGGACGTGGTACACGAGGCTCACCGTCTTCTTCGTATTGACGGCGCCCGGTACCCACGCCTTGATCACGACCGAGCGGCCCGGATACGAGACCTCCGTCCGGAGCGGGTGGTTGGCGTCGTCGTAGGCGCCGATGCCGGTCAGGATGTGCGGATACTCGAATCCATCGCGCGTGTAGCTCAGCGGGATGCGCCGGAAGATCCCCTGGTGCGCTCCGCGGAAGTCGAAGGTGATGTCCTCGCGAACGACCAGGCTTCCATCGGGATTGACCAGGATGCTGGCGACGAAGCTGTCGACTGCGAACAGGCCCCGTGTCTGCGCCGCGGCCGGGATCGCGATCGACAGTAGCAGCAGCGCCAGCGCGCTGACGCGGCCGATACGATCAGCTCCCGAAGGCGACGTGCGGAACTTGACGCTCTTCGGGTCGGTCGAGCTCGAAGTACTGGCGCTTGCCGAAGCGGAAGAACGCTGCGATCTGGTTGGAGGGAAAGCTGTCGATCGTCGTGTTCAGATCGCGCACGACGGCGTTGTAGTAGCGGCGCGAGTTCTGGACCGTTTCCTCGAGGTCGCCGAGCGACTTCTGCAGATCCTGGTAGCTCTGATTAGCCTTGAGATCGGGATACGACTCGGCCAGCGCGAAGAGCTGGCGCAGCGCGCCGGTCAGCTGGTTCTCGGCCTGCGCCCGCGCCTCGGGGGTCTGGGCGGTCACGGCGGCCCCGCGCGCGCGCACGACCTGGTCGAGCGTCGTCCGCTCGTGCGCGGCGTAGCCCCGCACCGTCTCGACCAGGTTGGGCACCAGATCGGTGCGGCGCTTGAGCTGGACGTCGATGTCCGACCACGCCTCTTCGGACCGCTGGCGCAGCCCGACGAGCTTGTTGTACGTCACGATGATCGCCAGGATGAATCCGGCCAGCACGAGAAGGAAGACGACGCCGCCGAACGTCATGAAATTCCTCCTCGATCATCGTAGCATCGAGCGTTCGCGCGCCCGACAAACGCGTGGGCTCGCGAGTGCCCCGCCGCTAGTGGTGCTCGGCACGATGCCCACATGATGGGCTAGGATTGAGGCGTTCGACCTTCGACCAAGGAGAGATTGCATGCCGATACAGACTCGCTACCTATTCAGCGCGGCCATGAGCGTGCGTCCCGACAAGGACGCCATCTTCAACGAGGTCTACGATCGAGAGCACGTGCCGGCCCTACTCGGGGTTCCGGGCGTCATCGCGGTGGCACGCTTCAAGAGCGAGCCGGTCACGATGATGATCGGCGGCGAGCGCAAGACGATCGCGATCGAGAACGAGCCCGCCTACAACGCGCTCTACGAGATCGACAGCCCGTCCGTGCTCACCAGCGATGCGTGGGCGAAGGCGGTCGAGGAGGGGCGCTGGGCCGAGCACGTTCGGCCCTACACGACCAACCGCCGCCACGTGATCTATCGCCGCATCGCGTAGCCGGACCGGAAGGTGGCCGAAGAGATTCATCAACCCCGTGCGCCGTCGGGGGACGGACTCGTCCTGACGCACGGCGCGGGCGGCAACGCCCGGGCGCCACTGCTCGTGGCGCTCGCCGAGGCGTTCGCCGCGCGCGGTCTCACCGTGTTGCGCTACGACCTGCCCTTCCGCCAGGCGAGCCGCGCGGCGCCGCCGCGCCCAGGCGGCGCCGCGCGCGACCGCGAAGGCTTGCGAACGGCGGTGACGGCGATGAAGGCGCGCGTGGGGGGACGGGTCTTTCTCGGCGGACAGTCATACGGAGGCCGCCAGGCGAGCATGCTCGCGGCGGCCGAGGCCGGCCTCGTCGACGGGCTCCTGCTGCTCTCCTATCCCCTGCACCCGCCGGGCCGCCCGGTCGAGCCGCGCACGGCGCACCTGCCGACGCTCGGCGCGCCCACGCTGTTCGCGCACGGCTCGCGCGACCCCTTCGGCACGCTCGAGGAGATCGACGCCGCCCGCCGGCTCGTCCCGGCGCGCACAGCCCTCGTCGCCGTCCAGAACGCCGGCCACGACCTCTATCGAGCCCCGAAACGCTCCGACACCATCGCCAACATCGTCACCGCGTTCCTGGATCTGGTCGCCTAGAAACCCCGAGCGACGACCAGGAGGCTGGTGTTCCGCGGCCCGCCTGCTCTAGTCGATGCCGCGGTCGGGCATGAGCGGGGTATTGTCCGGCTCCGGGAGCGCCTCGACCCTCCCCGGCCGTTCGCGCGCGCGCTCGTTCTGCTCGGTCCGCACTCGATGCATGAGGGGCACCAGCGGCACGATCGCGACGAACAGGACCGAGATCAGCCAGAAATCGTCCGCGTAGGCCATGATATGCGCCTGCTCGATGGCGCCGCGATAGAGCATGACCAGCGCCCGTCGGTTGGCCGTGTACGAATCGGTGCCCTGGCTCACGAAGTGATCCGTCCATTGCCGGAGCTTGACCGCGGTGTCGGTGTCCCAGATATTGAGGTGACTCACGAGGGTCGTCTGGTGGGCCTGGCTGCGGCGCACCAAGAGCGTCGTGGCCAGCGCGACGCCCACGCTGCCGCCGATGTTGCGCACGACGTTGTAGGCGGCGGTGGCGTTGCCGAGGCGCTCGAGCCGGATCGTCGCCAAGGTCAATGTCTGGAGCGGAGGGAAGATGAAGCCCATCGCGAAGCCCTGCAGGAACCGCGGCCACGCGAGCGCCCAGTAGTCCATCCCGAGCGTGACGCTCGTCATCATCGTCGCGGCCACCGCGTTCAGCAGGCATCCGCCGATCAGCATCAGCCGCTGATCCGCGCGGGCGACGAGCCGGCCCGAGATCATGAGCGAGATCATGGTGCCGAGGCCGCCGGGCGCCAGCACGAGACCGGCGTTCCACGCGTCCCACGACAGCACGTTCTGGGCGAACAGCGCCACCAGGAGCACGCTCGAGTTGAAGCCGAGGCCGACGAGCGCGATACACATGGTGCCGACCGCGAAGTTCCGATCGTTGAAGACGGTCAGATCGAGGACCGGCTCCGCGGCGAGCAGCTGGCGGATGACGAACGCCGAGAGCGCGCAGACGGCGAGCATGAAGAGACCGACGATCAGGCCCGAGTCGAACCAGTCCCTCTTCTCGCCGAGATCGAGGCACAGCTGGAGGAACCCGAACCCGAGCACCATCAAGATGAGGCCCGCGACGTCGATCGCGCGCGGCTTCTTGACGAAGGGCGCGTCGAACAGGAACACGCTCACCATGACGAATCCGGCCAGGCCGATCGGCAGGTTGATGTAGAAGATCCAGCGCCACGACCAGTTGTCCGCGATCCAGCCGCCCACCGTCGGGCCCAGGATCGGCGCCAGCATGATGCCGGCGCCCCAGACGGCCATCGCGGTGCCGCGCTGGCGCAGCGGAAAGATCTCCCACATGATCGCCTGCGCCATCGGGATCACGGGCCCGCCGCCGAGCCCCTGCAGGATACGCATGGCGACGAGGAACTCGAGCGACGGGGCGATCCCCGACAGGAACGAGCTCGCCGTGAAGATGACCGTGCAGATCAGGAAGAACCGCCGGCGACCGAACCGCGCCGAGAGCCATCCCGTCGCCGGAATGATGATGGCGTTGGCGGCGAGGAACGATGTGATGACCCACGACATCTCCTCGATCCCTGCCGAGAGCGTGCCCTGCATGTGAGGCAGGGCCACGTTGGTCACGCTCGAGTCCAGGACTTGCATGACCGTGACCATCATCACGGAGAACGTGATCGCCCAGCGACGGGCGGAAGAGATCTGCGAGTCGTTGCCGGGCTCGGCCGGGCTCACTCCCCTAACACTACTTCATAACGCCGACCGCGGGCGCCTCGATCTCGCCGCTCGTATCGCCGAGCTTGACGTCCTTCGACCTGTGAATCCGGCCCATGATGGGTAGGCGTCGACCAGTTGGCATCGATCGTGTCCGCGCGAACCTGCTGCGCCGCGATGTGGTCGGCGTGAATCGTCCGGGACGGCGAGTCCGGCGGCGGTTCGAGCAACACAGCGCGCGCCTACTCGGCGAGCGGCCGGAACGGCGGCGGCTGATCATCCGTCCAGCGGTCGGGCACGATCCCGAACGCCTCGATGAAGCGCTGCCACCCGCCCGCGAACGTGATCGTCATGCCGAGATCGACGATCTGCTC
>Ga0187776_10000788_pt1 | contig 15320 bp, 13 predicted proteins | sample 0216_BV02_MP12_2_FD_132426 | JGI IMG/M metagenome (GOLD analysis project Ga0187776, IMG submission 132426) | Tropical peat soil microbial communities from peatlands in Department of Meta, Colombia - 0216_BV02_MP12_20_MG | ecosystem: Environmental > Terrestrial > Soil > Wetlands > Peat | place...
AAGCTCTCGCTGTTTCGCAGTCGATTGAGGCCGGATCGTGGCGCCCGCGTTTCGCGATGAGGTGCAATCAAGGATACGTTCAGCGTGCCCGGGGGAGTGCGCAAGGGGCTAAGCACAGGCGGTGCGTGAGACTAAGCGGTTGGCTTGGATTTGGTTCGATTGGTTGAATTGGTTTGGTTGGTTGAAGGCTTCGAGCGCAGGGGCCGAAGCGCAAGGCGGGAGGAGGGAGGGATCAGGGGCCAAGCATTGCACGGTTGGAGGCTGATTGTGAGGTGGGGGCGCAGCGTGATTTGGTCTGAAGAGAAGGGCGAGTGAAGGTTCTCTCTACCAACATTACCAACGTCAGAAGCCGCCTGGGGACCATCCCTTGGCGGCTTCTGTGTTTCTGCTACGTTGTTTACCTAAAGTTCAGCCCGGTGCCGGACCGTGTCGGCGTCACCTCCCCGACCGTCGCGACCTGTTGGCCAGTAGACTATTGGCTGCTCCGGCAAGGCACAGAAGACTGAAGCCGAGCAGGAGCATTGCTGCCGGTTCGGACAGCGATTCCCGGAACGCACCTGATGCTGCGACGGCGGCCACAGGCAGGCTCACGCCAATCACTGATATGGTCAAGAACAGCCTTTTCATTTTCAAATCCCCTCATGCCCTTCATCTTTCGACGCCTTGGCGTATGGGCACTCATGCAGGTTCTGAGAGGACTCCCCTTTTCTCCCTCTGCGGCAGTTCCGATCTGGTTTGGTTCAGTCAGGGAAGTTGAATTTAAGAACGGGTACAATCAACTTGTGTGCCACTTCGGGTGGATTTCCAAGCGATCTTCGGGAAAAAATTTTATTAATTAATTCAGATGATTATGGCACTCAAGAACGGGGCGTCTCACTCTTCTTCCCAGTGCTCAAGACAAAACCGCCTCTCGGGTGGGAAATCTTTTTCCCTCTGGTGGTAATTGCGTGCCAACCTGAACGCGGTCTTTTTCTCTCTCGTAGTCAGTGCGTAAGCCCCCATGTGTTGAGGGTGAATAGATCACGCTCATACCCTTGCAGGGTACGGGGTGAGAGCGATTAGGCGACAGGTTGGTGCACTGGCCTGGCGCGCGTTCTTTCTCGCTCGTTTCGTTCTTGGATCAGGGGAGACTCGCTTCAGGGGAGAAGACTCGGCCAACGGCCGTAGTGGCGTGGGACAATCCGACGCAAAAAACGATCCCCATGAACAGTGTGTGGATCACGTAATCGAAATTTTCGAAGGCATGCATCGACCGGATCCGCGAGGGGGATCCGTTTCTTGTGCGTATGCGGCGAGGTAGGAGGAGTACACCGGGGGACACCCTCGTACGGACGTTCTCGCATGGACTACGAGCCGAAGTTCGCGCGGAAGTCGTCATTTAGAGAGTCTCCACTCGTCGTCCGATCCGGGCCTGAGCTATCCAAGGCTCAGGAATGGAAATTGCAAGAAGAATTCCTCGGTTCGGGGCCATACCAGAGAATCGGTAACCGTCCGAGCCGCCAGCGGACGAAAGGTTCGAATAGGGTATGAACGTCCGGGACAGACGAAGACACATCCGAGTCAGCCACTACTTCGAGGCCAAGCTCGCCAAGACCGGGCTGCCGGACGGAGTCGAGGGACAGACTGAGAACCTCAGCCAGGGCGGCGCCTTCGTCAGAACGCCCGACTGGCGCTCTTTCCAGGTCAACGACCGGGCTGTCCTCACCCTTTTCCTCCCACCCGCGTTTTCCGGGCAGGATGCGACTATCGGCCTCCGGGGCGCGGCGATCGTCACCCGCATCGACGAAGAAAAGGAGGGGGTCGCATTGGAGTTCGTGAGAAGTTTCAGACAGTTCGAGCGCATCGATGAACTGGACGTCCCCGGCAAACTCAGATACAAGAAGCTCGTCCACTACCTGTCCCTCTGTGGAGAGATGTCCCGCGAAACCTTCATCAACAGTTATCCGGCCGGATTTTTCGTTGAAAAGACCCAGAGGATTCTCGACAACGACGTGATCTTTCAGTTCAGCACCAAGTCTTTCGACGAGCAGGATGTGTTTGACCAGTTTAAGGAGGGCCTGGCTCAGCCCGAGGCACTGGAGGCGAGGGTCATCGAATTGCACAAAAGGAGAGATGAGGGCAGTATAGGGGCGATCAGCATCGGCCGGTCGCCGCAAAATGACGTCGTTCTCTACAACCGGATGATCTCCAAAAAGCATGCGCACCTGAACATCTCTCACCCTGAACGAGAGTGCCACCTTATTGACCTCGGCTCCACGAATGGAACCTTTCTGAACGGAGACAAGCTCGACCCCCACGAGAGCTTCAGACTTACCGACGGGGCCGAGATATCCTTCGGAACACAGGCAAAGGTTGTCTACTTTTCGGCCCCAACCTTCTATGATTTTCTCCTCCACATGAAAACGCGGTTGCCCTGAGTTCCTTTCGCAGGCCCCCGCGGCCGGCTCCCCACGGGTTCCTCCCGCCTTTACTTGCAAGGTGCACCTGTGCTATAAGCCGCTACCGACCCCCGCCGGGCTAGGTTCGGCTGTTGGTCGATCTATCCCTTTGACAGGTTCAAACCCCCCAAGAGGAGTAGTGCATGCGTCGAACCGGTTTGGCAGAAAGACACCTCATCGGATACATACTTGCCGTCGTCCTTCTCCTGTCGGGAGTTCCGCAACCCCGAGCCCAAGAGCTCCCCCACCCTTTCCAAGTTGACGCAACAGCGGCAGTGCTCATGGACGCGGTCACCGGACAATCAGTCTACGGTCAGAATCCCCATCAGCGGCTTGAACCTGCAAGTTTCGTCAAGGTTCTCACCCTGTTTCTGGTCTTCGACGCCATCGACCGCGGTCAGGTACACCTAAACGACCTGATTCCCATCAGCGAGAAGGCTTGGCGCACCGCCGGCTCCAAGATGTTTGTGCGGGTGGATGAGCGTGTTCCTCTGGATGAGCTCATCAAGGGCATTGCTGTCGTATCCGGGAACGACGCGTGTGTGGCGGTGGCGGAGTATCTCCAAGGGAGCGAAGCGGCATTTGTCCACAAGATGAACGGAAAGCTCGCGGAACTCGGCATCACGGATACCCGCTTTCAGACGGTGAACGGCTGGCCCGCTGCCGACCAGTACACCACCGCCGCAGACATGGCCCTCCTTTCTCGGGCATACATTCAGGCCCATCCGGATGCGCTCAAGTACCACCAGATGAAGGAGTACACCTACCAGAGGATCCGTCAACCCAACCGGAATGGCCTCCTCTGGGAGGACCCCACGGTGGATGGTCTGAAGACGGGCCATACCGAAGAGAGCGGCTTCCACCTGGTCGCCACGGCCAAACGGGGTGAGCAGCGATTCATCGCCGTAGTCATGGATGCAAGAAAGGAATCGATCCGAGAGCGAGAGGCCCTCAAGCTGTTGAACTACGGGTTCCGGAACTTCGTCGCGGTGTCACCTTTTCAAAAGGGCCAGGTGTTGGTCCGCGCCCCGGTATGGAAGGGAAGCGAGAAAGAGGTTGGCCTGGCCGCGGGAGAGGACGGTGCGATGACCGTACCGACGGAGCTGAAAGATCTCGTTACCTACACCACGAAGGTCCCGGAACGGATCATGGCACCCATCCGGGGTGGTCAAGACGTGGGAGCAGCCGTTGTTTCCGCAAAAAACCAGGTCCTCAAAACCGTGGCTCTCGTTGCCGAGCGGGATGTCCCTGAGGCCGGCTTCTTCCAACGGACCATAGACTCAGTGGCGCTCATGGTCATGGCCTCAGGGAGGATCAAACTGGTCATCATCGGGGCTGTCGTTCTCATCGGAGCCTTCGGGCTCATCTGGCTCCTCCTTCAGCTCCGCCCGCGAAAGTCAAAAAGTTGAGAGTCTCCAATTGATTCCACTCTGCAAACGGCGAGTCGATCTCGCAAGACCTCCCCATCCGGTGGACGGGACAAGAACAAGGGGATGGACTTCCTTCACCCTTGGGATGGACAGCGAGGGATACACCCAGACGAGAGCGCGGCAGGTCATGGGAGAAACGGGGGGTTCGCGACGGCTGAAGCTCCTGGACCTGCTGACCCTTGCTCTTGTCGTCGGCGCGGGGTTGTGGCCAGTTCAGGCTAGTTCTCTCACCATCGCCGCACCGCTCACCATAATAATCGATCCCGGTCACGGCGGACAGGACGAAGGGGCCGCCGAGGCCTCGGGATCACTTCGGGAGAAAGATTTCACCCTGGCTTTGGCGCGAAAACTCGCCGACCGCTTGGAAGCAGAGGGCGAGGGTCGGGCGTTGCTGACCCGAAGAGAAAATCAGGCGCTCGGCCTCGATGACCGAGCCGGGTTCGCTAATAGTCGCGGCGGCGACCTCTTCATCAGCCTCCACCTAGGGAACGCCTTCGGGCCTTCTCCGCAAGGATTTACACTCTATTACTGGTCGCCGGCCTTTCGCCAGCCAGCCGGACCAGCTCCCCCAGGGCAAGGAGCGGTGTGGGACCAGGGCCAGGCCCCATACTCGGACCAGAGCCGCAGGTTGGCGGGGTTAATCGAGCGAGAGTTGCAGCAGGCCCTGCCATGGCCGAGCGGCGGCCTGGTTGCGGCAGACCTTTACGTCCTCCGGAGGGTGCGGATGCCGGCAGTGCTTCTGGAGCTTGGTTCTTTGAACTTTCCCCCTGAAGCCGACGAGTTACGGAAGCCGTCGTTCCAGGAGGTCGTCGCCCGCTCGATCACCGAGGCGTTGAGGCGGTTTCAGCAAATGAGATGACAAGACGGAAGGCGTAGGAGGTGGGGCATGGGGCAGACGGAATGGAGCATAGGGCCAAACACAGGCGGTGTGGGTGCCTAAGAGGTTAGTTTGGTTAAATGGTTAGATTGGTTTGGTTGGTTGGGTTGGTTTGCTTGGTTCAGCGGCAAAAGGCGAAGAGCAAGAGGCGCATGAGCCCTGACCCCCGACCCCTGAGCCCTGAAGATCGACCACGCCCAACGGACAACTGACCGCGGACCACTGACGTAAGAGAGACGACAAGAGACAGAGGACGGAGAAGCTGTGAGGCGCAAGGGGAAACAACCACAGAGGTGACGTTGATCGCCTTACGCCTTTGGCCTTATGCCTTAACCCCTGCTCGGGCGGCTTGGAGGCAAAAGGCAGACTTCCTCTGTTCGTTGGCCTCAGGACGGCACGTAGCCCTTGCATTCCCCCAACCGCTGTGGTAGGAACTCGCCATCCTGTGTGGCTTTTTCGAGTATTACGGCAGAGTCCGGGGCGTAGCGCAGCCTGGTAAGCGCACCTGCCTTGGGAGCAGGGGGTCGGCGGTTCAAATCCGCCCGCCCCGACCAGAAAAATAGAGGGGAGACGGATCCCGGTCCGGACTCCCCTTTGTCTTTTGCTTAGCGGTCGTGATTCAGAACATTCTCCCGGCGCTTCTACCCGCCCGCTCTCAACCGCTGCAACTGCTCCCTGGCCTTGGCATTCTTGGGGTTCAGTTCGAGAGCCCGTTCCAGATTGCTCATGCTCTCCCGGCGCTTGCCCATACGGTCTTGGACAATGCCGAGGTTGTAGTAGACCTCGTCGAGGTAAGGGGGCGAGAGAGAGATGACCCTGAGGAATGTCCCTTCCGCCGCCTGGTAGTCTTTGGTTCGCGCATAAAGGAAGCCTAGGTTGAACTGGGGATCGGGCGCACTCGGCTCCAGGTCTACCGCTTTGCGGTAAGCGGCAATGGCCTTGGGATAATTTTTTCGCGCGGTATAGAACTTGCCAAGTTCAAAAAATGAGGTGGCACTCTTTGGTTCCGTCTCGGCCGCCTGCCGGAGAAGCCTTTCGGCCTTCACCGGGTCGCTCTCGCGGATCATGGCGGCATGACCCTGCAACGCCTGGACGTACGAGCCAGCCATCCGGACCTTGAGCCCCGGGTCCGCCGCAAAGGTTTCCTCGAAAAGGGCTACCGCCTGAGGGAAGCGTTTACTTCTCAACGCTTCCATGGCCTGCTCCAGTTTTTCCCGCTTGGCTCTCTCCAGGGCCCCGGATGCCTGCTCTGTCCGCGGTCGGCCCGAGGAAGAGGCATCCCGATCTGGCGGCACAGAAGCGGCCTTCTCAGAAACCGCCGGCGTCCCGGCTCCTCCGCCAGGAGTTCGTTCCGGCCGGGGCGAGAGCCGTTGTTGCACAAATACCGTGAGTACCATGGCGAGCATGAGCGCCGCCGCGGCCCAGATCCCGAGCCAGCGGCGATGCCGCTCGGACGCTACGAGCGGTTCCTTCGGACCGGCGGCGGTGACCTGCGCTCGGGTCACCGTCGCATCAGCGACCTCTTGGGAGTACTCAAGGGGGGTGATCTGGGTCTGCGCCTCTTGGAGAACCGAAAGTTCTACAGCAATCTCTTCCGCAAAGAGTCCCTTCATGTAGTGACTGAGAAGCTCGGCGCCTGGCCGCACGGAAAACTCCGAAAAGCTTTCCTCCAGGTCTGTGAGCATCTCGGCGCAGGACTGGTACCGTGCATCCCGGTCCTTGGCAAGCGCCCGCCGGAGGATGCCGGCGATTCCCGGAGCCAGGGTCGGAACGAGTGTTTCCGCCGGGATAAACTCAGCCTTCCGCACCCGGTCCAGCACCTCCATTTCAGCGCCCTCAAACATCCGTCGATGGGTCAGGAGTTCGTAGAGGAGGACACCGGCGGAGAAAATGTCCGACCGGTGATCGATGGCCTTTCCGGCGGCCTGCTCCGGGGACATGTAGGCGAGCTTCCCCTTGATGATGCCCACCTTGGTTTCCGTGCCGTGGGTTGCAGCCTTCGCGATACCGAAATCGACCACCTTAACCTCGCCCTCATAGGTCACAATGACATTCTGCGGGCTGATGTCTCGATGAATGATGTTGAGGGGATGCCCCTGGAAATCTTTGAGCTTATGTGCATAGTCGAGGCCGGCGCAGATCCGGCTCACGATATAGAGGGCGAACTCCGCAGGCAGCGGCGCTGTCCGTTTTCGAGCCTTGTTGCCCATCGCCCGCAGGTCCTTGCCATGGAGATACTCCATGGCGATGAAGTAGACCCCTTCAATGCTGCCGAGATCGTAGATCTGGACGATGTTCTGGTGGGTGAGCAGGGCCGCGAGCTTGGCCTCGTTGATAAACATGTTCACCAGGTTGGTATCCTGGGTGAGGTGGGGCAGGAGCTTCTTGATGGCCACGGCCTTCTCGAAGCCCTTGACGCTGACGATCTTGCCCTGAAACAGCTCGGCCATGCCGCCAGAGGCGATCTTTGCAAGCAGGAGGTACTTTCCGAAGTTGACCGGCTGAAAGTGCGCCATGCTTCGTGTCCTGGCGGCAGCAACCGATTGATTGTATTCGCATCACTATGCCAGACGAGACGACGGAGCGTCAAGGTCTGGAAGAAGCGGCGATCGTCGCCAAGTCTCTTACTTGTCCCTTGTTCTGCCGGCGGGATCCGGCTCTCGGGGGGTAGCGGAGACTGCCGATCCGCTGGTGTCGGCCCTTCGGGGTCGCCGGCTACGGGAACGACGTTCCTGGGAAGAAGGAGAATCCCCATGGGGAGTACGGCCTTCAGAGGGACGGCCCGCACGAGGCTCGCGACGAGTTCGCCGCTCCCGCTCCCTTCCGCCCCCCTCAAACCGCCTCCCCTTTCGTCCAGCCTGAGTTCTGGGGGCGGGCTGGGATCTATCGGGGAGAAACCACTCCGGCTCCGGCCAGACGACGGGGATCTTTTGGCCCAAGTATTCCTCGATGGCCTCCAGCCGGTACACGTAATCCTCGCAAGCCAAGCTGAGGGCACGGCCCGAACGGCCGGCCCTGGCGGTTCGCCCGATTCGATGCACGTAATCCTCTCGGTCGAGGGGAAGATCGTAGTTGATCACGTGAGAGATGCCTTCCACATGGAGCCCCCGGGAAGCAACGTCGCTCGCCACCAGTATCTTCAACTCGCCGGACTTGAACTGCTCCAGGAGCCGGAGCCTCCGTCGCTGGTCCAGGTCGCCGGTGAGCGCCTGGGCTGGGTACTCGTTCCCCCTCAATTTTGCGGCAAGCCACTCCACCCCGGCCTTGGTGTTGACGAAGATCAGGACCCGCTCCCACGGTTCTCGAGCCAGAATCCCGAGGAGGAGGGAGAGCTTTTCGCGTTTGGCCACATGGAACAGGGACTGTTCCACCGACTCCACCGTCACCGCCTCGGGTCTCACGTAGATTTCCTTGGGGGCATTCATGTACTGGTAGGTGAGCTCCAAGACCAGCGGCGAAAGTGTCGCCGAGAAGAGGAGGGACTGCCGCTTATCGTAGGAAGGCAAGCGCCGGAGAATGTAACGGAGATCTTTGATGAAACCCAGGTCGAACATGCGGTCCGCTTCATCCACCACAAGGATCCTGATACGATCCGGGAGAAAGGCCCTCTGCTTCATGTAGTCGATGAGCCTCCCCGGCGTGGCAATGACGATGTCGGCGCCTTCCCGGAGCTGGCTGGCCTGACCGTGGTAATCGATGCCGCCAAATACGGCCACGGTCCTGAGGCCCGCGTGGCGACCGAGGACCTCAGCGTCCTGGCGGATTTGCAGGACAAGTTCACGGGTAGGCGCGACCACGAGCGCCGTGGGCACCCCCGGCTTGCGCCTGTCCATGGCGAGAAGTCGCTCGAAGATGGTGATGAGAAAGGCGGCGGTCTTGCCGGTGCCGGTCTGGGCCTGACCTGCGACATCTGTCCCCGCCAGGGCGATGGGTAGGGCGAGCGTCTGGATGGGCGTGGGATGGAGAAAGCCTGCCTCCTCGACGCCTCGTCGCACCGGCTCGCTGAGGTTAAAGTCCGCGAAGGAGCCCGTCAGCTGGCTGGCTACGCCGTTGTCGTCGGGAGATCCCTTCCGGCGGCGAAAGGGAGTGAGCCATTCGACGACTTGGGTGAGAAAGCCTCTTTTTTGAAGGCTATCGTTAGATTGGTTCATACGCTGAACCGTGGCGTTGCCTCCTCAGGTGCAGAGCCAAATGAAATCACCGCTTATCATAGTGAATCGGGGGAAGTATTTCAACTGGGGCGAAATGAACATCGGGGGCTTCGGTGGGGTGCAGAGGAAACGTCTCGCCGGGTAAGGGGAAACCGGCTGGCGAGTCCTCAGACGGTGGGTCACTTTTTTTGGGCATCGACAACGAGCGTCTGCAGGTTGTCCATGAATTTCGGCTCAAGCTTCATGGCTTTGTAGTGCTCCATGACCACTTTGGCGATAACCTTCCTGTCCTCGCCCGAGATCTCGACAAAACGAGCGCCCATGCCACGCGGGGAGATCTCGTCGTCGGGACCGTGGATGTTTGACCAGACGACCTCGGCCTTCGCCTTGAGCGGACGCTTCAATTCTGGCACCTCAATGATCATGTCGAACACCTGGTTGAGTTTCAGCGGGATTGCACAAGAGATAAACACACCGCTCGGACTCACATCCAAGGTGATGCCCTCCATTCGACCTTTCTGGGTCACGATGGTGACGAGCCATTTGATCTTGGCCTTAGGGTATCGCCGTCCATCGCCTTCGACCGCCATCACTACCCCCCAAAGTAAGACCCACGCGCTCCTTAAGCTCACCGTCCCGAGAACCAGAGAGCAGCCCAGCCGTGAAGGTGTGGTCGGCAAAGGAGCCAACTTCGCGACTTGCAAGCTTCTTGCCACATGTGATCCGGCCCCCTCCTCTCAAGAGATAACCTGCCATATGGGATGCTGGCGCATATCGAGCAGGGCATCAGGATGATCGGGGGAAAGGGCCTGCTCCCCTCGGGCGGAGGTCCCCTCCAGGAGCCGTCGAGCTCGGCAGAAGTTGACGTCACGGAGGTGGCGGGGCCGTCAGGAAGGCCTCGAGGTGCTGCCGCTGATCAGGCGAAAGTGCGACGAACTGCAAGCCCACATCGAAGTGATATTTTCGCGCACTGGCACTGCGATTGTACCAGAGCACTCGAGCCTGAAGGGTCCAACGCTTGCCTTGCCTCTCCTCCGGGAGGCTCAGGATGAGCGGGGTGTTGCCAGCGAGGTCGTTATCGAGGAGGAGGTGATGCCCCTCAATCAGCGTATGGTTGGTCTGCAGGCAGGCGCCGTTCGGAGAGATATCCGTCAGCCGCCCTTGCACTTTCCCGGTGCGCGGCCGCTGGGCAGCGGCATCCCAGACGTGAAACTCCACATCGACCGACGCTTCATGGCGAGCGAACTGGCGACGTTCAAGACCGAGATACTTCCGGATACCCATGATCACATCCGCTCAAGGATAAGAGATAGTTGCCTGTAACCAAACTTTAACGATATGCTTTGATGATTGTCAAGGAGAAGCATCGGCATGACTTGAGCGGGGACCAAGAAGGTCCTGCCCGGGAGGTACCATGGGAAGTCTGTGGTTTCTCATCATCCTCGTTGTTGTGTGGATAGTCCTCAATCGATGGGGCTTTCCAAAACTGGGAATCCCCACCTGAATGCGTCCAAGCTGCGGGATCGGGGACCGATCCAAGGGAAAATCAGATGGCACGGGTGACGTGTAGTCGTTTGTTGATAGAACCTCCCTGCGCGGGTCGGGGAGATATTCGGGACAGCGGCAGCCGCTTATCGGCCAGCCTCCGCCCCCCCTTGCATGAAACGGAGGGGAAGCCGGCAGGGAGCAAGGTGTGCCATGCGTACTGACGGCGGCTCGCGATCTCCTTTCCAGGCAGCGAGCGGGGTCTGGCCGCCCTGGAGAGAGATCCTGGCAGCAAGTGCGGATACCGGCACCGCGCTGGCCAGACACCTCCCGGTCGACGCGGCTGAGGTGGACCAGGTTGCCCGCCGCTATCCCATCCGGGTGAACCCGTACTATCTCCACCTCATCGGCTCCCCGGACGACGGGCTCTTTGCCCAGGCGGTGCCTCAACTAGCCGAACTCGCTGATCAGGACGGGTTGGTTGATCCTCTCGCAGAAGAGGCCCATTCCCCTGTGCGCAACCTGGTACACCGCTACGAGGACCGAGTGCTCTGGCTGGTCTCAAGTGAGTGCGCCATGATCTGCCGGTTCTGTACCCGCAAGCGTCGCGTAGGACGGAGTGTGCCGCCAGAAGATGAAAGGCTCGCCCTTGGACTCGCTTACATCCGCGACCATCGGGAGATCCGGGACGTGCTCCTCTCAGGCGGCGACCCCCTTCTTCTCGAGGACGAGCGCCTTGCCTGGATCCTCGGCTCGCTTCGCGTCATTCCCCACGTGGAGATTCTCCGCCTGGGCACCCGAGTACCCTGCACCCTGCCCCAGCGAATCACCCCTGATCTCTGCCGGCTCCTCACCAAGCACCAGCCCCTCTACCTGATGACCCACTTCAACCACCCGGCCGAGATTACTGCCGAGGCGGCCGCGGCGTGCGGGAGTCTCGCCGACGCCGGCATCCCGCTCGCAAATCAGACCGTTCTGCTCAAAAGGGTCAATGATGACCCCGATCTTATGATTGAGCTCATGCGAAAACTGGTCTCGATCCGGGTTCGACCATATTATCTCCACCAACTGGATTTCACTCGGGGCGCCTCTCACTTCCGCACCCCTATCGCCTCGGGTCTGGAGATCATAGCAGCTTTGCGTCGCCGCACCTCCGGTCTTTGCGTGCCCCACTACGTCGTGGACCTGCCCGGAGGCGGCGGCAAGATCCAACTGGCTCCCGAAACTATCGTAGCCGAGGAGGGCGGCATTCTTCTGATCAGGACTCATCACGGAGAGGTCATTCGGTATCCGGCCGGCCGAAACAAACGGTGAGAGGGTGACACGGAGACGCGGAGCTTCCTCGCCCATTGCAGAGAGGAGGAGAGACCTCGAATCGGCGGGCGAATGACGGCAACTGAAGCCTGAGGGAATATGTTCGTGAGCCAAGGTATGAATCCACGGACTAAGGGAGGGAAATGGCTCTGCCTGGCAGTGATTGCCGTGGCACTTTGCTTTTGCTCGACAATCTGCGGCCGGGCGGCAGATACGCCGACTCCTGAGCTGGGCGATGTGGGTGTCCGCGTCCGGGAGGCGCCGCCAACCGTCAACGAGTCGCAGCCCCCCATGCCTATTACGCCCCTCCTGTCCCGCGTGAAGGCGCCGGGCCGGCTGGAATTCTGCCAGGAGCCGGTCCCCCTGGATCTCCCCGATGTCCGGGAGCGCCTGGAGCGGGAGCTCCTCCTTGCCCTCCAGGAACAGGCCCAGGTCATCCTCTGGTTGAAGCGCTCCAGCCGCTATCTTCCCGATGTGGAGGCCATGCTCCGCGAGGCCGGACTCCCGGACGACCTCAAGTACATCCCCGTGGTCGAGAGTGCCCTGCTACCTCATGCCGGCTCCCGGAAACACGCCGTGGGCTTCTGGCAGTTCATGGAGAGCACCGGCAAGAGGTATGGTCTCGTTGTCAACGATCGCGTCGACGAGCGCCGGAACCTTCTCGCATCCACCCGAGCGGCCATCCTCTACCTCAAGAGTCTCCATGCGGCCTTCGGGTCATGGACCCTTGCCGTCGCCGCTTACAACATGGGCGAGGATGGCCTCGCGGATGCCAGCCTGGAGCAAGGTACCAACAGCTACTACCAGCTCTACCTCCCCCTGGAAACCCAAGCATTCATCTTCAAGATCCTCGCCGTAAAGCTCATCCTCTGGAATCCAGGGCAGTACGGACTGCAGCTCGCCGCGGCGGATTACTACCCTCCTCTCCCGGGTGACCGAGTTCAGGTCCGATGCTCGCAGGAGATCCCGATCCGACTCATCGCCCAGGCGGCAAAAACCTATTTCAAGATGATCAAGGATCTGAACCCCGAGATTCGCGGAAGCTGGCTTCCTGAGGGCACCCATACACTTCTCATCCCTCTGGGCACCGCAAGCGAATTCCACGAAAGGTATCGAGCCCTCGTGGAGCAGTGGCTCTCGGCCAAAGACAAGCAGATCTACGTGGTCAAAGAGGGGGACACCCTAACGAGCATCGCCGCACGGTTTAAGGTGCCGGTAAGCTCTCTCTTGGCTTGGAATCGTCTCAAACCGAAGGCGACCATCCGGCCTGGAGACAAGTTAGTCGTGAGCAGAGCGGGAACGGAATCTGCCGAGGTGGACTAACGGAGATCTGGGAAGCGTCTCTCCCTCTCCCCGACGGCGTCTCGGAGCTTTCCCGGTCGAGGGCTCCGACCGTGGAGGCAGAAGGAACCTCGGGGCTCCAGGGAACGTTATCGACAGCCGTGTCAGCATTGGTTGATGAGCGAGGCGATATAGCCGGCGCCGAAGCCGTTGTCTATATTCACCACCGCAACCCCCGGGGCGCAGGAATTCAGCATGGCGAGGAGGGCGGCCAGTCCGTTGAAGGAGGCACCGTAGCCGACGCTGGTCGGTACGGCAACGATTGGCCTGTCCACGAGACCCCCAATTACGCTCGGAAGCGCCCCCTCCAGCCCCGCGACTATCACGAAAACATGCGCCTGGCGCAACTCCTGCAGGTAATCGAGCAGACGATGCAGGCCGGCCACGCCTACATCGTAGAGGCGCTCTACCCGGCTCCCCATCATCTCTGCGGTAATGACCGCCTCCTCCGCCACCGGGATATCCGAGGTTCCCGCGGCAACCACCATGACCGTGCCCCGCCCCCTCCTGGGAACCTCCTGGGGGCGAACGGTAAGGGCCCGCGCCACCTCATGGTAGGTGGCGGCGGGGATCTCCTTCGTAACGGCCCCAGCCTTGGCGGCGTCCACCCGGGTTACCAGGACCGGGGCTCCCTGGGCAAGGAGGGCCCGCATGACGCTCGTGATCTGTTCGGGACTCTTCCCCTCGCCAAAGACGACTTCCGGGAACCCGCGACGAAGGGCGCGATGATGGTCCACCCTGGCAAAACCGAGGTCTTCGAACGGCAAGGTTCGAAGCCGCTCCACCGTTGCGGCGAGCTCGAGTTTACCGTCTCGGAAGGCCTGGAGAATATCCCTGAGCGTTTCCTCGTTCACCGCCCATCCTCCCATAAGCAGGTCACGCCCGGCGGCGGTATCCTCCGGGTTTAGGCGCCAGTGATCAGGGTTAGGGGTCGGCAAAGGACGTTCGGTGGAACCCTCTGCCCTATGCCCCCTGCCGGCTGCCTGCCCGGCATTACGTCCCGTCCAGCGCCACAGGCACCATGGCCACGCAGTATACAAAGAGGGAGAAGTTCATCTTGCGTCCGCAAACCAGAAGTGAATCAAGCTCAGGCGCTGCTCGGATACGGTGTTCCGCACAGCCCGCTCATCTCCGCACTGCATCATCGGCTCACCCACTTTTCCTGTGCCCTCCCGCTGAGATCCTAGTGGAGGCTGTAGAGAAGCGCCTGCTTGATCTCCTGGATCTGTTCGGAGTCTTCCACCCGTTGCCCGTCGATGGTCCGGACGTAGAAAATGTCAGCTACCTGGTCCATTCGCGTTGAGATCTTGGCCAGGAAAACCTGGAGCTGCAACTGGAGCAGCATGTGGGTTATCGCATAGAGAAGACCGGGGCGGTCGGAGGTGTAGACCTCAATGATGGTGTACCGGTCCGACGAGTGGTTGTCCACCACCACCTCGTCGGGTCTTTTCGGTCCCCGCGGCCGCTCCCGCTTCTGCTGCGTCCGATGGAGAGCCAACCGGTACTCGAGAGCAATCTTGCCGCGAAGGGCCTTGTTGAGGTCCGTCATTATCTGCTCCCACGATACTTGCTTCTCCGGATCCAGGACAGCCACCTCGAAGATCTGGAGGGCGATGCCGTCTCGCCTCGTGTGAGTCTGAGCCTGCCGGATGTCGAGGCCGTGGAGCGTGAGAATCCCCGCAATCCTGAAGAGAAGTCCCAGGGGTTCCCGGTTCATGACCGTGAGCTCCCAGGTATCCTGGTTTCTTCGAACCTGCCAGGAGATGGGCATTTCCTCCAGTTTTTGGGCGAGCCTCAGGTGGGCGGCCATAGCCTTGGAGTTCACGGTGAGGAGGTAGCGGGCGCCGAACTGCCCGAAGTGGCGATCCAGCTCTTCTGGAGTGAACTCGCCGCCCAGGATCTCGGATATACGCTGCCGCAAGAGCTGGAGCCGGGCTTTCACTGCTCCGTCGTCCGGCTCACCCTTCTCCAGGCGCTGGAGCAGTATTTCGTAAAGCTCGCACATGGGCAGGCTCTGATAGTATTCCCAGGCGCGGGGACCCGTGGCGCGGAGATCGGCGAAGGAGTGGAGCATAAGAAGCTTCAGCCGCTTCACTGACCCGATCACCGTCGTGCAGTGCTGGATCATCCGCTGATCGGCGAGGTCACGCCGCGCCGCGCTATCGGTGAGCAGAACGTGATTGGTCACGAGGAACTTGAGAAGTTGCGTCTCTCCCTCGCTCAGACCAAGGCGCGGGCCAAGGGCGAGAGCCATCTGGCCGCCCCGCTGAGCATGGCCGCGCCC
>Ga0187776_10000789_pt1 | contig 15308 bp, 13 predicted proteins | sample 0216_BV02_MP12_2_FD_132426 | JGI IMG/M metagenome (GOLD analysis project Ga0187776, IMG submission 132426) | Tropical peat soil microbial communities from peatlands in Department of Meta, Colombia - 0216_BV02_MP12_20_MG | ecosystem: Environmental > Terrestrial > Soil > Wetlands > Peat | place...
AGTGCAGGGAGCGGGACTGGATGGCCTGGGTGGGGTCGAGCAGCAGGGAGATGAAGGGCATCACGATGGCGATGCCCACGGACTCCAGCACCGCTCCCACCACCATGGCCAGCAGCAGGATGGTGCCCCGGATCCTGTCCGAAACCGGAAACAGCCGGATGAAACGCAGTATCCGCACTCGCTCGCCTCGGCCGCCCGCGCTATCCGGCGGCAGCCTCCCTGACCTTCTCGAATTCCGCGCTCCGAATCAATCCCCGCCGCGGGAGCGAGGCAGGGAGAGGTTGCGCACCTGCTGCACGGCGAGTTCCAGCCGGCGTCGTTCCCCTTGGTCCAGACGCCGGTTTCTTGTCTGCAGCAAGAACCCCTTCATCCCGGGGATGACGGAGAACAGATACACTAGCACGCGAGCATACTGTGCGAAGACCTGGCGGCCGGTCTTCCACGCCCCGTAACCGGGCCGCCCCTCCCGCCACAGGAAGCGCGTCAGCGCCAGCTTATCGCGGACGTACTTGCCCAGGCGAAAGGAACTGATGTCGCGGTAGAAGTAGAGGGGCTGGGCGAGGTTGGCAAACCGGCTTTCGGAGTGGGTCGAGAACCACAAGCCCCAGTCCTCGCAGGCGCGGAGGCGCTCGTCGTAGGGATGACGGCGCAGCCACTCCGTGCGGGCGACGAAGGAAGCGTGCACGATGCCGATGCCTTTCAGGGGATGGCGGCAGATGGCGGCGTGGCCGGCGGGCAGAAGGCGGAGGCCGCAGGGCCGGCCGCGACGGTCCAGGACAGCCAGCCCGCAGCCCACGCCGTCCACCTCCGAGTGGGCGCGCAGGAACTCCATCTGGAGCTGCAGGCGCTGGGGATGCATCATGTCGTCGGCGTCCATGCGGGCCACGTAGGGAGCGCGCGCCCGGGCTGCGATCTGGTTCAGCCGTGCCGCCAGCCCGCGATGCACGCCATCCGCCAGGACCTGCACTCGCGGGTCGTGCAGGCTCTCGGCCAGGGCCACGCTGGCGTCGGCAGAACCGTCGTCCACCACCAGCAGTTCCCAGTCGCCGAAGCTCTGCGCGAACACGCTGCGCAGCGCGTCCTCCAGCCACGGCGCGGCGTTGTACACCGGGAGTCCGATGGTCAGGGCGGGACGGCGGCTCATCGGGCTCCCGACTCACTCGTTTTCATGGCCATGAGGAATCGGTCTATCTTAGACCAAGCTCCGCAGGCCCGGCGGCTCACGTCTCCCGGTGACCTGGGTCACTGTATTCCTGGCGGCAAGGGGTAACGATAATCGTGTGTGACCCGTCGTACGGGGGCGTGCCCCGATTCGGCGGGTCATCGGCCGGCCAACTCTCCCAGCGAAAGAGTCACCCGCAAGCGTGGCGGGGGGCCAAGGGGGAGCCGCAGGCTCCCTTTCACCTCCTGCGCGCCCGCTGAGGTCACGGACCATGATCGTCGGCCTGGGCATCGACTTCCTCGAAGTCCACCGCTTCGAGCGCGAATTGGCGCGCGCGCCCTGGCGGCCCCGGGACGGGGTCTTCACCCCAGGGGAGATCCGGCGCTGCAACCGCGGTTCGCGGCCGCCCCAGCGCTACGCTGCCTGCTTTGTCGCCAAGGAGGCCACGCTTAAGGCGCTGCGGCTGGCACCGAGCGACCTGGGGCATTTCCGTGAGGTGGAGATCGCGCGCGGCCGCAAGGGCGAGGAGGTCATCGTCCTGCACCGGCGGCTGAAGCGGGAGTCGCAGCGGCTGGGGGTGCGGCGCATCCGCCTCGCTACAGCCTCCACGCGCCGCCACCGCGCCGCCATGGTCATCCTGGAATCCTGAGCCCCGGAGGTGTAGATGGACACGGCGACAAGCAGTCAGCTTTCTTACGAAGAACTCACCGCCGGCTTCGACTGGTCCATCGCCGAGCGCGAGCTGGGCTACAAGCCGGGCGACCCGCTCAACATCGGCTGGATGTGCAGCGATCGCATCTGCCGGATGGGGCTCGGCAGCAAGCCCGCCCTGCTGTGGGAAGACCACGAGGGACACGAGAAGGTCTACACCTACGACGACATCCGCCAGCTGTCCAACACCGTCGCCCGCTTCCTGCGCGGCCTCGGCATCCAGCCGGGCGAGCGCGTCTGCCTCTTCCTGGACCGCGTGCCCGAACTGTACATCGGCTTCCTCGGCATCCTGAAGACGGGCGCGGTGGCGCAACCCCTGTTCTCCGCCTTCGGCGACGAATCGCTGTTCGTGCGCCTCGCCGACGCCCGCACCGCCGCCATCGTCACCCAGAAGAAGCACGTCCACAAGGTGCGCAAGATCCGCGAGGAGCTGCCGGAGTTGCGGCACATCGTGGTGGTGGACGCCACCGGCGCGCCCCTGCAGGCGCGCGAGGTCGCCTTCGACATGCACGGTCTGCCGCCGGTGGAAGACTTCGAGGTCTTCCCCACCACCGCCGAGTCGCCCTCCGTCCTGCACTACACCTCCGGCACCACCGGGCAGCCCAAGGGCGCGCAGCATGTCCACTATTCGATCGTGTCCCAGTACTTGACCGCGAAGTGGGTGCTCGACCTCCGCCCCAACGACATCTACTGGTGCAACGCTGATCCCGGCTGGGTGACGGGAACGTCGTACGGCATCATCGGCCCCTGGGCCAACGGCATCACCCAGGTGGTGCTGGATGCCGGCTTCAACGCCGAGCAGTGGTACCGCTTCATTGAGAAACGCCGGGTGACGGTCTGGTACTCGGCGCCCACCGCCATCCGCCTGCTGATGAAGGAGGGGGACGAGCTTCCCCGCCGCCACGACCTTTCCAGCTTGCGCTACTTGGCCAGCGTAGGCGAGCCGCTGAACGCCGAGGCGGTGCTGTGGTCCGGCAGGGTCTTCGGCCGCCAGTTCCACGACACCTTCTGGCAGACCGAGACCGGGTGCATCGTGATCACCAACCTGGCTGGGATGCCCATCAAGCCGGGCTCCATGGGCAGGCCTTTCCCGGGGATCCCTGCCACCGTGCTCGATCCCAGGAGCTATGAGCCGCTGAACCAGCCCGGTGCGGCCGGGCTGATCGCGCTGCGCCCCGGCTGGCCCTCCCAGTTCCGCAGCTACTGGCGCAATCCGGCGGGTTTCGAGGCCAAGTTCAAGAACGGCTGGTACCTGTGCGGCGACCGCGCCTCCCTCGATGCCGACGGCTACTTCTGGTTCATGGGCCGCGACGATGACGTGATCAACACCGGCGGCCACCTCATCGGCCCCTTCGAGATCGAGTCGGCCCTGCTCGGGCATCCCGCGGTCGCCGAATCCGCCGCTGTCGCCAAGCCCGACCCGGTGAACATGGAGGTGGTGAAGGCCTACGTCACTCTCAAGCGCGGCTTCACGCCCAGCGACGACCTGGAGTTGGAGATCATGAACCACATCCGCAAGCGCCTGTCGCCGCTGGCCATGCCCCAGGAGATCGAGTTTGTGGAATCACTGCCCAAGACCCGCAGCGGCAAGATCGTGCGCCGCGTGCTGCGCTGCAAGGAGTTTCACGAGCCGGTGGGTGACCTGTCCACCATCATGAACGAATGACCGAGGAAGGACTGGCATGGATGAACTGACTCAAGTCGTGCACGACTACATCGTCAAGGAGTACCTGGAGGAAGGGGACGACCGCGAGATCACCGGGACCACGCGCCTGATCTCGGGCGGCATCGTGGACTCGTTCTCCATGGTTTCGCTCAAGCGCTTCCTGGAGAGGAAATACTCGATCCGCATCCCCGATGCCGAGGCCACTCCCGACGCCTTCGATACGGTCGAGAGCATCGTGGCGCTGGTGAGGCGCTTCCAGAAGGCCGGGGCCGCGGCCTGAGCGCGGCCGCGGGAACAACTTGCACTGTCGAGGCAGCTTATGGCTTATTCCGAATCAATCCGCAGCTACTACCAGGGCGAGATCGAGGGAATCCGCAGCGCTGGGCTCTTCAAGGAGGAGCGCTACATCCACTCGCCGCAGTCGTCGGAGATCGAGGTCGAGTTCCCCGTCGGCGCCGGCGTCCAGCGCTGCATCAACATCTGCGCCAACAATTACCTGGGACTCTCCAGCCATCCCGAGGTCATCGCCGCCGCCCACGCCGGGCTGGATGCGCGCGGCTACGGCATGTCCTCGGTGCGCTTCATCTGCGGCACCCAGGACATCCACCGCGAGCTGGAATGCCGGCTCACCGGGTTCCTGGGCACCGAAGACACCCTGCTCTTCCCCTCCTGCATGGATGCCAACGCCGGCATCTTCGAAGCCTGCTTCAACGAGCAGGACGTGCTCATCGCCGACCGACTGGTGCACGCCTCCATCGTAGACGGCATGCGCCTGTGCAAGGCCATGCAGGACACCTTCAAGCACTCCGACATGGCACACCTGGAGGAGAAGCTGCAGGAGCACCAGGACAAGCGTCATCGCATGATCCTGACCGACGGCGTCTTCTCCATGGACGGCGACCTCGCCCGGCTGGACCAGATCGTGGCGCTGGCCGAGCGCTACCACGCCATGGTCTTCGTGGACGACTCTCACGCCACCGGCTTCATCGGCGCAACCGGGCGCGGCACCCACGAGGCCTGCGGCGTGCTCGGCAAGATCGACGTCATCACCACCACCCTGGGCAAGGCGCTGGGCGGCGCTTCCGGAGGCTGCGTCAGCGGCCGCCGCGAACTGGTGGAGATGTGCCGCCAGCGCGCGCGTCCCTACCTCTTTTCCAACGCGGTCGCGCCCGTGATCGTTGCGGGAGCGCTCAAGGTGCTCGACCTGATCACCGCCAGCACCGAGCGCCGCGACAAGCTGGAATGGAACGCCGGCTACTGGCGCAGCCTGCTGAAGAGCGCCGGCTTCGACATCAAGGATGGCAGCAGCCCCATCGTGCCGGTCATGCTCTACGACGCCAAGCTGGCCCAGGAGTTCGCCCGCGACCTGTTCGACGAGGGCGTGTACGCGGTCGGCTTCTTCTTCCCGGTGGTGCCGAAAGCCCAGGCACGCATCCGCACGCAACTGTCCGCCGCCCACGAGCAACATCACCTGGATACCGCCATCGCCGCCTTCAAAAAGGTCGGCGCCAAGCACGGCATCCTGGGCCTGGGCAAGAAGGAACTGCTGGCCCGCTGCGCGGCCTGAGGAAGGAGGGGCGATGCTTTGCGGAGAACTGGAGAGGCTGGAGGCGGAGTTTGATGACATCGTCACTGCGCTGGAGGAGCAGGACCTGAAGCCGAGAGAGAGGAAGGCCCTCCAGCAGGCCTACCGGCGGATGCTCGAGAGGATCGAGGACCATCGCCGGACCGGGCACAATGGCGGGCCATGCTTTGAAGAGGAGTCCCAGGCAGCCTGAGCGGTAGCCTCACGCCAGCCATGGCAGGCAAGCCCCTACCAGGCCCGCGGCGGCTGTCCCTGAGTCCCGAGGCCCGGTCTCGGCGCTTCTGCAAGTAGACTTGTGCCAAGACCGGCTACCATGTCCCCGGGGCCTGTCCACGCCGGCATGAGAAAAACACCCACTCCTTCGACGAGCTCTAAGGCCGGGCTTGCCTACTGGGCGCAGCGCACACTGGAGCAGTCGGTCAAGGTCACGCTCAGTGCGAACCCCGAGCCGGTCCACGACCTGCGCGTGGCCCTGCGCCGCTGCCGCTCCATGGCCGGTGGCTTTGCCGCCGTCGACCCGGACCCGGCGTGGAAACAGTTCCGCAAGCTGGGGCGATCCCTCTTCGCCCGCCTGGGAGAGCTTCGCGACGCCCACGTCATGGCGGAATGGGTGAAGCGGTTGTCGAAGCCCGCCGATCCCGTCCGCGGCGAGCTTCTCCATGTCCTTGCGATCCGCGATGACCATCTGCGACAGACCGCGCTGCAGGCCATCCAGAAGTTCGATCGCGCGCGCTGGCAGTCGCTGGCGCAGAAGCTGGCCCGCCGCTCCCGGCGGGTGTCGCCGGAAGGACTGGTCTTCCAGCACCTGGCGCTGGAGTGCTGGGAGGAAGCCCACCGCCTGCACCGGCGGGCGCTGCGCAATCGCAGCCAGATCGGCTTTCACCAGTTGCGCATCGGCCTCAAGAAGTTCCGCTACGTGGTGGAGAACTTCCTGCCGCGGCGCCACCAGCAATGGGGCGCCAGCCTCAAGCAGCTCCAGGACCTGCTGGGCGAAGTGCACGACCTGGACGTCCTGTGGGCCATGGTGCGGAGCAATCCGGCCTTCCGCCAGGAAGACCGGGCCTCCTGGCGCAACCGGATCGCGGAAGAGCGCGGGCGGCGGCTCCACGGATACCGTCAGAGGATGATCGGTCCCGGCTCCCTATGGCGGGTCTGGCGTGCGGGGCTGCCGCAGGGCAAGCAACTGCAGCAGGCCGCCTTCAGCCGCTTGCGCACCTGGGGGAGCTTCCTGGACCCCGATCCCGCGCACTCCGCGCTGGTGTCGCAGCTCGCCATGCAGCTCTACGACGGGTTGGCACGCGCCGGGCTCTTTACGGCCACCGCGGGGACGCGCCGGGTCTTGGAGGCGGCGGCCCTGCTGCACGATGTCGGGCGCAGCCAGAGCAAGCGCGGGCATCACAAGCACTCTTATCGCCTCATCCGCCGGCTCGCGCCGCCCCTGGGGTGGTCTTCCCGGCAGCTCGCCGCCATCGCCGCCGTGGCGCGCTATCACCGCGGCATTCTGCCTCGTTCCAACCACAAGTGTCTGACGGCGTTCCCGGCTTCGAGCCGGCCCGGCATCCTGCGCCTGGCCGGCATCCTGCGCCTGGCCAATGCCCTCGACCTGTCTCATGAACAGGCGGTCCGGCTTCTGCAGGTGGAGAAGAGCGAGGGAACGATCGTCGTCCGCGGCCAGGGCTACCGCGAGAACGGGCCTTGGGCCGAACGTATCGCCGCAGCCAGGCATTTGCTCGAGCTCTGCTGCCACGCGCCGGTTCTGGTCCGGCCGAAGAGTTGGGCGGGATAGCGATCGCGTCGCTCGCCGGCGCAGGCTATTCCTTCTTGTGCAACTGCTCCGCGAGGTAGTTGCCGATTCCCATCTCCTCGATGGAATGCAACTGAGCCTGCAGAAAGTCGACGTGCCGTTCCTCGTCCTGGATCATGTGCTCGAACAGCGTGCGGGAGGCGTCGTCGGCCGCGGCCATGCAGATCTTGACCGCCTCGTTGTACTGCGCCGAGGCCTCGACTTCATCCTTCAGGTCGATCTCGAGCTGCTCCTTGACGTTGGCCCCGATCTGCGGGCGCAGCGCTACCTTCACCTCGGGTGCGCTGTCGAAGAAGATGATGCGCTCGATCAGGCCTTCCGCGTGTCGCATCTCCTCGATGGCGCGCGCCTTGGTCCGTTCGCCGAGATGAGCATAGCCCCAGTTGTGGCACATCTCCGACTGCACCATGTACTGCACGATGGCCGTCAACTCCGCGGCGAGCGCTGCGTTCAACTGCTCGATCACGTTCTTGTTTCCGCGCATCTCTGGCCTCCTTCCACCCGCCTGTCTATACAACTCCAGAACCGGCGCCGGAGTCAACGACTGGGGTGGTCGGGTGCTGCGGGAGAGGAGGCTCGACGAAGGCCCAGAGCCTCAGAGCAGCCAGTGCAGGCAGGCCCACAGCATGCCCCCGGCGACCAGCCCATAGCCGACCGCGCTGGTGACCAGCTTGTGGCGGTGGCGCGCCTGGGCCTCGCCCCGCGCCCGCGTGACCTGCTCCGCCCAGGTTTCCTCGTGTGGATCGCAACCTTCGTCGTAGATCATTTGGGGCGCCCCCGAGCTCCTTCCCCAGCCGGTGCGGCTACGCGCTGCCCAGCGTGAAGCCGAAGTGTTCCAGCTCTTCCTTGAGATCGTCCATGGCCTGGTTGGGCGGCAGCGAGGCGGCGTAGTTGAGGATCTCCACCTCCATTTCGTCCAATCTCTCCAGCTGGCGCTCATCGAATACGATCATGACGGCACCTCCCAGCCAGGACGGCTTGACACGGGGCGACGGGCCCACCGTCCCCCTGCTCGCCATCCTAGGCAGTGCGCGCCCCGCCAGTAACTGCCAAAACTGCTAGGGAAGCGGTGAAAACTCCTTGGAGTCGGCGCTGGATTCGGGCATCCGCACCTCGCCACCGAGCGGTGCGACTTCCATGTGCATCTCACACGCGAGCCCTGCCGCGGCGCGGCTGGCGTCTGGTTTCCTCTTTGATGCAAGCGAGTGGTTTGATAGGCTTATGCTCGTATCTTCTCCCCATCAAGGGGTCGGATAGCTCTCGTCGGAGTTGCCGTGTGGAGCGCCGCAAGGCCATTTTTTCAGCCCTTTTCCTTTGCCTCTTCGCGCTTAGCGCCCTGAGCCAGACCTCGAACAAAGTCCGCGCCGCAGTTCCGGTTCGGCCCAACGGGGTAACCGCTTCGAACGATCTGGACGGCGACGGCAAGGCCGACATCCTCTGGCGCAATTCCAGCACGGGAAGTGTGGTGGTGTGGTTTATGAACGGCGCCACCAGGCTGAGCGGCGCCTTCGTGGCCACCGGCGTGGACCCTGCCTGGCAGATCGCCGGGATCGGGGACTTTGATGGGGACGGCAAGGCCGACATCCTGTGGCGCAACTCCAGCACGGGGAGCGTGGTCCTATGGTTGATGAATGGTGCCACCAAGGTTGGTGCGGCGTTCGTCGCTACCGGCGTGGACCCGACCTGGCAGATCGCCGGAGTCGGGGACTTTGACGGGGACGGCAAAGCCGACATCCTGTGGCGGAATTCCGACAGCGGCGGCGTCGCTGTCTGGTTGATGAATGGCGCGACCACCAAGAGCGCGGGCATGGTTGCCAGCACGGTGGATCCGAACCTGCTGATCGCGGGGGTAGCTGATTTCGATGGCGACGGCCAGGCCGACATCCTTTGGCGCGACATCAGTGATGGGAGCGTCTTGCTCTGGCGGATGAGCGGCGTGACTGAGTTCAGCAGCACGGAGGTAGCGCCCGGTGTCGACCCCGCCTGGCAGATAGCTGGGCTTGGCGACTTTGATGGCGACGGCAAAGCTGACATCTTGTGGCGCAACAGCAGCACCAGGAGCGTTGTCGTATGGCTCATGGACGGCGCCACCAAGCTCGGCAGCGCCTTCGTGGCCACCGGAGTCGATCCGAACTGGCAGATTGTCGGGGTGGCAGACTATGACGGTGACGGCAAAGCCGACATCCTGTGGCGCAACAACGCGACCACCAGCGTGGCCGTATGGACCATGGACGGGGCTACCAGGACCGGCGCCGCTTTCGTTTCCACCAACGTCGATCCCGCGTGGCAGATCGCTCCTCCGGCCGTGCCTCCCCTTCCCCCGGGCCCCAATTTCGTTCTCTCCGTGAGCCCGAAGGCGGTGACGTTGGTGTCAGGCTCGACCAAGTCCCTTGACGTCTCGAACACACCTTCGAACGGATTCACGGGCCAGGTCAGCGTGTCCATTGCTGGCGTGCCACCGGAGGTGACCGCCTCGCCCACGACCTTCCTGCTGGCCGCGGGCGGTCAGCAGCAGGTTTCCTTCTCTGTGCCCTCCACGGCCACGTCGGTCCGATCCACCCTCACTCTCCAAGGTACTTCGGGGTATTTGACCCGTACGCTGCAGCTTCCCCTGGCAGTGATTCCCATCCCCACCGCCGCGCACGCTCCCCTTCGCACGCGTTACCTGCGCACGGACGCGCAGTACGACCCCAATTCGCTGCAGTTTGCGCCTCCTCATCTCACTGTCTACGATCGGGTTCATAAGCTCTTTTTCGTGAGCAACCCTTTCCTGAATGAGATCGACGTCTTCGACGCAGCGCTGGAGATCGAAGTGGGCCAGATCAGCGTACCGGCCCCCTGGGGCATCGACATCGCCCCGGACGATACTGTGCTCTATGCCGCGACGCTTCTCGGTAACGTATATGTGATCGATCCCACGACCTTCTTCGTGATCCGGAGGGTGGCGGCGGCCTCGATTGGACCGAACGGGTTCGAGGCATCACAAGCCCTGGTGCTGGCGGACGGGAGAGTCGCTCTGCTGGGACCGATGGGCGGCCTTCCCGTCGATGGCTCCACAACCTTTGCTGTCTGGAATCCGGCCGACAACTCACTCGTCCAGAAACCACCCCAAGCTTGTCCCATGAACATCGGCGCTTTTGCCTTAAGTGGCGATCGCACCAGAGTTTTGCTGGGCGACATCGACAGCGGTGGCGGCCTTTGTTCCTTCGACGCCTCCGCCATGACGTTTGCCACTGGGAGCTTCGGCGGCTTCCTGAGCCAGATTGAGCCCTCCCCCGATGGCAAGCGATTCTTCGTCACCAGTGAGAGCGGAAGGATTGGTGTCTACGACGTAGCCACCGTGCAGCAGCTCGGCCTTTTCCAAGGACCCCAGGGGGACAGTCCTCCTCAGTCGTTGGGAATCTATGGAGCTGTTATGAGCCTGGACGGCGGCACGTTGTTCGTGGTCGATGGGCTGAGTGACGTCGTAGCCTACGACACCACATCCTTTGCCCAGAAAGGCTGGGTGCCGAATTATTTCATCGTGGATTCCCAGAGGACCCTGGTTCCGGCTGCGATCGACGAGACTGGTCTCATCCTTGGCCCCATCGGACACGGTGTATCGTTCCTGGACGGAAGCCAGATCCAGCCGGCCGTGCTGCCACCCGAAGTCGGACTGGGATATGTCGTCCCCGATACGGGGCCAGCCGCGGGCGGTACTTCCATCCAAGTCGGAACCAGTACCGGCGTCCAGAATACAGTTCCCGGACTGAGCCAAGCCTACATTGGGAACGCCCCCCTCGTGGGAGCGCACGAACAGATTCTGGGGAACAATACGGACCCGTCGATTCTGGGGACCACTCCCCCGGCATCCGGAATGGTTGTGGCGGATTTCACGGCAGTGTTCCAGAACGGAAATGTGGGTCTCATGCCGGAGTCCTTCAGCTACGGGCCGGCCATCGTCGAGGTGGTTCCCAATGCTTCGGCGGCGGAGGGTGGCACCACCGCTATGGTTATAGGTTACGGTTTTGGGCAAACGGTCAGCGACGTCCACGTGAGCATTGGCGGCCACGCCGCCACGGTGACCACGCTCTTCCCGAGTGCACCAATCTCTCCCTATCCCTTCCCCGTCGAAGGGATCAAGTTCACGGTCCCGCCGGGAACGCCGGGCAGCAATGTCGATGTCAAGGTGACCACTGTTAATGGCAGCACGACCGCTGGCGGCGCGTTCCACTACACCTCCGCTGTCACCTCTTACCCCCTGAGCGCGACCCTGCAGGCGGGTGTGTACGATCCATACCGCAGTCTCTACTATTTCACTGATCGCACCAAAATCCAGGTGCTCTCCACCGCCAGCGGGCAGTGGTTGACGCCGATTAGCTTGCCTAACGTCGGCGGTTCCACGCAGCTTCTGGCTCTCTCGCTCTCCCCGGATGGTTCCAAGCTGGCGATCTCCGACTTCGGCGACCGTGCGATCTACGTCCTCAATCCCGACGCCCCAGCCTCCGCGCAGGAGTTTGCAGTCCCCCAGACACCCTTGAATGCGGGCAACACGCCGACAGGCCTGGCCATCACCGACACAGGAATTGTCTATTTCGCGACGCAGGACTTAAACGGGACCGGGAATCGCATCTTTCACAGGTTGGACACCGCGAGCGGGATCACGCAAGACTTGACTGACCTAGGTGCCGGTGGCACGAATGATCACTACATCCGTGTGCTCTTGAGCCCCGACGGGGCGAAGATCTATTCCCTGATTGAAGGCGCAGCTTTTTGGGTAGACACCGCGACTGACCAGGTCACATACGCTTCCCTCACTCCTGGCGGTCTGGAATTGGCTCTGTCGGCGGACGGGACGACCTTGGACATGAACGGCATCTTTGCTGACGCTTCATTGAACGCCAGCGGCGCTCTCACATACATCGACCGAGAAACTTGGGTACCGACTGCGGTGCTGGGACAGAAGCTGAACCACGACGGCAGCTTGATGTTCCAGCCCTTGACCGATGGGATCGACGTGTTGGATGTCGCCCGGGGCCGGCTCCTTTATCGCGTCGAGGTCCCGGTGCAGATCGCCCCGGCTTACGATGCGTTAGTGGTGAACCCCACCGATAACACCGTTGCGGCGATCACCAGCAACGGCGTGACCTTGATCAGCCTGAACCAGCTGCCTCCGCCCTCCACGACCGCCCTATCCCCCGCGCCTATGGGCGCCGAGGTCTCCCCTCCAGAAGGTGGTTCCTCTAGACCTTTTGCAGGACCGGGAAAGATCAAGAGCGGCCCCCGCTTGCACTACAAGGGCACCCGCGGGGCGCCGAAGCCGCCGGATTGGCGGTAGTCACGGCAACCAGAAGTAATGGCCGGCGGGCAGTGTGCCCTCCCGAACTGACCGCGGGCCGCAGGATCCGACTGGGTAGGCCCGCGCGCTGGGAATCCGCGCACGATTCGCGCTAGGATGGCGGCGATGGAAGCGCGCAACCTCGATCCCGCGGTGGTCGAATCCTTCGGCCGGGAGTGGCAGAGGTTCGACCAATCGGGGCTCTCCGAGCAAGAGCTGGAGCGGCTCTTCGAAAGCTACTTCCACATCTTCCCCTGGGAGAGGCTGCCCGCGGGCTCGGTCGGCTTCGACCTGGGCTGCGGCAGCGGCCGCTGGGCGCGCTTCGTGGCGCCGCGCGTGGGGGAGCTGCACTGCATCGATCCCAGCGAGGCCCTGGAGGTGGCGCGCCGCAACCTGGCGGCCTATTCCAACTGCCGCTTCCACCGCGCCAGCGTGGACGCCATTCCCCTACCCGACGCCAGCGCCGACTTCGGCTACAGCGTGGGTGTGCTGCATCACGTCCCCGACACACAGGAAGGCATCCTGGACTGCGTGCGCAAGCTCAAGCCCGGCGCGCCCTTCCTGGTTTACCTGTATTACGCCTTCGACAACCGGCCCTGGTGGTTTCGCTCGCTGTGGAAGGTGTCGGACCTGACACGGCGCCTGATCTCGCGTTCGCCGCACTGGCTCAAGAGCGCCTTTGCCGAGGTCGTCGCCGTGCTGCTCTACTTCCCGCTGGCCCGCCTGGCGGCATGGCGCGAGCGCCGCGGCGGCAAGGTGGACCACTGGCCGCTCTCCGCCTACCGCCAGCGCAGCTTCTACGTGATGCGCAACGACGCTCTCGACCGCTTCGGCACGCGCCTGGAAAGGCGCTTCACCCGCGCCCAGATCGAAGCCATGATGCGCGCCGCCGGCCTCGACCAGATCCGCTTCAGCGATTCCGTCCCCTTCTGGTGCGCGGTCGGCTTCAGGAGGCAGTAGGACGCGCCGGGACCTGTGAAGGGTCCGGCACTCCCGCAGGCATCGCACGGCTCTGCTCCAGCCAAGCCTGGAACATGAGCACGTTCCACAGGTCATATTGCCAGTTGTGATGGCCGGAGAGGTGTTCCTGCCACTTCTTGCGGATGGGCCGGGGATCGAAGTAGCCCTCCTGGCGCAGCCGGCTCTCGTCCAGCAGAGCTTCGGTCCAGTCCCTGAGCGGCCCTCGCATCCAGTCGCCGATGGGGATGCCGAAGCCCATCTTGGGGCGCTCCACCAGCTCCCGCGGCACGTAGCGATGCAGCACCCGGCGGAGGATCCGCTTCCCCTGCCCCTCGCGGACCTTCATGGCCAGGGGCAGCTTCCACGCCAACTCCACCACCCGGGGATCGAGATAAGGGATGCGACCCTCCAGACTCACTCCCATGCTGGCGCGGTCCACCTTGGCCAGGATATCGTCGGGCAGGTAGGTCATGGCGTCGAGGTACATGGCGTTGTGCTCGTACTGGGGAAAGCCCGGCCACTGCGCCAGCAGGTAGTCGGCGGTGGCCTGCCCCGAGGCTCCCAGCACCACCTGCTCCGGCTCAAGCCAGAGCGAAGCCAGGCGCAGGTACATCGCCTTCGGGCTCGTCAGCGCCAGTACTCCCGCCAGCTTATGCATCTTGTCCCCCGGGAGGCGCTGGCGCCAGCTTCGGGGAAGGACCGGGCCCACGCCCTGGAACAGGGCGTCCCAGAAGCGGGGCGAGACCCCGGTGATGCCGCCGGCGGCCAGCCGCCGCAGCGGCCCCGGCGCCAACCGCATGCGGTTCCACAGCCGGCGGCCCCAGACGTAGCGGTTGTAGCCGCCGAAGACCTCGTCGCCGCCGTCGCCCGACAGGCTCACCGTCACCGAGTGCCGCGCCAGCTTGGAGACCAGGAAGGTGGGGATCTGGGAGGAGTCGGCGAAGGGCTCGTCGTAGAGGGTGGGCAGCAGGGGGACGACGTCCATCGCCTCGCGCGGGGTGACGTACAGCTCGGTGTGCTCGGTGCGCAGGTGGTGGGCCACGGCGTGAGCTTGCCGGGCCTCGTTGTATTCATCTTCGTAGAAGCCGATGGAGAAGGTGCGGACCGGTTGGCTGCTCTGCGCCTGCATGAGCGCCACCACGGTGGAAGAATCGATGCCGCCGGAGAGGAAGGCTCCCAGGGGCACGTCGGAGATCATGCGCAGCCGCACCGCGTCCCGCAGCAGCGCATCCAGTTCCTCCGCCGCCTGCGCTTCCGTGCCGCGGTAAGGCTCCGCCAGGCCGCGCTCCACCACCTCCCGCAGCGACCAATAGGGCGTGGGCCTGGCTTGCTCGCGGCGGTCGGTGCGGACCTTCAGGAAGCTCGCCGGCGGCAGCTTACCGATGTCCTCGTAGATGGAGAGGGGCGCGGGAATGTAGGCATAGCGCAGAGGGAAGGCGAGGGCCTCGCGCCGGATCGCGCCGCGGAAGCCGGGATGCGCGCGCAGCGCCTTCAGCTCGGAGGCGAACAGCAGCACGTCGCCCATCCAGCCATAGTAGAGCGGCTTTTCCCCGAAACGGTCGCGGGCCAGGAAGAGGACGCGCTCGCGCCGGTCCCACAGGGCGAAGGCGAACATGCCGTTCAGCCGCGGCAGCGTCGCCTCCACGCCCCAGTGCTCGAAGGCCGCCAGCATGACCTCGGTGTCGCCGTGGCCGCGCAGGGCCAGCGCCGAATCGGCCACCTGCGATTCCAACTCCCGGCGCACCTCCTGGTAGTTGTAGATCTCGCCGTTGAAGGCGACCACGTAGCGGCCGCTGGAGGAAACCATGGGCAGGTGCCCGGCGGGCGAGAGGTCGAGGATGGCCAGCCGCCGGTTGCCCAGGGCGACGCCGGCTTCGGCATCCACCCAGGTTCCTTCGTCATCGGGGCCGCGGTGGCGCAGAGTCGCGATCATTCGTTGGGTCTGGTCGCGAAGCTCCTCCTCGCCGCAGGAGCGACCCAGGTCCAGTTTTCCCGCGATGCCGCACATGCAGCGCCCTCTTCGCCGCTCACCCGAGGCGACGGATGTAACTCCGCATCATAACCCAGGCCTAAAGCGGCCGGCCCGGGTCGAGCGCCACCCGC
>Ga0187776_10000790_pt1 | contig 15301 bp, 13 predicted proteins | sample 0216_BV02_MP12_2_FD_132426 | JGI IMG/M metagenome (GOLD analysis project Ga0187776, IMG submission 132426) | Tropical peat soil microbial communities from peatlands in Department of Meta, Colombia - 0216_BV02_MP12_20_MG | ecosystem: Environmental > Terrestrial > Soil > Wetlands > Peat | place...
AATTCGCGGGCCCGGTGCGCATCACCTGCGGCGGGTCGGCGGTGCCGGAATCGCTGCTGCGGCGCCTCGACCGCTTCGGCTTCCAGATCACGCACCTCTGGGGCATGACGGAAACCACGCCGCTCGCCACCACCAGCCGGTTGAAGTCCACGATGGCGAAAGCTTCGGAGGACGAAAAATACCGGACGCGCGCCTTGCAGGGCTATCCCGTTCCATTTGTCGAATTGCGCGTGCAAGGACCATCGGGGGAAGCGCCCTGGGACGGCATCACCTTCGGCGAGCTCGAAGCCCGCGGCCCCTGGGTGGCGGGAAACTACTTCGAATCTCCGGAATCGAGCGACCGCTGGACGCGCGACGGATGGTTCCGCACTGGCGACATTGCCAGCATCAATCCCGAGGGCTACATCAAGATCGTGGACCGCAGCAAGGACCTCATCAAGTCGGGCGGCGAGTGGATCAGCTCCGTGGATCTGGAAAACGCGCTGATGGGCCATCCGGCAGTCGCCGAGGCCGCCGTCATCGGCATCCCGCATCCCAAGTGGGACGAGCGCCCGCTCGCCCTCGTGGTGACCAAGGAAGGAGCGCACGTGCAGGCGGAAGAGCTGCACGACTTTCTCGCCGCCAAATTTGCGAAGTGGCAACTCCCCGACGGCTTCGTCTTCGCCACCGAACTGCCGCACACCTCGGTCGGCAAGCTCCTCAAGGCCAAGCTCCGCGAGCAATACGCCAATTGGAAGTGGGAGTAAGTCCTCAGCGCCGGCATTTCGATTGAATTCCAAGCGAGGAACGAGTCACTGCGCGTCGGTTCCCGGAAGTAAATTCCGCGCCAACTGCCTGAAAACAGGCCACATCACTTTTTCTGTTGTTCCTGCATTTCGGCACTTGCCTTTGCTCTGCCTTCGCCACGCCTAGGGCCGGCAAGTTCGACCACCCGCAGGGGGAAGGTTGCGAGTTGGGAACGTGTACCGTTGCGGTGCGTTGGCCGGTACTGGGAGCGTGTGCTATAAGTAGCGAGCTACCCAAATTCTGAGGGAATTGTGCCGTTCATCAACTTTCCCGCGCGCGAAATTAACTGCAAGCTGGTGTACTACGGGCCGGGCCTCGGCGGCAAAACGGCGAACCTGCAGTGGATTTACGACCACACCGGCACGACGCAGAAGGGAAAAATGGTTTCGCTCGCCACGGAAACTGACCGCACGCTGTTTTTCGATTTTCTTCCACTGGACCTCGGGACTGTGCGCGGATTTCGCACGCGCTTTCATCTATATACGGTGCCCGGGCAGGTGTTTTACGAAGCCAGCCGCCGGCTGATTTTGAAAGGCGCGGACGGCGTGGTGTTCGTCGCCGATTCCCAGGAAGAGCGGCTGGACGCCAACCTCGAAACGCTCGATAACCTCCGCGAGCATCTGAAGGATCACAGCCTCGATTTCAATACCATCCCCTACGTGCTGCAGCTCAACAAACGCGACCTGCCCAACGTGCTGCCGGTCGAGGAATTGCAGAAGCAGCTTGCGGTGAAGGGCGAGCCGGCGCTCGAAGCCGTCGCCATCACCGGGCAGGGAGTCTTCGACACGCTGAAAGAAGTCGCCAAGCTGGTCCTCACCGAATTGAAGAAGAACGCCTGAAGCGATCTCAGTTGTAAAAATGGACTTGCAGGTCGATGATCTGATGGACCTCAATGGGTTTGCCGTTTGCGTCTTTCGCTGGCTCGAGTTTCCACGCGCGCACCGCTTCAATAGCCTTTTGTGTCAGCCCGGCAGGTTCCGCCCGAACAAAATCGATATCTCTAACTGTGCCGTCGAGAGTTACTACGCCCACGAGGACAACCGTTGCAGTTGTCTTGTGCTCCAACACTTCAGCCGAAAACGAAAAATTGGGGCGTGGACAATGAATGCAATGCGGCAAAACGATACTTCCGCCGGGTAGGATCGGCTTAATGGTGGAAGCATCTACAGACTGAATCTTCTCCAGATGGTCTTTCATCGCCTCAGTAAGCGGGATCTCCGCAGAGGAAAAGCGGTCAATGCTTTTTCCCGGGTGGACTATATCGGCGGAAACAGCTAGCTGTATCGTTCCCGCGTCTTTCGAAGTGATTCTTCCGGAAATCACGGACTCGGCCCCGAGTTGATGCGCCAGCCACCCCGCAAGTTCGGGATCGCGGACCACTGTGGGAGCCACGCAATTCTTTTTGAAAATCGCGCGGACCTCTGAGCGGTCGATTACCTTGAGTTTAGTCCCTGAGTTTACAAGCGAATCGCTCAAGGTATCCGCTATCTCCACACCCAGTTGATTCAGCGAATTGCCGGGACCAATAAAATCGAACACGACGACACTCTTGACCTTTGCTTTCGCGAGCGCTGCGGCCACGCTCGGCGCCAGCCCTTCGTCGGCGAACGCGCGGGGAGTGCAAACCGTAGCGGCCAGCAGCAGAAGGCAGGGGGACAACAATATTCTCAAACAGCGGCGAACCTCGTCAGCGAGGGCGTTCATGCTATCGGCGGTTTCGTCAGCGCGGCCCGCTAGGCGTGGGCCACGCCGCCGCGGAAGCTGGCGATGGCTTTGGCTTCGTCGGTGAACGTGGGGATGGACTGGATCAGGCGCGTCAGCTCGAGGACCTCTTTCACGTGGCCGCAGGGGTTCAGGAGCTTCAGGCTGCCGCCCTGGCGCTCCAGTGTGACGAAGCTGCGCACCAGCGTGCTGATGCCGGAGCTGTCCATCTGCGTGACCCCGCCCAGATTCACCAGGATGTCACACGGAGAAGTTTCCGCCAGCTTGCGCAGCTCGGCGCTGAGCGAATCGTTGCTGACGCCGATGATCACGCGGCCCTGCAGGTCGAGGACGGTGACGTTGCCCGCCTTGCGGGTGGAGATTTGCAGGCCCATGGAGTCCTCCTCTGCCGGCCGCGGCCCAGCACTGCCGCGGGGACGATTGACGGACGCAGCAGGCGCAAACCGTGCGCGCATTATACCCCCGCCCCCGCACCGCCACGCAACAAAGCGGTGTCCCCTCGGCTACGCTCGGGGCAAGCTCGCCACCCTTCGGCTTCGCTCAGGACAAACCGCACTCCGTACGGGCGAAGGGCAAGAAAGAGCGGGAGGCGAAAAGCCTGGCGACCCTCGCCTCCCGGGGTGGGTGAGGATGCTGCTGGACCCTTCGAAAGCTGCCGTCAGTTGCGCGAGTAGAGGATCCAGCGTTCCGGCGCAAGCGCCGGAGTCCACGATTGCGGCCCCAAATATCACAGGGGAAGAAAAGGTGTCAATCGGAATTGTCGGGGAGACCGGCAGGAAGGAGGAACTTCAGCGACTGAAGCCACGACCCACAAAGCTTCGCACGCTAATCGTGGGAGACCAGGCGGTGCTGGTGCTGGTCGAGCGTGTCGCGGACTTTGCGGGCCAGGTCGCGCGGGGAATACGGCTTTTGAAGCATCGGGAGAGATTGCTGGCGGGCGCGCTCGAGCAGCGCGATATCGGCGCTGTAGCCGGTGGCGAAAATGACGGGCACGTCGGCGCCGGATTCGCAAATGCGGGCGTAGGCGTCGGGGCCGCCGAGTTTGGGAAGCACAACGTCCATGAGGAGGATATCGATTTCGTTGCGGTGGTCGAAAAATTCGCGCACGGCCTGCTCGCCGTCGGAGGCGAGGATGACGCGATAGCCGAGAGTGGTGAGCGATTCGCGGGCAATCTCGCGCAGCCCTTCGTGGTCTTCGGCGACGAGAATCGTTTCGGTGCCGCCGCGAGCGGGCCCGGAATCCTGGACGCGCTCCGATTTTTTCGGGGCCTGAGCGCTGACCGGCAGATAAACGCGGAACGTGGTGCCCACGTTCACTTCGCTGTACACGTGGATGAAGCCGCCGTGCTGGCGGACGATGCCGTACACGGTGGCGAGCCCGAGGCCGGTGCCCTTGCCCTGCCCCTTGGTGGTGAAGAAGGGCTCGAAGATGCGGTCGAGCGTGGCCGCGTCCATGCCCGTGCCGGAGTCGGTGACCGAGAGCATGGCGTACTGGCCGGGGCGGGCGTAGGGCTGATTCGCGCAGTAGAGCTCGTCGAAGGTGACGTTGCCGGTCTCGATGACGAGCGAGCCGCCGTGAGGCATGGCGTCGCGCGCGTTGATGCAGAGGTTCATGAGGATTTGTTCGACCTGCGAGGGGTCGGCGCAAACCACGGCGAGATTGGAGGTGAGGCCGGATTTGACGTCGATGTCTCCGCCGATGACTTTTTCGAGGAGGCTCAACGTTTCGGTGACGGTCTGGTTCAAATCAATGTTGCGCGGCTCGAGAATCTGGCGGCGCGCGAAGGCCAGCAACTGGCGGGTGAGGCCGGCGGCGCGGTCGGCTTGCTGGCGAATTTTCAGGAAGTGGCGGTGGAGGCGCGAAGAGGCTTCAGTTTCTTCCTTGCCCAGGTCGGCCCAGCCGATGATGGCGCCGATCATGTTGTTGAAGTCGTGGGCGATGCCGCCGGCGAGCTGGCCAATGGCTTCGAATTTCTGGGCCTGGGCAAGCTGCTTTTCGAGGCCGAGCCGCTCAGTGACGTCTTCGACGATCACTTCGAGGCACTCGTTGTTCTGCTCGGAATCTTTCGCGCGGCGGCCGTTCAGGCGGACGTGGATGAATTTTCCGTCCTTGCGCTTCCATTCGACGACGGCGTCAACGCGGCCTTCGTCCCGGTATTGCGCGACGAGTTTCTTTCTGACTTCCGGGTCGCGATAGAGCGCCCAGGAATTCTTGAGCGCCAGGAACTCGTTCGCAGAATCGTAGCCGAGCATGTGGACGAGAGCGGGATTTGCCGCCAGCAGCTCGCCGTGGAGCGTGACCCAGTAAATCCCATAGGTGGCGTTTTCGATCAGGCTGCGGTAACGGGCTTCGCTGGCACGCAGCGCGAGCACGGCGCGATGCTCGGCCTCGCGCGCCAATTTTTCTTCGTGAGCGCGCTGGATGGCAACCGGCAAGCGGGCGAGCTGAGTTTTCAGGACGTAATCGGTAATTCCCTGCTTGATGCAGGCGACGGCAAGCTCCTCGCCCAGCGTGCCGGTGACGAGGATGAGGGGAATATCGAGGCGGAGTTCACGGATGAGAGCGAGCGCGTCGGCGCCGTTCCATCCCGGGAGCCGGTAATCGGCCAGGACCACGTCGAATGGTTTCTCGCGGAGTTTGCGGGCGCACTCTTCGCGAGTGGCGGCGGTATCGAGCTCGAATGCAAGGCCTGCCTTCCCGAGTTCGCGCTGGCACAGTTCCACGTCGGCGGATTCGTGCTCGATGACAAGAAGCCGCAGGGGCGGAGCATTCGGCGTTGCCATTTCTGTGGGCGAGCGAGTCATCGGGCTGAGTGCTCCTCAGGGAGCTGCAAACGCAGCGGCGGGAGGCCTGGCATTGACGAGCAGCCAGTACATACCGAGCTGTTTCACGACCTCCTGGAATTGCGCGAAGTTCACCGGCTTCTGGATGTAACTGTTCACGCCGGTCTTGTAGCTTTCGACCAGATCGCGTTCCTCACGAGAGGCGGTGAGGAGAATCACCGGAATGGCTTTGGTGCGCGCGTCATTCTTCAACTCGCGCAGGACTTGCAGCCCGTCCACCTTGGGGAGTTTCAGGTCGAGCAGCACAAGTCCGGGAGGAGAATCGAAGCGGCGGCGGCAATACGCGCCGCGGCAGAAAAGATAGTCGAGAGCTTCTTCGCCGTCGTCCACCCGGTCGATGCGATTGGCGATCTTGCATTTGTCGAGCGCGTGCAAGGCCAGTTCCGCGTCCGAGTCGTTGTCTTCGACCAGCAGGATTTCAACAGGTTTGGATTCGATCAAGGTTCACCTCAGTGGGAGGATTTGAGTGATTGCCTGCTGCTTTAGGGCCGAGCGAAAAGTAAAAGGTAGTGCCGCAGTCCAGTTGAGATTCGGCCCAAATTTCTCCGCCGTGGCGGTGAATGATGCGCTGAACCGTTGCCAGCCCCACGCCGGTGCCTTCGAACTCTTCCTGGCGATGGAGGCGCTGAAAAACGCCGAAGAGTTTATCGGCATATTTCTGGTCGAAGCCCACGCCGTTGTCGCGCACAAAAAAATGTTGCGTGCCGCGCGCCTGGCAGGTTCCCACTTCGATGACGGCCGAGGGGCGGGTGCGCGTGAATTTCACCGCGTTGGCAAGCAGATTCATGAACGCCAACTTCACCAGGCCCGGATCACAGCTCATTTCCGGCAGAGTCTCGATGCGCCACTCGATTTCGCGGCCATTCGTCTCCGGGAGATCGGCCATGGCCTGGCGCACCACGTCGTCGAGTCTGGTGCTCGTGCGGGTGAACTCCCTGCGGCCGATGCGCGCGAGATTGAGCAGGTCGTCCACGAGATTGCCCATGTGGATTGCCGCGTGGAGAACGCGGTCGAGATGACGATGAGCTTGGGGAGAAAGCTCGGACGAGTGTTCCTCCTTCAGGATCCGGGCGAAGCCGTCAATGTGACGGAGCGGCGCGCGCAGGTCGTGGGAGACGGAGTAGCTGAAGGCTTCGAGCTCCTTGTTCAAGGCGGCAAGCTCGGCGTTGGATCTGGCCAATTCCTGACGATGACGTTCCAGCACCGCTTCACCGAGTTTGCGGTCGGTGATATCCATGACCACGCCTCGCATCCGGACGGGCTTGCCTTCGTTGTTCCGGTGCACGCGGCCCTGCGCCGAAATCCAGTGGATGGATTGGTCCGGCCAGATGATGCGGCATTCCATGCTGAATCTGTCGGCCAAGTACGCCTCTTCAAAGCTGGCTTTGACAGCATCGCGGTCCTGAGGGAAAACCTGCGCCATGAAAATCGCTGCGCCCCATTCGGGCAAGGGAGTGGAGTAACCGAAAATTTCGTCATGGCGGGGAGAGCGCACGGCTCTGTCAGTTGCGAGGTCGAGGTCCCAGGTCCCGACTTGCGCCGATTCGAGAGTAACTTTCAGCCGTTCCTCATTGTCTCGGAGAGCTTCTTCGGCCAGCTTGCGGTCGGTCACGTCGCGGATGGCGCTGGAAATCAGTGTTCCCTCGGCGGTTTCAAGCGGGCTGAGGCTGACCTCGACGGGAAACTCCCTGCCGTCTTTGCGGCGCCCAAAGAGTTCGCGACCGGCGCCCATTTCGCGCGTGTGCGGCGACTGTGCGTATTCGTTGCGGTGCGTCGCGTGCGCGGCCTGCAAACGCTGCGGCAGGAGAGTCTCAACGGGCTGACCGATCAATTCCGTCCGGGAGTATCCGAAGATTTTTTCAGTCTGGGCGTTGACAAGCTGGATGCGGCCGGTTCGATTGACGATGACGATCGCGTCCGGAGCGGATTCCAGAAGCTGGCGGAATTTTTCCTGTTCCTGCTTTCGCGCGGTGATGTCCCGGTTGATTTCGAGGAACGAGAGCGGGTGCCCGCGCAAGTCCGTGCGCAGGGCCCAGCGGCTGGAGACAGTGACGGGCGTGCCGTCGCGGCGGTGGTGAACGAGTTCTCCTTCCCAGGATCCTGTCTTGAGGACGTGTTCTTCGACCTCTGGCAGCGACGATGGAAACTTTGTTTGCAGAAGTTCGTGAGTAATCCGTCCGCCCACTTCCTCCTTCTGCCAGCCGTAGAGCCGTTCCGCGCCCCGGCTCCAGTAAAGAATCTTGCCTTCGAGGCTGCGAACGAAGATGGCGTCATGGGAGAGTTCGAGGAGTTCGGCCTGCCCCCGGTAATTGGCTTCGCTGATGCGCAGGTCGAGCTCCAGGTCCCGGCGTTCGTGGACTTCCTTCTGAAGCGCCGCATTAGCGGCTATCCACTGCGCGGGGCTGGGGAGGTCGAGCGCTTCGGGCACGAAGGACACCATCAGGATGGCGGTGGTGACCGAAGCGGCTGCGGTGACAGCTTTGAATACTCCGGAGAGCCAGTAATTGGCATGCCAGAGATTCCAGACTTCCATGAAGTGAGTGGTGCCGCAACTGACGATGAAAACTCCAAACACCACGAACATCCACCGGAAGGGCGCATCACGGCGCTTGCGTGCGAACCAGATGAGAATGACCGGGATGGCGAAATAGGCCAGAGCAATGAGGGAATCGGAAATCAAGTGCAGCCACACGAGGCCCGAGTTCCACAGGTAACAGTAGCCGTGGGGACGAAAATCCCCCGAGCCAAACAGTTGTCGAAGGAAATCCATCAACACCCTCGGCGGTTAGACCCGGACCCGAAACGGCCCCTCAGATTTATCGGCACTTGCGGCCGGGAGGATGAGCGGGAGAAAGCCGGCGACGAGAGGAAATCTCCCGAGGATCTCGGCCGAAAGCGGGGCGCAAAACCGGATCACGGAGGGTGGGATTTTGTACCGATTAGAAAGTACCACCGTCGTTTGTTTTGAATGAGTTAGAGGGAATCCGGTTTCCGTTTGTGTACCGATTAGAATTGGGCGATTCGGGCCTGAAAAATCGAAGAAAAGGTGAAAGTTGGTGAGAAGGAATCGGGGCGAGAAGGAGGGGCCTGAGTTGCGGAGTGACAGGTTGCAAAGCTGAGGGGATTTTGGCACGCAAGACGCTAGCACGAACAGGGATTGATTGCAAGTGAATAAACAGTACCACAATGGAAAATTGGAGAGGGATGTACAAGCGGGCATATCCTGTGTGCCGCGCCTACGGCGCGCGGAAATGGCTACTTGTGGGTGGCGGCTTCGGGCGGATGTTCGGCGAAATACTGTGCTATTCCGGAAGTGAACTGTTGCATTCCGGCACGCACATTGTGGTCCATGGCCTCGATCACTGCCGGGACGTTCTTGCCGTTGACCGGCTCGTCGTGCGAGTAACTGCCAATCCAGACAGTCGTGCCGGCCTTGGGATCGAAGAGTTCGACGCGCATGGAGAAACGGGCGACCAGAGACGGTTGATCCACTTCGTACAGCGCGTAGAGCGTGCTGCGGACGGTGAAATCCCCCTTGGTCCCGCTGCCGAGGCGCAGGACCGAGCGATACTGGCCGGTCGAGCGGAGAGAATTCACCAGGGCTTCCTGCACCATATCGGCGGGAGTTGCCGCCCAGCGATGATCGGTATAGGTGCCGAGTTGGAAATTCCCGGAACCGAAGACAAGGCGATCGTCACGGTAAAGATGAGAGGTCATAACCCGGGCGACCAGCAGGGTGACCGGAATGGGTGCGGTGGTGGAGGTGGAGGGAGAAGGCGCCGTGCCGGTGTCAAGAACGTAGTACTTCACGGGGCGAGCGCTGCCGCATCCGGCGGCAACGGTAGCGAGCAAAACCGCGAGCGCGGCTAGTTTTAGGCGGCGCATCAACACTTCCGGTCCTCCTGGCCCTATTGCGGCGGTGCCTGGCCGGGCTCGTGAGGCTTGGGCTCGGAGGCGCGGAGCAAAGTGTAGGGACGTGTCTTAATCGTGTCGGTAAAGGATTTCATGTTCTCGGTAGTGATGCGCAGGTTCTCTATGATTTCGTCGAGATTTTCCGAGTTCGCCGCCAAGGTTCGGTCGAGCTGGTCGGTGAGCGAAGCGGTGGAGGCCAGCGTTTTGCGAAGATCTTGGATGGCGGCGCGGAGATCGGGGCGGTCCTCGGTGATCAGGCCGTCCACGTGCGAGAGAGTGTCGTTAGCCTGGGTCAGCGTCTTTTTGAAATCGTCGAGCAGCTTGTTCAGCTTAGCGCTGGAGTCGTGAAGATTGCTGATCGTGGCGCGGATGTTCTGCCGGTTCTCTTCGAGCATGCCGCGGGCATTCGAAAGGCTGACGGAAATATTCTCGCGGTTGCGGTCGTTCAGCAGGTCGTTTACGCGCGCGATGGTTTCACGCAGCTCGACGACGCGATCGTTCAGATTGTTGATGAGCTGCTTTGCCTGAGGGGTCATATCCGCGAGGCTCGCGGTAATCTCGGCAAAGCCGGTGAATTCCTTGGAGGGCAGAGTGGAACCGGGAGGAGCCGGTGGCCCCTTGGCTTTGTCACCCAGCAGGCCGAGGTAATTGTCGCCGAGCGGGCTGTTGCTGGTAATGGTGACCAGGGTGTCGGTCTTCAGGGGAATCTCGGGCTTCACCGTAAAATCGATTTCCATCCGCGCAGGATTTCCCGGATCAGGGCGAACGTGCTTCACGCGACCGACCGCCGGGCCGCCGCCATAGCGGACTTCTGCGCCCGGGGAAATTCCACCGGCGTTCTTGAAGTAGGCGCGGTAGGGAGTCTGGCCGCGCGTCAGCGTGCCGGAAAGTAGAAAGACGGTGGCGATCAGAAGGCCGGAGGCCACGAGCACGAATATTCCGACGAGAGCTGTCTCCCGCTTCGATTCCATTGGCTTCCTCTATGAATCCCGCACGGTGATCCCGGCAGGCCCCCTCAGGCGCGGGGAGTATACCACGAGCCCCGCGTCCTGCCAGTGCTACCGGCGCTGCGGCGGGATTTCCCCCGTCAGCATCTGCAAGTAGTCCATTTCTTCCGATAATTCGGGCTCCGGAACGCGGTCGAGAAACTGGCGGACGCGGGGTTGCTGGCTGGCTTGCAACTCCTTCGGCGTTCCGTTGGCCACGATCACGCCCTTATCGAGAAGAATCATCCGGTCGGCAATCAGAAAGGCGCTGGCGAGCTCGTGAGTGACGACCACGATGGTCATGCGAAACGCTTTTTTCAATTTCAGGATCAGTTCGTCAATGCCCGCGGCGATGATGGGGTCGAGGCCGGCGGAAGGCTCGTCGAAGAAAAGAATTTCCGGATCCATGGACAGGGCGCGGGCGATGGCGGCGCGCTTCTTCATGCCACCGCTGAGCTGGGCGGGCATGTAGTTGTCGAAGCCGGCCAGGCCGACCTGGTCGAGTTTCAGGCGGACCATAATTTCGATGGTGGATTCGTCGAGGTTGGTGTGTTCGCGCAGCGGGAGCGCTACGTTTTCAGCGACGCTCATCGAGCCGAAGAGTGCGCCGCTCTGAAACGACATACCCAGTTTCTTGAGCAGGTCATCCCGTTCCGAGCCGGTCATGGCGGCGAAATTTTTGCCGCGGATCCAGATTTCCCCGCCGCTCGGCCGTTCCAGACCGACGAGCGTGCGCAGCAGCGTGCTTTTTCCGGAGCCGGAGCCGCCGAGAATAACCAGCGTTTCGCCGGCGGGAATTTCGAAACTGATGCCGTGAAGAATCTCGCGCTCGCCATACTTGACGCGCAAATTCCTCACGGAAATGGCCGCCCCGGAGGGCGGCTGCGAAGACGGTGGCTGGGAAACCAGTTTCGTTGCCATGGTTCCTATCGTGGCGCGGTGAAATAAAACAGCGCCGTGAAAACAAGGTCCACAAGAATGACCATGAAAATGGATTTCACCACTGCCGAAGTGGTCGAGCGCCCCACCTGCTCGGAACCGAGGCCGGTGGAGAAGCCTTCCTGGCAGCCGACAGCGGTGATGACCGCTCCGAACATGATGCTCTTGATGAGGCCGGTGGTCACGTCGCGCAGAACCAGGGCGTCGAGAGTGCGATTGAAATACGAGGCCCAGGTGAAACCGGCGTTCGAGACGCCGAACAAACCGCCGCCACAGATGCCCATGAAATCAGCCCAGGTGGTCAGGCAGGGTAGCATCAGAATCATGGCTAGAAACTTGGGCGCCACCAGGAAGTGAACTGGCTTGAAGGCCATCGTCTCGAGGGCGTCGATTTCCTCGTTCACTTTCATGGTGCCGATTTCCGCGGCAAACGAGGAACCCGAACGCCCGATGACCATGATGGCAGTCATCAGCGGGCCCAATTCGCGGGTGATGGCGATGGCCACGGCGTCGGCGACGAATTGCAGTGCGCCCAATTTGCGCAATTGATAGGCGCTCTGCAACCCGAAGATCATGCCCACGAAAAAGGAGATGAGAGAGACGATAGGGAGCGCTTCGACGCCCACGGCCATAGCCTGATGAATCGCGCGGCCCAGCCGGAGTTTGCCCCCACGGAAAGGCTCTACGAAAATGGCCTGGGCTGCGCCGCCGGCCAGGCGCGCAAGGCTGCCTACGTACGCCAGGCCATTGATGGTTGCTTCGCCGATGGATTCAGTGAACGCCATCTTGAAATTCCGGACGCTCGAGATTTCCTGAAGGAAACCGAGCCGAAGGCGTCCGGAAGGTTACCTGGCAGGAGCGGCCGTGTTGCTGCCTCCGCGCAGGGCTTCCTCTTCGTCGTTGTAGACCTCAAAAACCTTGATCAGGCGCGTCAACTCGAGAACTTCCCGGGCCGTGCGGCTAAGCCCGTAAAGGGCAAAAGTGCTCTTCAAATCCCGGGAAACTTTGAGACCTTCGACCAGCGACGCCACCCCGGCGCTATCAATATATTTCACGTTCAGCATGTTGACGATCACGCGCGGCCGCCGCTTTTCCTTCAGGAGATCCAACAGCACCTTGCGGACCTCCGGTGAGTTATAGAGCGTGATGTCGCCGGTCACGTCCACAATCGTGGCGTTCCCGGATTGACGCGTCGAAATGTCCATAGAAGGTATGGCCCCCCGCGGGACGTGCAGCATGTTTTGCCAGAGAATCGGTCTGGATGCAATCACTTTTACGCGCGAGAGGAGGCGCGGGCGGGTGCGCGCGGAAGTTCGAGAACGGGAGGCGAAAGGTAAGGCGAAAGTGAATGGAAAGTAAAATTGCGAATGCCGCGGCCCTCAGATCGCTGGACCACAGACGTCAAAGAGGGAGGTCAGCTCTGCGACGCGCAAGCGGCATCCTTGCGCCGCTTCTTGACAGCGCTAATTATAGAAGGTACTTGACGGAAGCAGCATTGCGCGCCGGTGACGCCGGGTGTACGTTATCGGCCGGCCGGGAAGCGAAATTGGAAATCTCAGTCGAGGAGGGAATATGCCGCTCATCAATGGTGTATGTATTCCGCCGGTGTGCTACCGGCGCACGTTTCTGGCAAAGTGGGCCAGCTTGCAGCACACCCAGATCGTCGGCGGCGTTTCTTCGGTCACCGCCGTCGGCGGGAACGAATGGCCCAACCCGGATATGTTGAAGAAGGGCCTGGCCATGCTCGCCGATCAGAAAGACATGAGTTGCGACGGCTGCAACTGCTTGACCATTAACCGGTGGAAGCCCCCAGTGCAAATCAAGATTCCTGCGTTTACCGTGGAGGAAAACAGCGAGAAGGATAAGAATGGCGTGCTTACGGAGAACAAGTATCAGGTTGTCGGAGCCGTTTATCTGCTGCACTCCTTTGGTGTCTGTACGCCTCCCGGCACGCAGGTGAAGGTCGGCGAGAAATGGGTGCCGGTTGAAGATGTTGGGAAGCAGGAGAAGGGAGCGGCTTCGCCGGATGAGGGGAAGCCGGCGCAGAAAAAGAAGCACCCTTCCAAGCCCAAGGGGAAGCGCGGGAAGCGCGCGGCGAAGAAGAAAGGCCGGGGTTAGTTTGAGACGGAGCCAGCCGAAACCATGTGCCGCGACGATCCGTGGCGGTGCTCGGCGGCTTGCGTGCTCTGCTGTGTGGTGCGGATGTTGACCGGGCCCGATTCGTGCTAGCCGCGCTGTTCGAGCGGAACGTAACTGCGCAAGTCGTAGCCAAGATAGATCTGGCGCGGGCGGGAAATTTTCTGTTCGGCATCGAGCAGCATTTCCTCCCACTGCGCGATCCAGCCGGAGGTGCGCGGAATGGCGAAGAGCACCGGAAACATGGTGACCGGGAAGCCCATCGACTGGTAGATGAGGCCGGTGTAGAAGTCCACGTTGGGATAAAGCCGGCGCGAGACGAAGTATTCGTCTTCGAGAGCGATGCGTTCGCATTCCAGAGCGGTGTCAATCAGGGGATTGCGGCCCATGACGTCGAACACTTCATAGGCGATATCTTTCACAATCCTGGCGCGTGGATCGTAATTCTTGTACACGCGGTGGCCAAAGCCCATCAGCAGTTTTTCGCCGGCTTTCACGCGCTTGATGTAATTGGGGACGTTGTTGATGGAGCCGATTTCGAGGAGCATGTGGAGAACCTGCTCGTTGGCGCCGCCGTGGAGCGGGCCGTAGAGCGCGGCCGTCGCCGCCGCCGTGCAGGAATAAGGGTCCACGTGGGAACTGCCGACGCCGCGCATGGCGCTCGACGAACAATTCTGCTCGTGGTCAGCGTGCAGGATGAACAGGATATCGAGGGCGCGCTCGAGCGTGGGATTGGGGCGGTATTTCAGCTCGGTGGTGCGGAACAGCATGTTGAGAAAATTTCCGCAGTAGCTCAGATCGTTGTCCGGATAGGCGTAGGGCATTCCCAGACTGTGGCGATACGCGAATGCGGCAAGCGTAGGCATTTTGCCGATCAGGCGGTAGGTCTGTTTGCGGCGCGATTCAACACTAAAAATTTCCTTGGCATCCGGATAAAAAGTGGAAAGGGCGGCGACAGTCGAAATCAGCATGCCCATGGGATGGGCGTCGTAATGGAATCCGTCGAGAAATTTCTTGATGCTTTCGTGAATGAAGGTGTGATGCGTGACGTGATAGGTCCAGTCGGCGAGCTGCGATTTCGTAGGTAATTCGCCGTAGAGAATCAAATAGGCGGTTTCGAGATAGGAGCTCTTCTCCGAAAGCTCTTCGATGGAGTATCCGCGGTACCGGAGAATGCCTTTGTCGCCGTCAATGAATGTGATTTTGCTGATGCAGGACGCCGTATTCGAGTAGGCCGGATCATAGCTCATCATGCCGAAATCGGATTCGTGGATCTTGATCTGCCGCAGATCCATCGCGCGAATGGTGTCATGCTTGATGGGAATTTCGTACTGGCGACCGGTGCGATTATCGGTAATGCTCAGTGTGTCGCGCGGGGTTCCGGTGGGCGTGGACGTCCCGGCCGCCGGGGCAGTCTTGGTCGGATTCATGCCGTAAACCTTTCATGCCGGAGCAGCCATGCGAGCCGCTCACTTCCTGCAAGTTGAATGTACACCAAATCCCCTGACGGGCGGAACGGGAATCCATGATGCGGCGTCAGATCTGCACAATGCCGGCTCAATACGCGTCCGTATGGAGCTATTTCCACTCTACATTATTCTGGATGCCCGGTCCGCGTGTTTTGCGGCCATGGCTTCGCCCGTCACTTTGTGTCTGTATTGAAAGAGTTTGTCAAGTTTGCGACGGACAAACCATCCAGCAAGGAAATTTCCAACCGCACCGAGCGGCAGTTCGTAGTCAATCCGGTCTTCCAGGATGCAAGCGCCGGGACCATCGGGCGTAAACAGATGGGTGTGCTCCCAGCGGCGAAACGGACCGGAGATCTGCACGTCGCGAAATTGGCGTCCCTCGATGTAGTCGCGGTGCTCGAACGTCCAGAGCAGCCGGAACAGACCGAAGCGGACGCGCAGACTGCCGCGGTCGCCGTCACGAATGCCGGGCGCGGGCTTGACGATTTCAACCGGTTCCCACGGCGG
>Ga0187776_10000791_pt1 | contig 15273 bp, 13 predicted proteins | sample 0216_BV02_MP12_2_FD_132426 | JGI IMG/M metagenome (GOLD analysis project Ga0187776, IMG submission 132426) | Tropical peat soil microbial communities from peatlands in Department of Meta, Colombia - 0216_BV02_MP12_20_MG | ecosystem: Environmental > Terrestrial > Soil > Wetlands > Peat | place...
CGATCTCGGACAGGAGATCGTGCCGCGCGAGCAGCAGACCCCGGAAGCGCTCGCCGCCTTTCACAAGGCAGAAACGGAAAAGTGGTGGCCGCTCGTAAAGGCGGCCGGGATCAAGCCGGAGTAGCTCACCCTCGCAGAGCGTATCGCCGTGGAGGCGCTAGGCCGTAGCCTGGGTGCGCCAGCCGCGGTCGGTGTAGGTCTTGCGCACCGCCTCGACGTAGGGAGCCGGGCAGACGACGGCGCGGATCTCCATCTGCTTGTGAGGCTCGACGGTCGGCTTCTTCGTGCCGCCGTTCTCCTCGCCCCAGACGAAGGTCACCTCGGTGCCCGGCTCGGCATGCTCCGCATCGAGGATCGCGATGGTCAGCATCCGGCCCTCGTTGGCGCTATAGCCGACCCAGGTCGAGATGCCGGCGGCCTTGCCGTCGGCGAGCACCTTGTCGTAGGGGTGCATCGAGTAGACGGCCGACGGAAATTCCCAGAACTTGCCGCGGCCGGACTTCTGCAGCTGGCTGGCGATCACCTTCAGGACGTCGTCGTTGTCGAGCGCGAGCGTCACCTTCTTCCGATGCGCGCCCTTGGCGAGCCTCTGCAGCGCTTCGCGGCCGATGAACTCGTGCTCGAAGTCGATGAACGAGCCGTAGCCCATGTCCCAGGGCGTGAGGTAGTAGTCCTCGATCTTCTTTGAGACGAAGCTGCCGCCGATCGATGCTCTCGCCTCGTAGCTGTCTTCCTTCAGCCACTGCCGGTACGGCTTCATCTTGTCGCCCGAGTAGACGGCAGGCAGCGGCGAGGGGATCCAGCCCGATTCCAGCGTGTTCGCGGAATACGCGCGGCCGCCGACCAGGCGCAGGCCGAACTCCTCGCCCGCCCTGACGATCGCGTCGCGCACCGCGTCGCCCTCGGCCATCGGGCCCACCAGCTCGAAACCGGGCTGGCCGGCCATGCCGTGACGCAGCGCGGTGACTTTCTTCCCGGCGATGGTGAGCGTTGCGACGTGGAAGAACTTCACTTCCGGCGGCTTGGCGCCGAGCGCCTTCTCCATGGTCTTCATCGCGTTCGGACCCTGGATCTGGAAGCGGTACTGCTTGCGGTTGAACGGGTCCTTGCGCGCCGCCGAGCGCTCGTCGAGCTCCAGCTTCACATCGTGCTTGCCGGCCTGCGCGTGGTAGGTGATCCAGTTCAACGCCGGGATGCGGCCGACGAGGACGTACTTGTCCGGCGCCGAGTTGAACAGGATCACGTCGCCGATCACGTGGCCGTCATGGCTGCAGGGCACGAACTGCTTCGCGCGGCCGGGCGAGACGTTCTTGAAGGTGTTGATCGCCAGGCTCGCCAGCAGCTTCGTCGCGTCGGGCCCCTCGACGTAGAGGTCGGCCATGTGGAACGACAGGTTGAAGAGCACGCAGGCCTTCTGCCAGGCCTGCGTCTCGTCGCGCCAGTTCGTGTACTCGGGCGGCACGCCCGGGTAGACGTTCGGACCGGCCTGCGCGTTGCGCAGCAGGTCGACCGCGCTTTGTCCCTTGGCGGCCGCCGCCTGAAGGACGTCCTCGAGTGTCTTCATGGCGACTTCCTTATGCGGTCGCCTTGCTGCGCCAGCCCTCGTGGTAGGTCGTCTGCGCCTGCCTGGCGTAGGGCGCCGGGCTGACGATGGCGCGGATCTCGATCTGGCGGTGGCGCTCGACGGTGGTCTTCTTCGTCCCGCCGCCTTCCTCGCCCCAGAGGATCTTCACCTCGGCTCCGAGCTCGACGTCCGGATCGACGATGCCGAGAGAAAGCATCGAGCGCTCGTTGTAGCTGTATCCCGAGAACATGTTCAGGCCGACCTGCTTGCCGTTCTTCGTCACCTCGTCGTACGTGGCGGAGGTGTAGTTCGAGAGCGGCAGGTCGAGGAACTTGTACGGATCGCCCTGCTCGAGCATCGAGCGCCACACCTTCACGACGTCGTCCGCGTTCCAGGCGAGCGTGACCTTCCTGCGGTGAGGCTTGCCCGCCAGCTTCTGGAGCGCCTCTTTCCCGATGAAGTCGTGGTCGAACTTGATGAACGGGCCGTAGCCCATCTCGTAGGGCGTGACGTAGTAGTCCTCGATGTTGCTCGAGGCGAAGCTGCCGCCGATCGAGCCGGTCGCCTCGTAGCTCGTCGCGGGCAGCCACTCGCGGTACTTCCTCATTTTCTCGCCGGTGTACACCGCCGGCAGCGGCGAGGGGATCCAGCCGGACTCGCAGGTGTTGGTCGCGTAGGCGCGCGAGCCGACTTCCTTCAGGCCGAACTCCCTGCCGGCCGCGACGATCGCGGCGCGGACCTCCTCGCGCTCGGCGTACGGGCCCCAGACCTCCAGGCCGGGCGCCCCCGCCATGCCGTGGCGCAGCGTGCGCACGGTGCGACCGGCGATCTTCATCGTCGCCATGTGGAAGAACTTGAGCTCGGGCACCGGGCCGCCGTTCAGCTTCTCGATCACCTTCCAGGCGTTCGGGCCCTGGATCTGGAAGCGGTAGTTGGTGCGGTTGATCGCCAGGCCCCGGGTGTTGCCGGGCGAGCGGTCGTCCTTCTTCGTCTTGACGTTGAACCCGCCGGTCGTGGCGTGGAACTCGATCCAGCTCGCCGCAGGCGCGCGTCCGACGAACACCATGTGGTCCTTCTCGAGGTGGAACAGGATGCCGTCGCCGATGATGTACCCGTCGTAGCTGGTCGGCGCGAGCTGCTTCGCGCGGTCGACGGGAAAACTGGCGAAGCTGTTCATCCCGAGATGGGTGAAGAACCTCAGCGTGTCCGGCCCCTGGACGTACTGCTCGACCATGTGGTGCGACTGGTCGAAGAGCACGGCGGTCTTCTGCCAGGCGGCCTGCTCGTCGCGCCAGTTCGAGAATTCCGAGGGCACCACGGGATAGACGTAGGCGCCTATCTGGGAATTGCGCAGCATCGCCACGGTGTTGCCGGCGGCCTTCAGGACTTCTTCCAGGTTTCGATGGCTCATTTCGTTTCCCCTCGTGGACCGAATATTTCAGGCGAACGGCGGCCCGGTGTCAACCCACTCGCATCCCACTTTGGAAGTGGGACGCGTTCTCGCCCGCCCGGACTACAATACGGCGGCTCATTCCGGAGGTTACACCTTGGCGAACAGCCGCAACCGAATCCTGACGACGCACGCCGGAGCGCTGCCGCGCGCGCCCGAGCTCCGAGAGATGATCTTCGCCCGCGCGGAGGGCAAGCCCTACGACCGCAACGCCCTGTCGGCGCGGCTGAAGGGCGAGGTCGGCGAGGTCGTGCGCAGGCAGGCGGCTTGCGGCATCGACAGCGTCAACGACGGCGAGGTCGGGAAGACCAACTTCACCAACTACGTGCGCGAGCGGCTCGCCGGCTTCGAGATGCGCGACTACCGGCCCGGCGTCGATCCCGCGCCGCTCAACATCACCGCGCGCGACGCCAGGGACTTTCCGCAGTACTTCGCCGCGGGCAAGGGCTCGCTCACGGGCGCGGCGCAGCGCCGGCAGCTCGCGGTGTGCGTCGCCCCCCTGAAGTACGTCGGGCGGGCGGCCCTGGAGGAGGACCTGCAGAACTTCAGGTCGGCGCTCGCGGGCGTCAGGGTCGCGGAGGCCTTCCTGCCCGCGAACACGCCCGGAACGATAGAGCACTGGCTGAGGAACGAGCACTACGCGGGCGAGGAAGCCTTCGTCGAGGCCATCGCCGAGGCGATGCGCGAGGAGTACCGCGCGATCGTCGACGCCGGGTTCCTGCTGCAGATCGACGACCCGGACCTGCCCGACGGCTGGCAGATGTACCCGGACATGAGCGTGCGCGACTACCGCAAGTACGCGACGCTGCGCGTCGACGCGATCAACCACGCGCTCTCCGGCATCCCGCGCGAGAAGGTGCGGCTGCACGTGTGCTGGGGCAGCTTCCACGGCCCGCACAGGAACGATATCCCGCTCGATGACATCATCGACGTCATCTTCCGCGTGCGCGCGTCGAGCTATTCGATCGAGGCCTCCAACCCCATGCACGAGCACGAGTGGAGGGTGTTCGAGACGGCGAAGCTGCCCGAGGGCGCGGTGCTCATCCCCGGCGTCGTCGGCCACGCCACCGACTTCATCGAGCACCCGGAGCTGGTCGCAGAGCGCCTGGAGAAATACGCGAAGCTCGTCGGCCGCGACAACGTCATGGGCGGCACCGACTGCGGACTGGGACCGCGCGTGGGCAGCCCCGAGATCGCCTGGGCGAAGCTCGAGGCGCTCGCGAAGGGCGCGCGGATCGCGAGCAGGCGCCTTTGGACCAGATCGCCGAGGAAGCAATCTCGGAAGAAGGCGCCGAAGCGGAAGAAGCGCGCCTAGTCTGCCTTGATGTTCGCGGCTTTCGCGACCGCGGTCCACTTCTCGATGTCGCGCGCGATGATCGCGCGGAATTCCTCGGGCGTGTTGCCCGAAGGCACGATCGACATCTGGTCGAGGCGCTCCCGGATCTCGGGGATCTTGACGACGCGCGCCACCTCGCGCTGCAGCCGGTCGACGATCGCGCGCGGCGTGCCCGCGGGCGCGTGGAAGCCGGTGAAAAGGCGGATCTCGACGTCGGGCCCGCCGGCTTCGGCGAGCGTCGGCACGTCGGGCCATGCGGGATCGCGCTTCGCCGAGGTCACCGCGAGCGCCTTCACCCTGCCGCCCTTCAGCGGCCCGATGGCGGGCGGCGGATCGGTGATGGTGATGGTCACCTGTCCCGACATCACCGCGTTCACCGAATCGCCGCTGCTCTTGTAGGGGATGTAGGCGAATTTCGTTCCGGTCTTCTGGTTGAGGAGCTCGGCGGCGAGCTGGAAGGGCGCCGCGCTCGCCGAATAGTTAACCGCCGCGGGGTTCGCTTTCGCGTAGTCGATCAGCTCCTTCACCGACCTCACGGGGAGCGACGCGTTCACGACGAGGATCAGCGGGAAATCGCCGATCATCGAGATGGGGATGAAATCCTTGAGCGGCGAGTAGGGGAGCCTGGAGTAGATCGCCGGGTTCATGGTCATGGCGCCGCTCGGCCCCATGAGCAGCGTGTAGCCGTCGGGCGCCGCCTTGGCGACGTACTCCGCGGCGATGATGTTCTGCGCGCCCGGCCGGTTCTCGATGACGATCGGCTGGCCCAGGCCCTCGCTCATCTTGGGCGCGAGCACGCGCACGATGATGTCATTGCCGCCGCCGGCTGCGAAGCCGACGATGATGTGGACCGGCTTGCTCGGGAAACTCTCCTGCGCGACGCCCGGCGCGGAAAGCGCGCAGGCGAGCCAAGCGAGCGGCAACGCTGTTCGCAGTCTCATGGATTCTCCTCCTGCGCGTAGCTTGCCACGCCGCCGACGCCCCGGGCAAGCACGCGGAGATTGCCTGCCCGCGTCCCTCTCGATTAGAGTGGCGCGGAGACGAGCTTCCGATCGCAGAGGGAACATGATCCAGGAGAAGGACATCCAGGTCCCGGCGAGGGACGGGGTGAAGATCGGGGTCCGCGTCTATCGGCCCGAGGGGACCGGACCCTTTCCGGCGCTTTTCGCCGCCTCGCCCTACCGCTACGACAACAACGAGCTGCCGCCGCGGCCCATGTTCCTGTGGCGCGAGACCGGACCCATCGAGTGGTACGTCGAGCAGGGCTACGCCTACGTGCACGCCGACGTGCGCGGCACGGGCATCTCGGGAGGCGAGTTCGGCTTCCTGTCGCGCGCCGAGCAGCAGGACCTCTACGACGTGATCGAGTGGATCGCCAGGCAGAAGTGGTCGAACGGCAAGGTCGGCGGCATCGGCCAGTCGTACTACTGCATGTCGCAGTGGTTCATGGGCGTGCAGAACCCGCCGCACCTCGCCTGCCTCGGGGTGTACGACGGCATGAACGACCCTTACCGGTACCTGGCGTTCCGCGGCGGCATCGAGAGCAACTTTCCCCTGTACTGGTTCAACGCCAGTGTGCGCGTCCCCAACCTGTATCCGGCGAACGGCGACCACCCGCGAATGCTCGAGCGCGACTTCTACCTCGACGTGCAGAACCACCCGAACTACGACACCTACTGGAGGGAGCGCACGGCGGCCGAGCATCTCGACAAGATCACGGTGCCCATCTTCTCGATCGGCGTGTGGGCGAAGATGGAGCTGCACCTGGCCGGCAACATCCTCGGCTACCAAAAGGCGAGGGGAGAGAAGAAGCTCTACATCACGGGGACCGCGACCGCGGTGACCTCGCAGATCGATTTCAACACCGTCGATTTCCACAGGAAACACCTTCTTCCCTTCTACGACAAGTACCTGAAGGGCGCGAAGACCGGCCACGACGGCCGGCCGAACGTCGAGTACGTCGTCAAGAACACCGGCGTCAGCCGCTCCTTCGATTCCTGGCCGCCCCCGGGCACGCGCAAGCGGACCTTCCACCTCGCGAAAGGACCCACGGGCACCGTGGCCTCGATCAACGACGGCTCGCTGCTGGATTCGGCCCCGCCGGCCGACGGCGGAAGCACGGGCTACGCCTATCCGCATCCGCGCTGGGTGCTGGGCGTGGTCGCGGTCGGTCCGCAGGGCCCGGACCCCGCGGCCGCCGTCCTCACCTACACCAGCGCGCCGCTGGAGGCCGACATGGAGGTCGCCGGGCACGGCAAGGTCGTGCTGCACGCGTCGTCGACGCGCGTCGACATGGACTTCCACGTCAAGGTGTCGGAGCAATTCCCGCAGCCGGCGGAGGAGCGCGCGAAGGGCGTGCAGCCGCGGTACGTCATCGTCACCAAGGGCTGGCTGCGCGCCTCGCACGCCATGGACCGCGACGCGGCGAGGAGCACCGAGGACGTTCCCCATTACACGCACGCGAGCCCGAAGCCGCTGACGCCGGGGAAGATCTACGAGCTCGAGATCGCGCTCATGGCGATCGCCTGGCGCTTCCAGAAGGGCAGCCGCGTGCGCGTGGAGATCGCGTGCGGAGACTCGCCGATCACGGACGGCCTGTTCTTCCACGTGTACCGCCCGGACAAGATCGGCAGCGACACCGTCCACCACGACGCCGCGCACCCGTCGCGGCTGGTCCTGCCGGTGCTCGACGCGGCGTAGCCGCGCGTCCTTTCGGTCAGGCCGCCGCTTCCCCGGCGGCCATCTTCTTCCCCTCTCCCGGAAACAGCAGCGCGGCGCTGAACGTGACGAGCGCGAGCGCCCCGAGCAAGTAGTACAGGGCCCTGAAGTCGCCGCTCGCCTTGTAGATCCAGGCGACGAGCGGCACGGCGAGCGCGCTCGCCCCGAACGAGACCACGTAGCGCACGGCGTAGGCGCGGGCACGCCATTCCTCGGCGGTGTAGCGCGCGATCATGGCGTCGTTGATCGGGATCTGCCCGAACACGAAGAACATCATCGCCACGGCCGTCGCGAGCATGAGGTAGCTGTCCATGGTCCCCGCGAGCGCGAGCAGCGGCACCTGCAGGGCCACCACCGGCACGAACACCGATTTCAGCGAGCGCCGGTCGAGCCACCAGCCGACGCAGAGCTGTGCCATCGCGGCGATGAGGTAGACGCCGCACACCAGCATCCCGATGCCGAGGGTGGAATGCGTGAGCGAGGACAGCCGCTCGTCGAACACCTTGGGCATGGAGATCGTCGTGGCGTTGAAGATGACGCCCCCGCACGCGGTGGCGACGGTGAGCACGCCGAACACACGCGCGAGATCGGCGCGTGAGAGCCGCGCGGGGCCGGCCGCTTTGCGCGCCGGCGTCCCGCCCTGCGCACCGCGCACCGTGAGCGCGAACACCACGCCCACGCCGATCGCGATCGCCCCGGGAACGACGAAGGCGGCGCGCCAGCCCGCCGCCTGCGCAAGCGCGCCCGCGAGCAGCGCGGAGAAGGCGACGCCGACATTGCCGAACACGCCGTTTACGCCGAGAACGCGTCCCACGTTGTCGCGGTTCGCGACCAGCATCGCGATGCCGACTGGGTGGTAGATCGCCGCGAACACCCCGATCAGCGTGAGGCCGGCGGCGATCTGCGCCGGGCCGCTCGCAAGGCCCGTGAGGATGCTCGCGGCGCCGATTCCGAAGAAGAACACGGTCATCATGCCGGTGCGGCTCCAGCGGTCGGCGAGCCAGCCCGCCGGGATCGAGCAGGCGCCGAACGCGATGAAGCCGCCGAGCGAGAGCGGCAGGAGATCCGCGTAGCCGCGTCCCAGCTCGGCGCTCATCGCGAGCACGACGGTCGGGAAAATGAGCATGAGCAGATGGTCGAGCGCATGCCCTACGTTGAGGAGAAGCGTCATCGTCTCGCCACCGAGCGGGGTGGCCGCTGGAAATGGGTGGCGTTTAGTATAACAATGGGCGGAAAGGCGCGAGTCGAGGGGGGCAGGTGCAGAAAACCGTGCAGCTCGTCGCAGGTCTCGCCGCGGTGCTCGCGTGCTGCGCTGCCGCGGCGCAGACTCCGCAGAGCCAGGCCGACCGCGAAGCCGAGGACGTTCTCGCCGCGGTGGTACGGATCAAGATGACCGCGATCGCCAACGCGCGGAGCAGCGCCACGCTGGGAGCGAGCCGCGAGGGCACCGGCGTCGTGATCGACGGGCGCGGCTATATCGTGACGATCGGCTACATCGTCATCGAGGCCGACTCCATCGAGATCACCACGCAGGACGACAGGACCTTCCCCGCGACGCTGGTGGGCTACGACCACGCGAGCGGCCTCGCGCTGCTGCGCTCGGGCGCGCCGCTCGGGATCAAGCCCATGCCCATGGGGCAGGCCGCGGACGTCGCGCAGCGCGAGCCGGTGATGGTCCTGCCGGCGGGAGGGCGGGACGCGGCGAGCCTCACCTACGTGGTCGCCAAGCGCAAGTTCGCCGCGAGCTGGGAATATCTGCTCGACACCGCGATCTTCACCTCGCCGCCGACCATGCAGTGGGCGGGCGCGGCGCTGGTGAGCCGCGAGGGCAAGCTCGTCGGCGTGGGGTCGCTTCTGGTGCGCGAGGCGGGGGACGGCTCGCAGTCGCCGGGCAACATGTTCGTGCCCATCGATCTGCTCAAGCCCATCCTCGCCGACCTGATCGAAAAGGGGAAGCGGAGCGGGCCGGCGCGTCCCTGGCTGGGGCTCGCGACCGAGGAGCTGCACGGGCATCTCCTGGTGACGCGCGTCTCGCCCGACGGCCCCGCGGACAGGGCGGGAATCCGGAACGGGGACATCGTCGTCGGAGTCGGCAAGGATGCGGTGAAGACCCACGAGGAGTTCTACATGAAGGTGTGGGGGCTGGGAGCTGCCGGAGTGGACGTGCCGCTCAAGGTCCTGCAGGGAGTCGACATGCGCGAGCTGAAGGTGCGCTCGATCGACCGCTTCCAGTATTTCAGGGAGAAGCCGGTCTACTGAGGCCGGCAAAAAAATCGGCGCCCGAAAGCGCCGAGAAGGTGCTACGGAGGAGACCGGTGCTTACCGGCGGCGGCCCCAGCGGCGATGGCCGGTTTCGAAATCGTTGGCGGTGGCGTAATCGAAGCGCCTGGTTTCCTTGGTCGGACGCGCGCCGCTGTACACGGACAGCACGATGCCGAGGATCAGGCCTGCTCCGCACAGGCTTTGAATTGCGGTGACCAGCATGTCCATCATGTTCGTTCCCTCCGGCTTTCCCTGATTGCGGGTGCTTGTCCTTACTAGAGCAGGAAGCAGGCCAGGTCTCGCCTCCTGGTCTAGTTTTCATCTAATACATTGATTATTTGGATATAATATTTGGAATGGCCCCTTGTCCCCAGCGGCCCACCCCGTGAGCGAACGCCATCGCCTCGACACGAAGGCTCTGGAGCCGCTGCTACGCGAGCACGGCTTTCCCGGGCCGGTCACCGCCGAGCAGTTCAAGGGCGGCCAGTCGAACCCGACCTACCTGCTCACAGGCAGAAGCGGGCGGCTGGTGCTGCGCGCGAAGCCCGGCCCCGCGGCGAAGCTGCTGCCGTCGGCGCACGCGATCGAGCGCGAGTTCCGCGTGATCACCGCGCTGGGGCGAGCCGGGTTTCCCGTCCCGCGGACCCGATTCCTGTGCGAGGACGAGAGCGTCATCGGCCGCGCGTTCTGCGTGATGGACTACGTCGAGGGGCGCGTGCTCTGGGAGCAGTCGCTGCCCGGCCTGGGCCGCGCCGAGCGCGGCGCCGTCTACGACGAGATGAACCGGGTCATCGCGGCGCTCCACCGCGTCGACTACGCCGGCCTGGGGCTCGCGGACTTCGGCAAGCCCGGCAACTATTTCGCGCGGCAGATCGGGCGCTGGAGCAGGCAGTACCGCGCCTCGGAAACGGCGCACATCGACGAGATGGACAGGCTGATCGCCTGGCTGCCCGAGCATGTTCCCGAGGGCGACGAGACGACGATCGTCCACGGGGATTTCCGCATGGACAATCTGATCTTCCACCCGACCGAGCCGCGCGTACTCGCCGTGCTCGACTGGGAGCTCTCGACGCTCGGCCACCCGCTCGCCGACTTCTCCTACCACTGCATGAGCTGGCACATCCCGCCGGGGAAGTTCCGCGGGATCGCGGGGCTCGACCTGGAGTCGCTCGGCATCCCGCGCGAGTCCGACTACATTGCGTCATACTGCGCGCGCACCGGGAGGGAGGGAATCGGCAACTGGAATTTCTACCTCGCGTACAACCTGTTCCGGATCGCGGCGATCCTCCAGGGCGTGGCCAAGCGCGCCCTCGAGGGCACGGCTTCGAGCGCGCAGGCGCAGGACGCGGGGAGCCGCGCGCGGCCGCTCGCCGAGCTGGGATGGAAATACGCCGAAAAGGCGATGAAGGGTTAGCCCATGGACTTTGCGTACTCGGACAAGGTGAAGTCGCTCCAGGACAGGCTCGCGCGCTTCATGGACGCGAACGTCTATCCCAATGAGCGGCGCTTCCACGAGGAGGTCGAGGCGAACCGCGCCCGCGGCAACGCCTGGGTGCCGACGAAGCTCATCGAGGAGCTGAAGCCGAAGGCGAGGGCGGAGGGCCTGTGGAACCTCTTCCTGCCGCGCTCGCCCCGGGCGCCCGAGGGCCTGTCCAACCTGGAATACGCGCCGCTGTGCGAGATCATGGGACGCGTGCACTGGGCGCCCGAGGTGTTCAACTGCTCGGCGCCCGACACCGGCAACATGGAGACGCTGGAGCGCTACGGCGGCGAGGAGCAGAAGAAGCAATGGCTCGATCCGCTGCTCCGCGGCGAGATCCGCTCGGCCTTTCTCATGACCGAGCCCGACGTGGCCTCGTCGGACGCGACCAACATCCAGTGCCGCATCGAGCGCGCCGGTAACGACTACGTCGTCAACGGCCGCAAGTGGTGGTCATCGGGCGCGGGCGACCCGCGCTGCAGGCTGTTCATCGTCATGGGGAAGACCGATCCGGGGGCGGCGAAGCACGCCCAGCAGTCGATGATCCTGGTGCCCCGCGACGCTCCCGGCGTGAAGATCGTCCGTCCCTTGAACATCTTCGGCTACGACGACGCGCCGCACGGTCACATGGACATCGAGCTCTCTAACGTTCGCGTGCCGGCCTCGAACATGCTGCTCGGCGAGGGGCGGGGCTTCGAGATCGCGCAAGGGCGACTCGGCCCCGGGCGCATCCACCACTGCATGCGGCTCATCGGCGTCGCCGAGCGCGCGCTCGAGCACCTATGCCGGCGCAGCCTTTCGCGCGTCACCTTCGGCAAGCCGGTCGCCGAGCGCACGGTGACGCAGGAGCGCATCGCGGAGGCGCGCATCATGATCGACTCGGCGCGGCTCCTCGTGCTCAAGGCGGCCTACATGATGGACACCGTGGGCAACAAGACGGCGCGCGGCGAAATCGCCATGATCAAGGTGCTCGCGCCCAACGTCGCCTGCAAGGTGCTCGACTGGGCGATCCAGGCGCACGGCGGCGGCGGCGTGTCCGACGATTTCCCGCTCGCCTACATGTACGCGCAGTCGCGCACCCTGCGCTTCGCCGACGGCCCCGACGAGGTGCACCGCAACGCGATCGCCAAGCTCGAGCTGTCGAGGCATCTGAAGCGCTGAGCCTAGCGGCTCGGACGCATCGCGAACGCCCACAGCGCGAACGTCGCCGCGAGCAGCGCCATCGCCGAGAGCGCGAGCGACCAGTGGATGCCGATCACGCTGCCGGCGATGCCCACGGTCACGCCGGAGAAGGCGCGCATGCCGTTGTTCGCCGTGTTGTAGAGGCCGATGAGGCGTCCGCGGAGCTGCGCCGGAGCGTGGATCTGCACCAGCGTCTGCGACATCGAGCTGTAGGCGAGGTTGAGGAATCCGGCGACGAACATGAGCGCGACCGCGAGCGGGTAGCTCGTCGCCGCGGCGAAGCCCGCGATCACCACGCACCACAGCAGCGTGAACGCGATGGCCGTCTGCGGACGCGCCGCGAGCAGTCCGCGGCTCTCGAGGACGAGGCCGCCGACCAGGGCTCCCGCAGCGTTGGCGCCGAGGAGCAGGCTGTAGCGCACGCCGGCGTCGTCGGTGCCGAGGTCGTGCGCGTACTCGGGCATCTGCGCCTGGAAGGCGTTGCCGACGAAGAGCGAGGATACCGCCGCGAGCAGGATCATCGAGAAGATGGTGCGGTTGCCGGAGACCTGGCGCAGGATCGCGAGCATGTCGGAGAGCCCGCTTGCGCGCTGCGCCGCGCCCGCCGCGTGCCGCCGGTGGCCGTCGTAGGGCACCTTCCACAGCCACACGAGGAGCGGCGCGTAGATCAGCACGTTCACCAGGAGCCCGGCGGGCGGACCGAGGAGCAGCATCAGCCCGCCGCCGACCGCGGGCCCCATGAGGAGCCCGAGGTAGCGGCTCGTCGCCGAGAGACGCACCGCGCTCTGCAGCTGCTCGGGCCCGACGATATCGTGGATCAGCAGCTGGCTCGCCGGGCCCCAGATGACGCCCGCCATGCCGTGGATAGTGAGCAGGACCACGGCGTGCCACAGCTCGATGGTGCCGGTGAGGAACAGCAGGCCCCACGCGAGCGACACGCCCATGAAGAGCGCCAGCGCGAGCTGGATGATGCGCCGGCAGTCGTGGCGGTCGGCGAGCGCGCCGAAGTAGACCGAGAACAGCAGGAAGGGCAGCCAGTGGCTGAGCACGGCGAAGCCGGCGAGCGCGGGCGAGTGGAACTTCTGGAACATCACCCAGTAGCTGATGACGTGCTCGATGTTGTCGGCCATCATCGCCGCGGCCATGGTGAGGAAGTAGGCGCGGAAGCTTCCGTGGCGCAGCGCCGCGAAGGCGACCGGCCTTGCGGCGGCCTGGGGCGACTCTGCCATCAGTCCTGCGCGGCGGTTACGGCGCGAGGCCTGCGATCCGGGCCGGTCGCCACGTAGGTCAGCGTCGCCTCGGTCACCTTCACGGTCTCGATGTCGCGCGGGTTGCGCTGCGCGTAGACCTCGACGTAGACGGTGATCGAGGTGTTGCCGACGCGCACGATGTCGGCGTAGAAGGACAGCACGTCGCCGATGAACACCGGCTGCTTGAACTGGAACGAATTCACGGCGACGGTGGCCACGCGCCCGAGCGCGCGGCGCGCGGCGAGCACGCCGCCCGCGATGTCGACCTGCGACATGATCCAGCCGCCGAAGATGTCGCCGTGCTGGTTGGCGTCGGCTGGCATGGGCACGACGCGCAGCACCGGTTCCTTGTTCTCGGGGAGCTTCGACACCCCGCAATGTTACCGTAGCGCGGCCTCGACGCGGGCGATCATGGTGGCGAGCGCCGCCTCGCGGCTGTGGCCCGCGTAGCGCCGCGCGAAATCCCGAGCCTTCTCCGCGTAGCCGCGGTTCGCCTCGAGCGCCGCGAGCGCCGACGCGTAGTCGGCGTCCGGCACCTCGGGCGCGATGCCCAGGCCCGCGCCGAAGCGCACCAGCCGCCGCATGATGAGGAACTGCTCGAGCTGCGTCGGCAGGAGCAGCATGGGCTTGCCCGCGAGCAGCGCCTGCGCGGTCATCTGGTGGCTCGCGTGGCACACCACCATGTCCGACTGCGGAAGCACCCGCGATACGGCCATCGCGTCGACGGAGAAGAAGATCGACGACCCCGCGTACTTCTCCTTCAGCTTCGGATCGATGCCGCGGCAGAAGACGAGCGCCGGCAGCTTGCGCGCGGCGATCGCGGCGAGCAGCGGGTCGAGGCCCTTGAAGTAGGAGTAGAGATAGGCGAAGAGCCGCGGCCCCGGTCCCTCCGGCCAGGCGGGCGCGGCGGTGCCTTCGCCGGAATCGGTGATGCCGTAGTAGTCGGACGGCCCGCGCTCCGGGTAGATGTCGAGCTCGGGATAGGTGAGGAGCATCAGCCGGCCGGCGAACAGGTCTCCGAGCGTGGCGAGCGGCGGCGCACCGTAGTGCGAGAGCACCGTGTTGATCACCTCCAGCACGCGCCGGTCGGAGGCCTCCAGGCGCGCGCGCGGCGCGGGCTCCCAGTGCCGCAGCGGGGCCGAAGGCATGCCCGGGGGCGGCGCGTGGAATCCCTGCGAGATCTCGAAGCTCGGGATGCCGAGCGTCAGCGCCGCGAGGTGCGCCGCGGGCGCGACGTTCGCCACCACCGCCTGCGAGTTCTTGAGGCGCTCGCGCCAGGCGTCGACGAGCGCCATGTGCTGGGGCGCGTGGTGGTAGCCGAAGTTGAGCAGGATCTCGCCGAAGTTGAGCGGCGCGTCGACCGTAGGCGGCCCGGTCCAGATGGGCGCGCCTTCGCGGGGAATCGCCTTCGCGCCCTCGAGGTCGGCGCCGGCCGAGAGGTCGCGCAGGAAGAAGCGCACCTCGTGTCCGCGCGCCTTCATCGCCGCCGCGATCGGGAGCAGCGTGGTCACGTGACCCGTGCCCGCGCCCAGCTCCCAGGCGAACTCGATCTTCGCCATCGCGATTCCCGCTCCGGAAATGAGAAGCCCGCCGTAGGGCGGGCCTCCAGTGTAGCCGCCGGCGGCGCTACTGCACTATGCACTCCATGCTGCCGCCCGCGTTGATCGAGGTCGGCTTGAAGCCCTGTCCGAAGCTCGGCGGCGGCACCACCTGCGGGAGGTTTGGCGGCGGCGGGATCAGCTTGGGCGCGATGTTGAAGCCGCTCGAGAAGCCGGTCTGCCCGACGAGCAGGGGCAGCGTCACGCCGCCCGAGATGAGCGCGACTTCGCCGTCGTGCACGCTCACGTAGGTGCCGGGCGCAAGCTGGGGCGGGCCGGGAGGAGTTTGGGGCGGGCCGGGCGGCTGGAAGAAGGCGGAGTAGTCGGTCCCGCGGATGCCGATCGTGGCCGTCGACGTGACCATGCGGTAGGCGCTGCGGTTGGCGGTGCGCTTGCCGATCAAGCCGGTGAGCGAGCGCAGGCCGCCCTTGAA
>Ga0187776_10000792_pt1 | contig 15269 bp, 13 predicted proteins | sample 0216_BV02_MP12_2_FD_132426 | JGI IMG/M metagenome (GOLD analysis project Ga0187776, IMG submission 132426) | Tropical peat soil microbial communities from peatlands in Department of Meta, Colombia - 0216_BV02_MP12_20_MG | ecosystem: Environmental > Terrestrial > Soil > Wetlands > Peat | place...
CAGATTGGCGTCGACTTGCGGATAAAACACTCCGTAACCGGCCAGGAGGATGTTCTGGCTTTGGCGCAGCCGGGCCTGTGCGGCCTGGAGGTCCGGGTTCTCCGTGATCGCCTGGTTTATCAGGATGTCCAGTTTTGCAGAATTGAAAAAGCGCCACCAATCCGCGGCAACCTTTCCGCCCGATTCAAAGCGCTGGGCCTGACCTTCTGCAGAAATGGTTGCGGTCGGCTCTTCTCCATGGGTATAGCGGTCCACGGGGGGCGGCTTTGGACGAACAAAGTCCGGCCCTACGGCACACCCTATGGCCGACAGCAGGGCGACCGCCAACAGACAGATCCCTCTCATCATAATCCGTGTCCCGTTTGCTGGGAGGCGGGTGGTCATAGCGGTCTTCCGAAGCACCTGGGTCCGTTTCATTTTTCTCCGATGTACACGTCCACTAACTGACCGGGATACAAATGAATATCCTTCGGTCGCTCGAATTTGAAGATCACCGGCAAAACCCGCACATCAACACGTTCGGTCCTTTGATTGGACAACTCAATCTTGGGCGATACATAAGGCTGCACGCGGACAAACTCCAGAGGAATGCTGATTTCGGTGCCTCGGATGAACATCCGGGCGTTCATCTGGGAGACCTGGGGCAGTCGGTGGATGAGGATCTCATCGATATAACATCGAACGCCCATATAGGCCTCCGAGTTCCCCATGACAAGCACGGGTCCGAATCCCTGGGTATAGGTTTCGTAGGCCCCTTGCGAGGATATGTAGCTTCCGACCGAGGTGTTGATGGATAAAATCACCCCGTCCGAAGGCGCCGTGATGGTATACTTGGCCAGCAACGCATTGGAGGCCATGTACGCCTTATACAAGGCGTTATATTGTTTCTCCTGGTTTTGGATGTCGTAGCTCCAGGCCCCGGATTTGGTGAGTTCGTACTGCTTTTGAGCGACGCCAAGGTTTGCATTCGCCGCGGTGGCCGCGTTCACCGCCGTATCCAGGGTGTCTTTGCTCACGGACTGCGGGTCCAGTTCGAATGACCTCATCTGCTTGGCCAATGTGTCCTGTGCGGTTTTCAGATTGGCGCGGGCCAACTCCACCTGGGCCGCGGCCACCTCCAGGTTTTCTTTCCTCGGCTGGGCCTTAAGCTCTTCCACCAAAGATTGGGCCGCCTCGGCTTGAGACTTCTGCTGATCGGCGGTCGCCTTTTGAACCGAGTCATCGATCTTGATCAGGGGGGTTCCCTTGGACACGACATCCCCTTCGGCCACCAGGATTTGCGTGATTCTTCCCGACACCTCGGGGTAGATGTTGATGTTCTCTCCGTGCGATTGGTAGCTTTCGATGATGCCGTTGACGTAGAGGCCTTTTTCGTAAGGGTTCTTGGCCGGCTCGAACACCGGAGGAAGGGGCTTTTTCTGGATGCCGTATATGTAGGCGCTGACCAAACCTGCCAGAACCCCGACGATTGCAAGATAGAGCAACAGCCTATTTCTCACCGGAACCTCCCTTAATGACCCCCGTAATCTTTCCATCTTCCATCTTCAAAATTCGATCAGAATACTCGTAGATCCGGTCATCATGGGTCACGATGATAATCGACCGCCGCTCATTCAGGATATTTCTCTTGATAAAATCGACAATTTTTCTTCCCGTATCCCCATCCAAAGATGCGGTCGGCTCGTCAAATATAAGAATATCCGGACGACCGGCAATGGCTCTTGCAATCGCCACCCGTTGCTGCTCTCCGCCGCTCAGCTTGACTGGAGGAAGATGCGCCCGATCCTTGAGCCCGACGATTTCCAAACATTCGGCCGCCAGCTTGATCGCTTCATTCCAGTTCTGTTTTTTTAAAATCAGGGGAATGGCCACATTTTCAACGGTGGTCAGTCTCGGAAACAGATGATAATCCTGAAACACAAATCCAATTCTATTGAGCCTGAATTCCGCAATCTTCTCGCTGGTCAGATTCCAGATCTCCTTCTCCTCAACCACGACGGATCCTGAATTTGGTTTAAGGATGCCCGATATCATGCTCAACAGAGTGGTTTTTCCACTCCCCGACGGTCCCACGATGTAAAGCATCTCCCCAAAGTAGGCTTCAAAACTGGCTTCCCTCACCGCAAACGTTCTGGCTTCATTCTCCCCAAACCATTTAACCAACTGGTCCGCTTTTACTGCTAAATGGCCCAATTTATCCTCTGAAAATATCAAAGGGTTCGATCTTGATGACTTTCCGGATTCCGATGAAGCTTGAAGCGGCGATAATGATGAGGACCATGATCAGTGCAAACCCAAGGTTTCCGTACCGGATCGTCGCCGCATAGTCCGGCAATCTCAGTTTGGCAAGGGTGATTAATAGAGCGCACAGGCCGACCCCCAGTCCATAGCCGATTAAACCCGTAAAAGTCGCTTGAAACAGAATCATATAAATCAATTCGCGTCCTTTAGCTCCGATCGCCTTTAAGGCGCCGAATTTTTCAAGATTCTCCAGGATAAAGGTATAAAACGTTTGACCCGAGATCGATAACCCCACAATGAAGCTGATGATCGTCATAATGAATAAATTCGTTCCGAGACCGGTTTGGAATATATAAAAATTGCTGATTTTTTGGACAAACTCTTCCTTCGTCAATGCCCGGTAGCCAAGTTTTTCCACTTGTTTTTCGATGTAAGGTATGACCTCGTTGCTTTTCGGCTCTACCATAATGTAGGCGGCCGTATATCTCATCGAGGGAATATACTCAATGGCTCTTTTATAAGTCGTGTAGAGGGTCGGAATTCCAAACAACCCGCTGACCGGAACTTTGGCAATCCCGATGACCACTCCCCGGTGGTCGTTGATTTCAAATTCCGAACCGACCTCGGGATTTCCGAGCTTATTGAACTCCGCATCCTTGACAACGATAAACGCGTTTTCGGCATAGATGTCTTCAATTTGTCCCGCCATAAGCTCCGGCCTACCGTACAGACTGGCGTCGTCCAGCCCGATCACGGTGGCCGCTTGATAGATACCGTTCCGGAGCTTCACCAGGGCCACACCGGAATACAATGGCACGGCGTATTTTACCCCGTTGATACTGCGCACGTAATCCAGCACATAATCCGGCATCGGGATGGTATTGGCCACGGTGTTCACCGCCGGGTCCATCACCCAGATTTTGGCTCCGATATTTGTAACGGTGGCGGCGGATCTGGACAGGATCCCGGAAAACAGGGAGGTCACCTGAACCATCAAGAATACGGCAAACGCGATCCCGACAATCAGGGCTGAGAATTTCGCCCGGTCGCTGACCAGCAGTTTATAGGCAAGTTTCAGGATTCCAATCACGGTGGCCTCTATGTTCGATGATATTCAAAAGGAACAGAAATCAAAAAATTCTCGGTTAATAATTTTTATATCAAATAGTGAGGGTCCGGTTCAACAAATTAGATGGAACCGGGAATCGGATCTGCCAGGCCTCGGGAACGATGGCCCGAAGCGCACCGGTCAATGGGGCAACTCCTTCAAAAGTCGAAGGCAAAACCCGTTTCACAAAAATTCAATCGTTGATAGAAAAATTCACCCAGTGGATCGTGACCGAGGTGATATTCGGCGAATATTCTTAACGAGCGGCTGCGCGGAACGTTCCATTCCACCACTCCGACCTGGGTCGTCCAATCCGGATTCCAATGCACCTCTTGGTAGGTCTGTAGGTCCGTCGCGGCGTAAAGCCTGGCTCCGAGAGGCAGCCGGGGGCCGCCCTCCCATTCAACGCCGCCCTGGGCTTTCCAGGCCATGTTGGATTCGCCAATGGAAAACCCGTAGCTGCCTTCGGTATAAAGGCGAAGGTCCGGGCATGGGAAATAGGAGGCTCCGAGGTCGATCTCCTGCCGAAGGTAGGCCAGGCGTTTCGTCTGGCCGGTCCGGAGGATGAATTCATCTCCCAGATGGTCACTCTCGTGCAATAACTGAAGACGCAAACCCCACGGGCCATGCATCGCGCTAAGGGAAAGACCCGCACGGAAATTCGCCCCCACTTCGTCGAGATCATGATGGATGTCCCAACGCGGTAAGGTCACGGCGGATCCCGCAAACTGTACCTTCTCAAACGGGGGATCCCCGGGCTTGAAATTGAAAAAAGGAAAATTGCCTCCGATGGCCGTGTCAAACTGGAGTTCGCCCCCGCTGCCCGCGAGGAGACCGCCGCCGAACCGGGCCCGCCTCGGATCGGCAATATAAGGACCGTAGTCGAGTCGCTCGGGTAAAAACTCCGGATGCCCGGGCACAACCGCCTCGGCGTGAACCGTCCCAGAGAAAAGACAACACACCACGAACACCGCCCATCCGCTCACCTGACGCATCAGGCACTCCTCCGCTGCGGTCAACGATAGCTTTTTCAATCGGATCATGACTTGCCAAATGTATGGGAATCGATCATCATGGGATCCTATTCGATACCGTAGCGCCGAGATGATGGGAAAGTCAACCGGAGGGGGGGCGGATGAAAAAAACCGAGGGTATACTTTACAGGAAGCAAACTTGATAAATCCGTTGTGATTTGGAACCCGCGGCCAATCAACTAATGCCAACCCTCAAGATCTCCTCCAGTTCTCCATTCATTAACGCCAGCCATGAGAGCCGTTGACAAACGGATCCCGTTCCGCCGCCACCACACGAGTCCGAGCGATGATCCGCACGGATTTTACGGCCCGGGGCTTTATGAAAGGATCGTGTGACTTGGATTCCGTAGGCATGGTCCTGATTAAAGGGTTAGGGGTCATTCCTCAAACACGCTGAGTTTGTCGAGCCTTCTTTTCGCATCTTCAATTTCATCACGCAAGGGAGGTTGGTCCTGGGCCAGTTTAATGAACTCCTCCAGCTCTTTTTGCGCCTTCAACAGACTGCCCTGGTCCATTAGGAAACGCCCGAGATGATAATGGATGATTACAAGGTTCGGGTTCAGGCCGAGCGCGGCGCGGAACTCTTCCATCGCTTTATCCAGATCTCCTTTGGCTAAAAGCGCAGTGCCGAGATTATAGTGGGCGACGGCATCGTCCGGGTTCAGGCGGAGGACGATTCGGTATTCCGTGATCGCCCCGTCAAAATCCCCTTTTCCTCCAAGTGCAACCCCGAGATTATGATGGGCGACGGCATCGTTTGGATTCAGGCGGAGGGCGGTTCGGTATTCCGTGATCGCCCCATCATGATCCCCCGTGTGTTCGAGTGCCGTCCCGAGATTATAGTGGGCGACGGCATCGTTTGGATTCAGGCGGAGGGCGGTTCGGTATTCCGCGATCGCCCCCTCATGATCTCCCTGGCGCTCGAGCGCATTCCCGAGATTATGATGGGCATTTGCATCCATCGGATTTAGGCGAATAGCGGCTCGGTATTCCACGATCGCCTCGTCAAAATGCCCTTTACGTGCAAGCGCAATTCCGAGATTATAGTGGGCGACGGCATCGTTCGGATTCAAGAGGAGGGCGGTTCGGTATTCCGCGATCGCCTCATCAAGATCCCCTTTAGCGGCGAGCGCAAACCCGAGATTGACGTGGGCGTTGGCATTGTTTGAATTCAGACGGATAGCAGTACGATATTCCGCGATCGCCCCCTTAAGGTCCCCCGTTTGCCGGAGTGCAATCCCAAGGTTATAGTGGGCGACGGCATCGTTCGGGTTCAGGCGAATTGCGGTACGGTATTCCGCGATCGCCCCCTCCAAGTCCCCTTTCTTCTGGAGCTCAAGGCCCAAGTTTAGCTGTTTGACATCGTCCCGATTGCCGCTCAGCACATTCGGCGCACAGCCCATCACGGCGATCCCCATTCCTAATGAAAAGACCAATGTGATGCCCAATCTCACGGTCCCGCCTTTCCCTCTCGGTGGTCGATCCTAAGTTAGATAATTCATCTTACTCTTTTCTTCCGAGGCTGTATAGCGGAGAAAAAACAGGGGGGACAGAAAAACGGGGACAATTTTATTAAACGATCGATGGAAGCTCCTCAAACAGGGTGCAATTCGGCTTCTAGCGAGGAGAAACAACCGGGGGTTGGGTTCTGGATTGCGGCGGGACCTTATAAAGGGGCCGGACTTGTCGGGTTCCTCCCACCGACGTGCCAGGAGCGGAGGGCGCCGAGGGCGGCCGCGGCAACTTGATGCTCTTGGGGGGAGACGGTTGCCGTGTCTTGGGTTCGCGGCCCGGTTCGACGCGCTTTTCCGGCAGGCGTGGCGTTGGCTTTGGAAGAACGGAGGATTGTGAAGGTTTGACTTCCCTGACGATGATGTCTCTGTGAACCGCGGGACCCCCTTCAACCGCCGGCGGGCGTCTCGCCGGAAGCGAGGGCGCGGCCGCGGCGGGGGGAAGGCCTTTTGTGACGACGCTGTGAATTTCCTTCACCCGATGCTCGAAGAGGGGCGGCGGGGCCGAGGGCGGACGGGTGTAGACCACCGGGCGATTAATCGTTGGTGGCGGAAGCCGATCGGCCGTGACTACTTTATCCGGCGCGGGATGAAGGCTGGCGCGCGTCGGCACGACCGGCGGCGGGCCGACCGCCACCCGGCCAGACCGAATCGGATCCTTGGGAGGATTGAACCTCTCCTCTTCCGGCGTGCCGGTGACGAATTGACGCCGGGATATCACGGTCGTCGCCCCCGGGACATGAGCATTGATCAGATTGGAATCGAAATGTCTGTGCTCGGGGGGTTTGTTGTGATAATAGATCTCGTGGGGTCCGAGCGGCACCCAACTCACCCAGGTCGGCCCGTAAAAAAACCGCACGCAGCCGGGCGTCCAGATTCCCAGAGTCGGACCGGGCACCCAGACCCACCCGATGGTTCCGACCACGATCCACCGGCCGTAGTGATAGGGGAGCCAACCCCAGGGTTCGTAGGAAACCCAGGTCCAGCCCCACGGTTCGACCCAGACCCATCGGCCGATATGATAGGGAGCCCATCCCACGCCCACTCGGGGGGCCCAGACCCAGCCGTACGGCTGTATCTGATTCCAGCCGCCGTAGGTATTCAATTCCGAAACCCCCATCTCGGTATCGGCGGGGAGATGTTCATGGCTCTCGGCCGCGGCCCGTTGGGCATCGCGATCTTTATTCCATCGATCCCATTCATCCGGTTCCCCGGCCGAATCTACGAGATAGTCCGGGGAGTCGCCCCCCTCGATCGAGACGCGTTGATCGGCCGCGATAACGACCGGCCCTTCGTCGCGGCTCAGCTCCACCTCGCCGTTACGAACCGTGATCACGGTGGAACCATCCTCCGCCACATCCGCCCGAAACGCCGTCGAGCGCGTTAGTTGGGCCGTGGCCTGCGGGGTGTCGATCTCGAGAAAGGGCCGCTGCGCGCCCGTGCGGAACGGGGCCTTGGCCTCGAAACTGGCCACGCCCAACGTGAGTTGGAGATGGATCCAGTCCGGCTCCAGGCTTATGAGGTCCAGGTTCGAATTTTCGGCAAGCCGAACCGTGATGCCGTTGTCAAACTCGACTTCGGCCCGAGCGTCGTCGGTCGCCCAGAGCTTGTCGTGAGGGCGAAGCGGCATGTTGACGGAGGCCGCCACCCACTCCTCATCGTCGCCCCGCTGAAGAAGCACCTCGCCCTCGATGAGGCTGATGCGGGAAAGCCGCACGGTTCCATAGGGCTCGGATGTTTCTTCCTCCGCGAACGCCGATAGGGGAAAGGCGCTCCCGAGGCTCCACAACAACAGCAGGGTTAGAATCCGGATGGTCACCGTCACGGGCGAGTTCTCCTTAAAACATTATTATGTCTCCGATGCGGAAAGAGAATCAAGTCCAAATCCAGCCCGCCTTTTCCGCGAATGGCTGAGATAAAGAATGATTTAAAACAGCGAAGAGTGACTATCGGGATGCCTTCGGGTTGGATATCAACGCCTCGAGTAATTCCGCGATGCGGGATTGCTCCTGATCGGAAAGAGAGACCCCGGCGAACCGGACGCGATAGTAAAGACCGGTCAGCTCGGCCGCAGCGGGGCGAAGCGGCAAAGGCGCATCCGGGATCGTGGGGAGAAATTCCTTGGGAGTGAGGGCGGGCGGTTTGGGGTAGCCTTTGGCCCGTAGCAGATCGAGCATCTGGTAGTAGAACGCGTGGGGTTGAACCTTCCTCAATCGTTTTCGCCACGGGGCCCTGATCCCGCCTTCCGAAAGGTCAAGGTGACGCAGGCCCCAGAACAGGGCCGCGGCTCCGCAAAGGACCCCGAGCATAATCAGGATCGGATGAAAAAGTGCGGAGGAGAGAAGAGCCCATGCGGCATCGAACACACCGCTCACGCGGGTCATGAATTCGATGCGAACCTTCTTCGTGTCCTCCTTCACTTCGTTGGCCAGGCTGATCTGGTCGTGGAGGCTGAAGTAGATCACGTACCGATTCCACCCCCACTGGAGCGAGTCCATCGAGCGGCCAACCAAACCCAAAAAGCCATCAAAGTTATCCGGCGGGACCGGGGGGGTCGGATCGAACGGGATCCATCCGGACCGCTCGAACCAAACCTCGACCCAGGCATGCGCGTTGCTCTGGCGGACAGTGTAGTATTTTCCGAACTCGTTCCATTCGCCGGGCAGGAAGCCTGTCACCAACCGCGTTGGGATTCCGATGCTTCGCAGGAGGAGCGTCATGGCGGTGGCGTAATGTTCACAGAAACCGGCCTTCTGGCGGAACAGGAAATCTTCGATGGGCATTCCCGAGGAGGTCGGTGGGACATCCAAGGTGTACCGGTAGTTGGTCTGGAGGTATTTTTCAATCGTCGTGATCTTTTGGAGGACGGTGTCGGCAGACGGTGTCGCCCGGAGGATTTCCTGGGCCAGCTGCCCAATCCGGTCCGACCCCTCCGGCATCTGAAGATAAGGCCGAAGAGAGGGGCGGGCCGAAGGAATCGTTTGGACCTCGGCGTCCGATCGCGTCAGGAACGGAAGCAAGGAGGTGAGGGTATAATCGATCCGTGTGGCCGGGACCATCGGCAGGGAGATGGAATTCATCGCGTTCACCCGGATGATGGAGAAGTCCCCCCCGACCTGGATCGCGTGCGGCGCGCCGAAAAGAACGGCGGTATCCAGGGGCTCCAGGATGATCTCCTGCGTGATCGCCCGTTCGGGGTTTTGTCGGTAGGCCAGGTTGAAGACGCCGATTCCTTCGGAAAACACCGTCCGGCCGTTTCCAAAACTGTTCCGCCACGTCCGACCATCGTAGAAATCGTACACCATCCCCTCCCAGTAAACCCCTTCGACCTCCGGAAGCGGCCGCGAAGGCTTGACCCGCATGATCACCGTCGGATCTTTTTTGACCGAACCGATCTCGCCCAGATCCACTACGTTCGAAAAACCGGAAGTCCGGATCAGGCTGGAATGGGGCCGGTGGAAAAAGCCGAGTCCGACCCGCGGGATGAAGATGAACAGGAGGAGCGAGAATCCCAGCGCGGCAATCGCAATGGTATTCGTGCTCATAAAAAACGGCCAGTTCAATCCGGACGTCCATCCGGATGGGGACAGGCCGGGAGATTTTGATTTCTCGGTGGTGAGATGATGGAGCATAAGGGCCCAGGTGGCGGTCAGGAGATAGAGCACAAAGGAAATCAGGAAGCTGACATCGATCGTATAGGTGGACGCGGCCAGGAGTTGGAGGAAACTGATCAAGTAAAGCTGAATATGGTCCTGGGGCGTACGGAGGTTGAAAAGTTTGTTGATCATGAGAAAGACGACAAAATGGGTGCTGGCCGTCAAAAGGGATTGGGAAAATACCGTGAGGTCGATGATGAAAAAAGCCAGGACGGTCAGATTGACCGACGTCCAGATCTGGCGGCTCAAATTGAACGTCATCCCTCGCAGGACCAGGATAAAGCTGGCCCCGACAGCCGCGACGGCCGTCAACCCGAATAAAAAGGAAAATTCTTTGGTCAAGATCAGGGATAACAAACCGATCAGTGCCAGGAGGCGGGAGGTGATCTGAAAGGTAAAGTCCAATGTCATCGCCGTTGTCCCCCTGTCCGGGACCAGTCCTTGAATCGGGGCTCGCTGGCCACCAAGACCTCCGAATAATGTCCGCGCCGACGCTCCCGGACCGGATCGGGAGCGGGCAGAATCAGGATCCGACGCCCTTCAAGAGTGACAGCGCGGTCGAAGGCCGCGATGCTTTGGTTGACCCGGTCATGCTCGGCCGGATCCATGGAATCGTAGACGGGCTGAATCAGCGCCAATTTTTTCAGAATGGCGTCAAGATCCGGAGACGTTTCCGGTCCCGTTTCAGTTTGAGAGAGCGTCTGCAGGGCGACGGCAAATCCGCGGTGGCTGAACGCGTAAGCGAGCGAAGCGGCCAACTCAACGGCCCGCTCAAAATTTTGAAGTTGTTCATCGGATCGAGCCCCCAGATGATTGTTGAAAAATAGATGGACGTTATCGTCCTCCTCGCGCTCATATTCTTTCAGGAGGAGTTTTGACTCGCGGGCCGAGGCCTTCCAGTGGATTCCGCGTGCGTCGTCAAGCGGGGTGTAATCTCGCAGATTGTGGAGCGTCGCTCCGGTTCCCCGTTGCCGGTATTCGTGATCCTGGCCAGGGCGCGAGGACATCCATTCGATTCCCGGCGGCACCGGAAGAACCCGCGGGTATACCAGCACCGTACGGGGATGGGGCCGGATCAGGCTCTTGTGAAAAAAACCGAACGGAAAGGTGGTATGAAATCGCAGCGCCGGCAACGTTTGTGATCCTCTTTTTTCAAAACGGGTCGTCTGCGGATAATCGGTGGACTGGCGGGCGGACAATTTAAAGGTGTAAACGGATTGGGCCGCGTCGGTCCCCGCATCCACCCGGAATGAAAAGGAAGGAAGAAACCTTTTGCCGTTGGTGATTCGGATCTCGACGGGGACCGGTTGTTGTGCGAAGACCCGTGTGGGGAATCGCCACTCAACCGAAATTTTGCGGAGGGACTGTTCGGAAAGAATGCCGGAGACGATGATGAGGCTCAGCATCATTCCGAGAACGAGATAAAGGAGGTTGTTTCCGGTGTTGACCGCGGCCACGCCGATGGCGAGGGTGAGGAGGACAAAACGGGTGCCGGCCGGTGTAAAAGTGATCGACCGGTTTCGGTAAATCCGTTGCTGAAGTTTGATGAGAAAGGAGGACATCATAAAGTGGGATAGCCGCTTACAGCGGAACGGCGACCTGGTTCACCAATTCCTGGAGAATGCGTTCGGCGTCTTCACTCCGACGGCCGTTCGTTTCGAACTGGGTATTAAGGATCACGCGGTGGGCGAAGACCAACGGGGCCAGCCGTTTGATGTCGTCGGGAACGCAATAGTTCCGGCCGTCGACCAAGGCATAGGCCTGTGCGGCCTTGTGCAACGCCATGGCCCCGCGGGGGCTGACCCCCAGTCCAAAAAGCTCGCTGCTCCGCGTCGCCCGGGTCAGGGCCAGGAGATAATCCACCAGTCCTTCGTCCATGCGGACACGATCGACGGCATTCTGAAGTTCGAGCACCTCGTGGGTCGTCAACACCGGTTTGAGGTCGCCGGCCGAGTGAAAAAGGCGCGGGGTGGTCAGGATGACCTTCTCATCCAAAAGATTGGGATAACCGATTCGGATCCTCATCAGAAAGCGATCCAACTGCGACTCCGGCAAGGGATAGGTTCCGTGGTGTTCCAGAGGATTCTGAGTGGCCATGACCATGAAAGGTTTGGGGAGCGGATAGGTTTGGCTGTCCACCGAAACCTGGATATCGTTCATGGCCTCCAGAAGACTGGACTGGGTCTTGGGTGTGGTCCGGTTGATCTCATCCGCCAGAATAATATTCGCGAAGATCGGACCGAGTTTGAATTCAAAGGCTTGGGTCTGCTGATTGTAAATGGTCACTCCCAGGATGTCGGAGGGGAGGAGGTCGCTGGTGAACTGGATGCGCCGGAAGCTGCAGTCCAAGGATCGGGCCAGACAGTGCGCCAGGGTGGTTTTGCCGATGCCGGGGACATCCTCGATCAAGAGGTGTCCCTGGGCCAGCAATGCCGTGATCGTCAGCCGGACCACCTCGGGTTTCCCCTTGATCACCTGTTCAATATTGTCTTGAAGACTTCGGATTTTCTTGGCGACATCGTTCATAGGAAAAGTTTAACAGAGGGTATGCGAATAGTCAACGCGACTGGAGACGGCATATTGATTTATGGTACAATCCCGCTTCGAAAAATCGCCTTGGAGATCCAGGGCGGGGCAAGAGAAGATCAAAAAAATCCAACTAGAAATTATGGATGAGATGAAATGCTCCTTGTGGGACTAACCGGCGGAATCGGAAGCGGTAAATCGCTGGTGGCGCAAATGTTCAGGCAGTTGGGCGTTCATCTGATCGACGCGGATGAACTGGCCCATTGGGCGGTCGAGCCCGGCCAGCCGGCTTTAAAACGTATTGTGGAGTCCTTCGGACCTGAAATCTTAAATCCGGACCGGACGCTCGACCGAACCAAGCTGGGCCGGCTGGTATTCGATCATCCTGAAAAAAGAGAATTGCTGAACTCGCTAGTCCATCCCTACGTTTTCATGGAAGAAGAGCGGCGACGGAAGGAGATTGCGCAGAAGGATCCAAAGGCAATTGTTATGTTTGATGCCGCCTTACTCATCGAGACCGGATCGTACCAGTTGATGGACAAGGTGATTCTGGTGACGATTGACCGCCGGAAACAGATTAACCGCATCATGAGGCGGGATGGACTCAGTCGGGAAGAAGCCGTCAAGCGCATCGATGCGCAGATGTCTCAATCCAAAAAGAAGAGAAAAGCGGACTATATTATTGATGGAGGACAGTCCTTAAAGGCGGTCGAGGACCAGGTGCGCAGGATCTATGAAGAACTTAAACCACTGGCCTGATCGATTTATAGGGGCTTGCGTCGCCGCGATTATCTGTGGGGGCCCGTGCGGGCTTTGCTCCTCCGATGCCCCCACACCCCGCGCTCGGACGGGCCAAGCCCGATCCTTGCTTTCACCGGCCAAGCCGGATGGAGCCTCCCCCTCTCGCTCACGTTGTTCGCTGGGCGAATAATTTTGTAGGGGCTTGCGGGGGATCTTCCCAGGACAAAGTTGACTTTTCGTCGATCCTCTCGGTAGAATGGGAGCCATGCCCTCATCCAATGTGACCAAGGCCGTCATCCCCGCGGCGGGGTTGGGAACCCGGTTTCTCCCGGCAACGAAGGCTTCCCCGAAAGAGATGCTTCCGCTGGTGGACAAGCCGCTGATCCAGTACGTTGTGGAAGAAGCGGTGGCGGCCGGCATCCGGGAGATCATCATCATTACGGGCCGGGGCAAACGGGCCATCGAGGATCATTTCGACGTCTCCTTCGAATTGGAAGAGAACCTCCGCGAGAACGGGAAGAAAGGCCTCTTAAAGGAAATCCAGGCGATAGCGGAAATGGCCGACTTTTGCTATGTGCGGCAGCGTCATGCACGCGGTCTTGGCCATGCCATTCTATGCGCACAACATCTGATCGGAAATGAACCGTTTGCCGTGATTTTGGGAGATGATATTCTGGATGCTCCGGTCCCGGCGATCCAGCAGATGATTCAGGTCTATCAACGTTTCCAGGCTCCGGTGGTAGGGATTCAACCCGTACCGAAGTCCGAAGTTCATCAATACGGGGTAATCAAGGGCGAGCCGATCGAGCCGGATCTTTTCCAGATCGCGGATTTGATCGAAAAACCCTTGCCCCAAATGGCCCCGTCCAATCTCGCCGTCATCGGCCGCTACATCTTGACGCCGGAGATCTTCAAGGCGCTGGAAAAAACACCGCCGGGGAAAAATGGGGAGATTCAGTTGACCGATGCGCTTCGGATCCTCGTCCAGCAAAAAGCGATGTACGGCAAGAAACTTCAGGGTATGCGCTACGATGCCGGAGATAAGTTGGGTTTTCTAAAAGCGACGGTGGAATTCGGGTTGAAACGTCAGGATTTGGGAAAGCCGTTTCTGCAATACCTTAAGAGTTTAAAGTTGTAATCAGATTCGGGGGATCCTCCCTATGGCGAACGACCCGTTCTTTCATATGAAGATCATTCAAAATCCATTGGGACCGTTTCAGGAAGTGTATCGCACGGAAGAGAACGAGGGCAGGGAAATGGTCGGTGAGACGGCCACGCCGTTGGTGGACATCTATGAACAATCGGATGCCCTGGTGATCGAGGCTGATCTTCCGGGGATCGAACCGGGAGAGGTGGCGGTTCGTTTGGCCGACAATCAGGTGACGATTGAAGGGCAAAGGGGGCGACGGGGGGAGGGCCAGGAGGCGGGACATTATCTGCGGATGGAGCGGTGTTTTGAAGATTTCCGACGCATCATCCATCTTCCTTTCGCCGTGGATCCGCAGAAAGCCGAGGCCAGCTATCGGCAGGGGGTCCTGATCCTTCGTTTCCCGAAAATCGAAGACCGGCGCAAGAGGGCCATCAAGATCGAGATCAAGTAGATACCCAGAGGCCGATCCGTAGATAGCTGCTCAGCGAGCAAGGCGAGCGAGAGGGGTAGGACTTCAACCTTTCTTCGGCGAGCTCAGTCGAACCGCTCGGCCAGCGGAGGGGGCAACGCAAGCCCTTATCAAACAAGGGGGGTCATACACGTGGCAGAACAGGACAAAGAAGGAATGCAACAACCGATAGAGATTCCGGAGGCGCTTCCGCTATTACCGGTTCGGGATATTGTGGTCTTCCCCTACATGGTTCTTCCCTTGTTCGTCGGGCGCGAGATGTCGATTCGCGCCATCAACGAGGCCCTGGCCGGCAACCGCATGATTCTGATGGCATCCCAAAAGATCTTGGATGTCGAAAACCCCGAGCCGAAGGACATCCATACCGTGGGGACCGTCGGGATGATTATGCGGATGCTGAAACTTCCGGACGGCCGGATCAAGATCCTGGTGCAGGGCCTATCCCGGGCCCGTGTCCTGAATTTCGTTCAGACGGAGCCTTATTATCAGGTACGGATCCAAAAAATCGCCGAGCCCAAGGTCGAAGAGCGTCCGCTGGAGCTGGAGGCCCTGATCCGAACCGTCAAGGAGCAGCTCGAAAAGATCAGCAGCTTCGGTAAACTCGTATTGCCCGAGGTCTTGGTGGTGATCGAGAATCTGGACGACCCCGGCCGCTTGAGCGACATGATCATCTCAAATCTCGGCCTGAAAGTGGAAGAGTCCCAGGAGGTCCTGGAGATCCTCGATCCCACCGAGCGCCTCAAGAAGGTGAGCGAAATCTTGGCCAAGGAACTGGGCGTCCTGAACATGCAGCAGAAAATCCAGGCCGAGGCCAAGGGGGAAATGGACAAGAC
>Ga0187776_10000793_pt1 | contig 15257 bp, 10 predicted proteins | sample 0216_BV02_MP12_2_FD_132426 | JGI IMG/M metagenome (GOLD analysis project Ga0187776, IMG submission 132426) | Tropical peat soil microbial communities from peatlands in Department of Meta, Colombia - 0216_BV02_MP12_20_MG | ecosystem: Environmental > Terrestrial > Soil > Wetlands > Peat | place...
CCCTCGTGCGCCTCGGCCCGATCCCGCGCCCCTCGAATGATGGCGATGGCCGCATCCAGATCATCGAAGATTTTCGCGAGACCCATCAGGATATGGAGGCGATTCTCCAGATTGGCCCGCTCGAACTCGAGCTTACTCACCACCATCTCTTTCCGGAAATCGAGGAAGTGGTTGAGGATCTCGATGATGGAGAGCCTCTCCGGCACCCCGGTCGGCGTAAGGCAAGTAAAGTTCAGGGGAAAGTTGATCTCCATGTCCGTGTGCCGATAGAGGTAGGTCATCACCTTGTCGGGATCGACCTTTCCGTCCTTTAGCTCGAGCACGATCCGGACCGCCTCCGTGCTCTCGTCTCTCACATCGCTCACGAGCGGAAGCTGCCGGGAGAGAATAAGGCCGGCGATCTTTTCCACCAGCCGGGCCTTGTTCACCGAGTAAGGGATGGAGGTGATGACGAGTTGTTTCTTCCCCCGCTTCAGGTCTTCCACCGTGAATTCACCCCGCACCTTGAGGGTTCCCTTCCCCAGGCGGTAGATCTCTTCAAGCTCCTTGCCGGTCGCAACGAGCTGGCCGCCCGTGGGGAAGTCGGGGCCTTTGATGTGAGCCATGATCTCGGCCGTGGACGCCTCGTCATGGTCGATGAGGTGCATGAGAGCCTCGCACACCTCGCTCAGGTTGTGGGGAGGAATGTTCGTGGCCATCCCCACGGCGATGCCGCTCGAGCCGTTGATGAGCAGGTTCGGGATCCTTGCCGGAAGCACCGCCGGCTCGGTGAGGCTGGCGTCGTAGTTCTCCCTGAAGCTCACGGTCTCCGCCTTGAGATCCGCGAGGAGATCCCCGGCGATAGGGGAGAGCTTCGCCTCCGTATAGCGCATGGCCGCGGCACCATCGCCGTCCACGGAGCCGAAGTTCCCCTGGCCGTCAACGAGGGGGTAGCGCAGGGAGAAGTCCTGGGCCATCCGCACCATCGCATCGTAGACGGCCGCGTCGCCGTGGGGGTGGTACTTGCCGATGACCTCGCCGACCACCCGGGCCGATTTTACGTGGCGCGCCGTGTCCCTGGCCCCGATGGTGTCCATGGCATAGATGATCCGGCGCTGGACGGGCTTGAGGCCGTCGCGAACGTCGGGAAGGGCTCGCGAGACAATGGTTGACAGGGCGTAGGCGAGGTAGCGGGACTCTACTTCTTCGTGAAGGACGGTCTGAGAAACCGCCATGGGCAGGGTTTCCTCCACACAACCGATTCGGGTCCCGCCACATCTGTGGCGAGGCACCTAAGAGAGGCGGGCCGACCCGTTCGGTAGGGGCGGGGTTTACACGCCCGAGGCGGGTTGATCCCCGCCCGCAAAAAGCAGATTAGTAACCTCACCCCCTGCGTCAGAATCGCTCAACCTGGGGCACTCACTTTTTGTCGGCGACTTGTAGCACCGGGAGTCCCCAGTGTCAAGGAAAGGAAGAGCGGGAGGTTTCTAGGCCGAGGCCGCGATGGGGACCTCTGGCGTTGCATCTTAGTCACGGAGGGGTAATAATGCCGGCAACTGCCCGGGAGGAGCCTATGAAGCACATGCTGGACCTCTTGGAAGTACTCTCTACCTGCCCCGGTCCGCCCGGAGGCGAAGAGCCGGTGGCGCGACTCATCCGCCGCCATCTGGAGCCCTGGTGCAAGATAACGCGCGACGGTCTCGGCTCCTTGATCGCTGAGAAGACGGGGACCAGGGACAAGCCCCGCGTCATGCTTACCGCCCACATGGACGAGGTGGGCTTTATCGTGCAGAACATCACCTCCCAGGGATATCTAAGGCTGCAGCCCCTGGGTGGTTGGTTCGCCGGGCAGCTCCCCGGCCAGCGCCTCCACATTCACGGGAGCCGCGGCCCTGCGGAAGGCATCATCGGCGCCGTGCCGCCTCACTTCAGGAAAGAGGAGAAGGGGGAAATCAAAATCGACGAACTCCTCGTCGATGTGGGCGCCTCGTCGCCTGAAGAGGTGGAATCCCTGGGGCTCCGCATCGGGGACCTCGTTACGCCGGTGAGCCGTTTTGCCGTCTTCAATAACAAGCTCCTGGCCAATAAGGCCTGGGACGATAGGGTCGGCTGCGCCGTTTTGGTTGCGGCCATGGGGCAGCTCGGTAACCATCCGAACACCGTGGTGGCCACGGCGACGGTGCAGGAGGAGCTCGGCTCGAGAGGAGCCGTCACCGCCGTGGAGGTCGCGCGGCCTCAGGTGGCCGTCGTCCTCGAGGGGCCACCAGCCGATGACTTCCCTGGGATCGCCAAAGACAATCCCCAGGGTGTCCTCGGCAAGGGCTGCCAGGTAAGGCTCTACGACCCCTCCACCATCATCCACCGCCGCTTCTGGGAATGGGTGATTGACCTTGCTCGCGAAAGGAATCTCCCCCACCAGATTGCCGTCCGGCAAACCGGTGCCACCGACGCCAAAGCCATACACCTGGCCCAGGGGGGCATCCCCACCGTGGTCCTGGGGGTGCCGGTCCGACACGCCCATAGCCACAGCGGCCTCATTCACGTGGATGATGTCCAGGCAACGTTGGCCCTCACCTTGGCAATCCTCGAGGAGATAGATGAGGCTGTTTTCGCCTCTCTGTTGCCGGCTTGATGGGAGCTTTGGGGACCTCGCCACAGCCCCAAGCCCCTCTCCGCCCTCCGGGGTGAGGGGGCATTCGGTGTTGCCATGAACCACAGCGTCGGTCGCATCCATCTAACTCAAAATCTCCCCGGCATAGGCGGACGGCTCAAAGAGCGGCCTGAAGACTTCTTCGTGGAGGAGAGCCCGCTCTACCCCTGCGCCGGCGACGGCGATTTCAGCTTTCTCCTGGTGGAGACAACGAACCTCTCCACCCTGGATCTCGTCGCCCTCCTTCGGCAGCACCTCGAGCTGGAAGATCACGAGGTGGGGCTCGCCGGCTGGAAGGACAAACGCGCCGTCACTCGGCAGTGGGTGTCCGTGCCGCGAACGCAAGTCTCCGAACGTCGCCTCCACGAGCTTGCAGCAAACGGCGTGAGAATCCTTGAGGAGAGACGCCATCCGCACAAGCTCAGAACGGGGCATCTCCTGGGCAATCGATTCTCCATCCTCATTCGCGAGCCGAACCCTCACGCTATGGCGCTCGCCGGGGCGATCGTGAAGGAGCTGCAAGCTGCCGGACTCCCTAACTTGTACGGATCCCAGCGTTTCGGCACGACGGGCGACAATCCCGAAGAGGGCCTTGCGGTCCTCCGAGGCAAGAAACGGCTCCGATCCGTCCGCACGGAGAAGCTCCTTATCAGCGCCGCGACCTCTCTCCTTTTCAACCTCACCCTCAAGATGCGCCTCGAGCGAGGTCTTTTCGCCCGTCTACTTAGGGGCGACATTGCAAAGAAACACGAAACGGGGGGCCTCTTTCATGTTCTCGATCCCGCGAAGGAGCAGGAGCGGGCCGACTGGCTGGAGATCAGCCCGACGGGTCCCATCTGGGGCAAGAAGATGATGGAAGCCAGGGATGAAGCTGCGATTCTCGAGAGGGAAATCCTCCGCTGCCAGGGCCTGGCGCCGGACATTTTCCGCAAGCAGCCGGGAAGCAGGCGAGCCCTCCGCATTCCGCTCCGGGAAATCAGCCTCCGCGAGGAGCCCGACGGCCTGCGCCTCGATTTCTTCCTCCCCAAAGGCTCCTACGCCACCGTCCTCCTCGATGAAATCATGAAGGCATGAACGTTCTCCGGCGCTCCGAAGCTGGAGCCTGAGCGTCGGCTTCACTTCCCATGGGTCTGCCAGGTCACTGGAATTGGGGTTGGTCGTGGCATTTGCGAGTCGAACCATTATGCAGCCTTGACGAACAAATCACTCGGCCTCGTGCCATCACCGCAAGGAGCCTGCGCCGGGAGGCCTGGTGATGTGCCCTCGAAAAGTTTTTCAGCGACTCGCTACGGCTGAATTAGGATACCGAAAGGAGGGGGCGCCTCCCACCGACCTCGTTCCCTGGGATCACGGAGGGAGCGAGGCGGGGGAGGCGTCTGTCGGCGGGGTTGCAACTCTCATCCGGCGGTGTTTTCTGTTCGGGGCAGATGGGCCGGACCTCGAGTTGGGGTGGACGTTGTTATCTCTTGGGAACCTTCTCCTTATGCGTGGTGTCGCGCCTTGGTGTAGCAGGGACGATGCCGTCTTGACGCTTAATTCATTTTTGCTTGTAGCACAATATCTTAGAAGTATGGCCAGGGATCCCTCACCATCGCAGAACGACCAATTCTGGCCAGACGGCCATCAGGAATCTGGCGAGATGGCCGGGCACTGGCGGAGAGGGCGCGCCCGTGCACGGATGCGGCGGAAGGAAAGCCCTGGGGAGAGTCGGACCTTTACGGCCCCCTGCCTCCGCCTTGCTTTTCTCATCGAACGGTCTATGGTATAAAGTTTTGCTTCGGGATGAGTGCTCGCGTCCGGGCGCCGGTGGTGAGCGGTGAAAACGAGACGGAAACCCTACCTGCCGGCGGCACCACTGTCCCGGTCATCGCCCTGGAAAAGGGATGTGCCGAGACTCCTTGCCGACCTGGAACGACAGATGTAGAGGAGAGACCACGGGAGTGATCCGAGAAACGGTGGGACGAATAGGGGACTGGCTCAAGGAGGTTCGCCGGGACTTCCATCGGCATCCGGAGCTTCGCTTCCGGGAGAAACGTACGGCCGGCCGCGTGGCCGAATATCTGAAGAGCTTCGGTCTGGAGGTGGGAGAAGGGATCGGGGGGACGGGGGTGGTCGGTCTGATTCGCGGCGCGGCACCTGGGAAGACCCTTGCCCTCCGCGCCGACATGGACGCCTTGCCGATCCAGGAAGAGACCGCTGCCCCTTACGCTTCCTCTAACCCGGGGGTGATGCACGCCTGCGGCCACGACGCCCACATGACGATGCTGCTCGGCGCGGCCAGGGTCCTTGCCGAATCACCCGACCTGCGGAGCCGGATCAACGGCCAGATGAAGCTCATCTTCCAGCCCGGCGAGGAGGGCGGCCATGGAGCCCGGGAGATGATCGCCGCCGGGGTGCTGGAGAATCCTCAGGTGAATATGATCGTTGCCGCCCACGTTGCGCCGCTCCTCCCCATCGGCACGGTCGGGGTTTACCTTCGCGAGGCCTGCGCCTCCGCAGATGACTTTGAGATTCAGATCATCGGCAAAGGCGCTCATGCCGCCTACCCCCATCTAAGTCGGGATCCCATCGTGGCCGGCTCCGATCTCATAACCGCCATCCAGTGCCTCGTGAGCCGAAACACCGATCCCACCCAGGGCCTGGTGGTGAGCGTAACCAGGGTGCAGGCGGGCAGCGCCACCAATATCATTCCCGATGAGATGATGATTGCCGGAACCATTCGGGCTCTCCGCCCCGAGATGCGCGATCTCGCCATCAGCCGTCTCGATGAATTGGTTCAGGGCATATGCTGGGCTCACGGTCTCCATGGTGAGATCACCTTTTCTGAGGGCTATCCGCCCATGATCAACCACGAACCGGTGAGCCGTTTTATAGCGGTAGCGGCCGGCGAGATGGTGGGGGAGGATCGGGTCCTCTTCCGCCAGCCCAAGTTCGGTAGCGAAGATTTTTCCTATTTCCTGGAACGCTGCCCGGGTGCCGGCTTTGATCTCGGCTGTGCCAACGAGGCCGAGGGGATCAGGCACATGCTCCATACCTCCCACTTCGATCTGGATGAGCGGGTCTTGCCCCTGGGAGTAGAGCTCTACGTAAGACTGGTCGAGAGATTTTTCGATGGCTCTTTAGGGAGCATGGCGTAGCTCCGGACTGAGACGGGGGCGGGATCGGAACGAAGGCCGGATCCGACCCGCGGAGCCTGAACCCTGACAGCCGAGGACTGAAACCCAACTCATGATTTCCTTCAGCCGGGTCAACAAATTCTTCGGTAAGCAGGATGTCCTCGCCGACTGCTCCTTTCAGGTGAACCCAGGGGAGCGCGTCGGTATCATCGGAGCCAACGGCTCGGGCAAGAGCACCATCTTCCGGTTGCTCCTCGGTCTGGAAGACCCCGATCAGGGGCAGGTCTCGGTGCCGAAGAACCTCCGCCTCGGGTACCTTCCCCAGGACGTGCTCCAATTCCGGGGCAAGACTGTGCTCGTCCAGGTGATGGACGTGGCCGGCGAGGTCCGCGCCATCGAGGAAGAGCTTGCCCTCCTCGCCAGACAACTTGAGGAGCCCCTCTCCGAGAAAGAGATGGCGACGGCAGCCCGGCGCCAGAGCATGCTTCTCGAGGAATTCCACCGGCTCGGGGGGTATGATCTGGAAGTCCGGGCCCGGAAGGTGCTGGCCGGGCTCGGCTTCAAGGAAACAGATGCCGACCGGCCTGTGGAGGAGATGAGCGGCGGTTGGGCCATGCGTGTCGCCCTGGCCCGCCTTCTCCTCGCCGAACCGGACGTGATCCTCCTCGATGAGCCGACCAACCACCTCGACCTGGATTCCCTTCTCTGGCTCGAGGAGTACCTCGTTCACGTTCCCTCGTCCCTGATGCTCGTCTCCCACGACCGGGTGTTTCTCGACCGGGTGGTTCATCGGCTCCTCGAGGTGGAGAACGGCAAGGTGACCTCCTATCCCGGGAACTTCGACCGGTACCTCGAGGCGAAGGAGAAGCAGACCCAGGGCCAGTGGGCCGCCCACCGGCACCAGCAGGAGCAGATCCGCCAGATCAAGCGGTTCGTCGACCGGAACCGGGCCCGCAAGGATCGGGCCCGCCAGGTCCAGGGCCGGTTGAAGATGCTGGACAAGATGGAGTTCATCCCGGCTCCCCACTCTCAAGCGGGGTTCTCGTTCCGGTTTCCGCCTCCCGCACGCTCGGGACGCGCGGTGCTGGAATTCCAGGGCGTGTCCAAGAGCTACGGCGACCTCCCCATCTATCGCGGCCTCGATCTCACCATCCAGCGGGAGGACCGCGTCGCCTTCCTTGGCCCGAACGGCGCGGGCAAGACCACCCTTCTTAGACTCATGGCGGGAGTGCTTTCCCCGGATGCGGGGCAACGAAGCCTTGGTGCCGGTGTCCGGATCGCCTATTTCGCCCAGCAACAGCTCGAGCTTCTGAACCCGCAGCAGACAGTGTTGGCATCCCTGCGTTCCGTAGCCGGGGACATGACCCATGGCCAGCTCCGGAGCCTGCTCGGGGCTTTCCTCTTCCGCGACCACGAGGTGGAAAAGCTTATCTCGGTCTTGAGCGGCGGCGAGCGAAGCAGGCTCCTCCTTTGCCACATGTTGGTGCAACAGGCGAACTTCCTCCTCTTTGACGAGCCGACCAACCACCTGGACATTCCGGGCCGGCGCGTCCTGGAGGACGCTCTCAAGGCCTACGGCGGAGCAATCTGTCTCGTGAGTCATGACCGGCATCTCATCAACGCCGTCTGCAACAAGGTGTTGGTCGTCAGGAGCGGCCAAGTGGAAGTGTTCCCAGGGAACTACCGCGACTACGAGGAGATCTGGAAGAGGCGAGCGGAGGGGTCCACGCCCTCAGATCAGCCAGAGGCAGCCAGGAAAGAACCAGCTGCGCCGGCGCGAAAAGGTAAAGAGCAGAAGCGGCTGGAGGCCGCCTGGCGCAATGAGCTCCACCGGCAAAAGGCCCCCCTTGCGAGCAAACTAGACGAACTGGAGCAGGCGATTGAGTCAGCCACCCGGCGCCTCGATGATCTCGGCCGCCTCCTTGCCGCGCCCGAGACCTATCGAAACGGCAGCCCGGTGGATGAGATCAACCGAGAGTACCATCAACTCAAGCGGACCCTCGAGGAGCACACGAGGCAGTGGGAAGAGACGGCTCTGGAGCTGGACGCCATCGAGGACTCATTCTGGCAGGAAAAGGCCGTCAGCCCGTAACTGAGGAGAACCCATGGAGCCCCTCGCTCCGAGAGCGATGAAGGCTAGGCGAATGACGGCGGGCGGTTCTAGAGCCTTGGCCCAAAGTTGACTTTTCGCGGCGGAGATGGTAGCTAGGGAGCGCCGGAGGGATGGCCGAGTGGTTTAAGGCGGCGGTCTTGAAAACCGTTGTCCCGTGATGAGCGGGACCGTGGGTTCGAATCCTACTCCCTCCGCCAGAATCAGCGAGTAGCCTGCAACAGACGGCTGGAAGCTTGGGCTCTCCAACGAGTGGTCGATCCCTCGTGGCCGGCTGAGGACGGCCCGAGCAAGAGCTGTGTTCTGAAAGCTGGTACTTTAGCCGGAGAGATGGCCGAGTAGGCTGAAGGCGGTCGCCTGCTAAGCGACTGTCCCGCTAAAAAGCGGGACCGAGGGTTCGAATCCCTCTCTCTCCGCCAGAAATGACAACGGCCGATGTCCCTCTCCGACATCGGCCTTTCCGTCTTTTCGTTGCCTACTAACCAGCATAGGCTTCGATCCGATGCGTTGGGTCCTAGGGCTCGTTCCGGCGTAAGGAAATCAGTCGGATGCTTCTCCGGAATAAGAGGCTACGATCCTGAAAACCACACATTCTCTCGTGCCAAGGAGATACCGTCTACACAGCTCTCGCTTGATGGCAGATTGCGCCCAGGCCCAATCCACCCCCGTGCACGCTTCTTGCAAAAGGCGTGGGAGTATTATACCCGGGTAGGTAGCGGTCCCCGACCGGTCAGTGAGGAAGAGAGAGACCGTGGAACCTGAAGAGCAAGCCTTCGCACAAGAGCCGTGGCAGGCGGACTATGTCCAGCAGTGGTCTCGGCTCCCCCTCGGCCTTCGCCGCCATCTGGCCCGGCTCGCTCCGCCGGAAGCCTTCCACCAGGTTCTCACCGATGGAAGTGACCAGGTCATGGAGGCGTTCCTGGAGAACCCGAACGTCACCCAGGCAGAGGTTCTCGTCCTCATCGATCGCTGCCGGTCTCCGTACGTTCTCGAGGCAATCAGCCGAACCAGCAAGTGGTACGCCAATCACGCGATCAAGCGCCGATTGCTGGCCAACCCACTGCTCCCCTATGGAGTCGCCTTCCGGGTCCTCGAATACTTGCCCTTCGTCGAGCTTCAGCGGGTGATGAACAACATCAACCTCTCCCGCGAAGTCCGGAACAAGGCGAGGGAGTGCTTCCGCAAGGCATTCACGAGGCTCTCCGACGCCGAGACCAGAGGGGTATTCCTCAACACCGAGGGACGAGTGTTTCGAGATCTCACCGTCCTCAGCCCCAAGGATAAGCGGGTCCTCCTGGAACTCATCCATCGACCCCAGACCCCCCAGGCCCTTATCCTCAGTCTCATCCACTCGACGGTGGCAACCCCTGAGATTCTCAAGGTCATTGCCGAGACTCCCTTCTGGGTCACGAGTTCAGTCATCCGTCGAGCCTTGCTCACCAACAGCAAGACCCCTCCCGCGGTCAAGGCTTCCCTCAAGGGAAGGATCGGACCCGGAGAGAGCGAACGGTCTCGCCCCTCCGCCGGGTGATCCTGTTAGAGGGGACAGTACCAGATGAACACGGATGCGCAGAGAGCGTGAACGGTCTCGGCACCCCCCGGGGGTCCTCCCCCATTTCGACTGAGATTCATCTAGCGCAGCGGTGTCCGCCTGCCTCGCGGCTTCAATAACAGAGACCCCAAGTGAGCGATTTGCAGGTGGTGAGAACCGATTCGGGCGGGCGTAGCCTCCGCCGCGGTAGTAGCCACAGCTACGAAGGCTGAAAAGCCCGCCCCTCGAAGACCCTGGCCAACCTGTTGGGTAGGGGCGGGGTTCATCCGCCCGAGGCGGATTAATCCCCGCCAGTAAGGAAGCGTCTTCCCCCTTCAGCAACGGGAGTCGGGATCCGAAAGCCTTGCGAAATCCCCCTCGATCCCCCGTTTTCTAAAAGGGGATGATGAGCCGCGGCAGTGTCGGTATGCGAGGTCCCGCCAGGCCACAGGGCCGGGGCATCTCAGGAAGAGGTTGCAGTAACATCTTTCGCGGACGCCGGTGACCGTGGTATCATCAGCGAGTCCAACGGCACAGAGGGGGGTCTATGAGTCCTGAACGAATCGGTGAGGTCTTGGGGTTCCTGGAGTTCGCTGAAACGCTCGTCAAGCAAGCCGGACAAATCGCCCTCAAATACTACGGCCGGGGGAATCCCCGGGTAAGGTTTGACGATGAGTTGGTGACCACCGCCGATCTGGCCATTCGCGAAGTTATCCGGACCACAATTTTTGACCAGTACCCAGAACATCGCCTCCTTGGTGAGGGGCCGAACGATACCTCATACCGTCACGGTGAACAGGGGTTCCAGTGGATCGTTGATCCGGTCGACGGGACCGCTAACTTTCAAGCCGGCATACCGATCTGGGGGATTTCCCTGGCGCTGTTCGAAAACTTCTGGCCCACCCTTGGGGTCTTCTACATGCCGGTAACCAGGGATCTCTACAAGGCCCTGGCAGGACGGAAGCTCATGGTGAACAACACTCCAGTCAAGGCCGAGCCCGAGGTCAGCGCCAATAATGAGTCGGTCCTTCTCACCTACTCGCGCTTCCACAACGACTTTCGCTCTACCTTCCCCGGAAAGATCAGGAACCTCGGCTCCACCGCCGCCCACCTTTGCTACGTGGCCTCCGGTCGGGCGGAAGCAGCGCTTCTCAAGTACGTCTACATCTGGGATCTGGCCGCAGGCCAAGTCCTCCTCGATGCTGCGGGCGGGGAGATCCGCTGCCTCGACGGCAGACCGTTCCACCTGAACGATTACCTGGATAGCCAGAAAATAGACGAACCCCTTCTGGCGGCACCCGCAGGAGGACATTCCCTCATCACCCAGTACCTGGAGCGATTCTGAAAATAGTTGCGGCCCGCTGTGAAGCCATTTTCGCGACACTGCGCCGGTCGCCCTCCTCTCTCCATCCTCCCCGCAGGAGGCGCCTCATGCATGATCCTCAGGACGGATGCGAGCCATGAGTCGCCAGCCCTGGCTGTGTTGGCTGAAGAGGAGGGTCTCGAGGTAGTGCCCCTCGGTCAACTGCACCGCCACGAAATCATCCAGGATGAACACCTTCTCAATCCGCCAAGTTCCCTGGGCGTGGGCAGGTGTCCTGGTGAGCTGGGCGAGGGGCGTCTCGGCGAGATAGGTGAAGAGAGACTGGAGCGCCGGGGTGAGATGGGCCTGGTCAGCCTGATGGCTCAAGGCGACAAGTGGGACGATCTGGGCGACTGCTTCCGCCTTTACGGCCACGTCACGGAAAGAAACCTCGAGGCTCTCCCGGCGAGCGGGCTCCTGCCCGCACGAGATGGCAGCGAGGAGAAGAATCAGCAACAGGTGTGCTCTCACCCAAGGCTTGCTTCGACCTGGACAGAGGGCGAGATGTCCGAGCGGCGGTTTCTTCATAGATTGATCCATCCGACTTGAAGATTAACGCTCGAGTCAGGCGAAGGCCCGTTCCCGGGACCGGGAGAAGCGGGCGCTAGCCTGGCATCCTCGGCTGCACCAGAGTCTCGAAATCGAGAAAACGGGCTTTCCTCAGGCCGCGGTACCGCTCGGGATGACACGTGAGAACCAGGATCTGGAGCTTTTCGGCCGCCTCCTCCAGCACGGTCATCACCCTGGCCAGACGTCCCGAATCCGTGGCGGTCAGGACATCATCGAGCACCACGAGCTGCCGCTCATCTTTCCCCAGCACCTCGGCCAAGGCGAGCCGCGTGGCAAGATAGAGCTGTTCCTGCTCCCCGCCGGAGAGATTGTCCAGGGAAACGGTTTCCCCCATCCACTCCGGAAGGACCCGAGAGGGTTCAAATCCCGCCCCGAACTGGATGCGCCCCAGGCGCCGCCCTGCAATCCGCTGCAGCGTGCGGGTGGCCACAGCCTCAACGGGTCCGGCCACTGCCGTCAGTGCCTCGGTGCGGCAGATAGAGAGGGTTTCGTGCAGGAGCTGGATCGCCTCCACCCGCAGTGCCTCTCTCCTGACCTCTTCCTCGAGCTGGGCCACATTCTCTTCGGCAAGGGCAAACGCGGAGTACACACCCTGGGCGGAGAGACCCTCTAACCTCGCCTCCTCCCGGACTTCCTGCTCCCGGGCCCGGCTGGATTCCTGATTGGCCGCCTCGAGCTGGGCTTCGAGGACCCCCACCGCGGCGACCGGGTCGTCCTCGTACTTCGCCAGCCGGCTTTCGATCTCGGCGAGCCGCGCCCGCGCCGCCTCCCAGGCCATCGTGAGCCGGTCGAGCTCCGCCTGCCGCTCGTCGAGCGTCTTGCCGTCGTCGGTCAACTCGGTGAGCCTGGCACGGAAAGATGCAGCCTGCCGCCCCGTATCTTCGAGACGACGGGACAGGGTCTCTTGCTGCCCGGACACGGCCGTGCGCGCCCTTTCCGCCTTTTCCCACGCCGCTTCGGCGCCCTCCACGGTCGAGATGAAGTCCCCCTTGGTCTCCTCTGCGTTCACCCGGAGTGCCTCCGCATCGGGCGCTGACCACTCCCAGTCCGGATACCCTTCGAGCAGAGAGCCCAGGCTAGCCTGAAGAACGTGGCGCTCCTGTAGAAGCTCGTCAGGTGTCCGCCCTGCCAGGAGCGCCTGGAGTCTTGCTTCCACCTCGGCCATCCCCGCGTCAAGCTCCGCGGCTCGTTGGCTCAGTGACTCGAGCGCCTCCAGATCAGGCGTCCCGAAGGGCTCGGTCAGCTCCTTCAGTTTGCTCTCAGCACTGGTCCGCGCCTCCCGGTGCTCCGCCACAGATCCCACGGGCCCCCAGGCGCGGACCCGGGCAAGGCGAGCCAGGTCGGCAATCACCTCCGGCGATCCCTGGATCCTCGTCGGCACCCCCGCCTTAAGTAGCATGGGCCCGGGTTTCTCACCGGCCAGTACCTCTACGGCACCGTCCCCCGCGGGCACGATCTCGAGGGTGATGAGCGATGCCTCGATCCGAAGACTTGCCTCGTCCCAATCCTTGATCGCCTTCCGGACCGCCCGGAGCGCCTTGGCGTCAGGGGCGATCAAGGAGCTCCGTTTCTGTCTTCCTTCAGTCAGCGCCTTTTCTGCCCCGTTGACCTTAGCGATCAGGTCATCCAGACGCGACAATTCGCGCCTGCCGTCGTTGAACCGTCGCGCCGCGTCGGCCACCCGGGCGGCGGCTTCCACCGTCTCTCGGCCCTTCCGCGCATTTTCCAGGGCGGCCTTGAGTCGTGCGGCCTCCCGTTCCCGCTCCTCAACCTCGCGGCTCTTGAGCGGAACATCGTTCTCGAGTCTCTTGAGCGCGTTCTCGGCCTCGACGAGCTCAGAGGCGGTGGACCTGACGAGTTCGAGCCGCTGTCTGAGAGATTTGTACTGCACTTCGGTCGCCTTGACCGCCTCAGACCGCTGCTCTCGTTCGGCGAGCAGCCTGCGGTACGCCTCCGCAGCGGCGCGAGTGTCGCGAAGTGCGCGTGTGATCTCGTCGGCGGTGTGGCGAGCCTGAACGCGACGGGCCCGAAGCTCTTCCACCCGTCGCGATGTCTCTTCAAAGGCGAAAACCAAGTCCTGGGCCTTTTGGCGCTCCTCCGCAGCTTCCGCCAGCGCCTCCTTCAGTCGAACCAGGCGAGGCGCATCATTCCCCGACTTCAACTTGCCCTTGGGGGTGAAGAACTCAAGATACCGTTCCTCGATCCTCCTCTCCACCGGCCCCGCATCCGGTCCCGAGAACTGCACGCTCAGCATGCTCCGGATGTCGGTGACGAGATCCCCGGAAAGAACCGGGATCGCCAGGTTCCCCTGGGGCGCCCAGAGCACTTGGGCAAGCCCCCAGTTCTCCGGCCGGGCCAGGCCGCGGCCCGGGGGATTCTTGGTGAGAATCTGCCGGGTCTTCTCATCCGCCGCCGTCCCCTCGGCCAGGGGTCGCCACCTCCCGTCTTCCCGGCGTTCTAGGAGGGCGCTCGGGCTGTCGAGGAACTGCTTCTTGATCCGATACTCCTGGCCGCCGTGGACGAACTCCACTGTCACCCTCGGGACCAGCGTGCGACCCCAGGGCCGGACCGCCTCGATGTCTCTTCCCGTCACGCGGTGGCCGTCCAGGAGGGCCCGGCGGAGGGCCTCGAAGAGGGTTGACTTGCCTGAACCGTTTGGCGCGTGGATGACGGTCAGGCCGTCGTCTAGGAGACTTACTTCCACCTCGTCCAGCAAGCACCGCCAGTTGGCAACCCGGAGCGAGCGGACGATCACGGCGACACCTCCCTCGCCATCGCATAGAGCTCCATGAGCGCCCTCGCGGCAACTAACGGAGAAACATTCTGCGAATTGCGGAGACGCGTCGCTGCATCCCGGATGATCCCGGGCGGGAGGTCCTCTACCCAGGAGTCGTCCTCGGGCGACGGCCGGAGACGCGAAGCGTCCAGCCTGCCCCAGAGGAACCGGGAGCCGAGGATCTCTTCCATGCGGTCGAGCTCCGCCCGCTCGTGGGCCATAAGCAAACCGGAGAGAACGACCTCGATCAGAGCGACGCCGGAGTTCCCCATCCCCTCAAGACGCTCGCGGAGTCGGGTGAGATCCCCGGGCTCTCCGAGTTCCGCCGCCAGAGCAATCCACTCGAGCCCGCCGGTACGAACGGTGGTGATCGCAGGCGCCGCTTCCGGGCCTGGAATCTCGACGATGAGCACCTGCCCGCTCTCCCTCTCTCCGAAGCGGGTAGGCTCCGGCGTGCCCGAGTATGCGAGGCGCGGCGCGCCGCCGGAGAAGGCATAGATCGTGGTTGAGTGCCAGTGGCCCAGGGCAAGGTAGTCGAGACCGGTCCGCTCGGCGGCATCTCGAGGGACGGGATAGTCCGGCTCGTCCTGTCGAACCCCTTCCACGGTCCCGTGGGCAAGGCCGATCCGGACGGCGCCGGTCCGCTCCGCAGGGATCCAGGCCGTCGGATTGCGGCCCGAGTGGCGTTCCAACACCGGGCATGGATAAACCGTCCCGCCAGGCACCTCGATGGGCCTTTCTTCCCCCAGCACCCTCACGTTGCCGAACCCCTTCCACGCCGGGTGCTCCCAGACCGATCCCCGCGTCAGCGGATCGTGGTTTCCAGGGATGACCAGTACGGGACTACCAAAGGAGCCCAGGATGTCCGCCACCTTCTGAACCAGAACCCTATCAACGGCGTTGTGCTCGAAGAGGTCACCGGCGATCAGGATGAAATCGACCCGAAAGTCCTTCGCAGCCTCGACGACTCTCCGGCCCGCAGCCAGGCGCTCCTCCCGGACCCGCGCGCCGGCACTGCCCAGGGCCGTCGCCTTCATCCCGATCTGCCAGTCCGCGGTGTGAAGAAAACGCATGCCCGCAAACTCCCTCCTGCCGCAAAACGTGCTCTCAAGAGCTTATCGCTCTACTCCCGTTGCGGTACGGAACGTGGGTGACACGAATA
>Ga0187776_10000794_pt1 | contig 15254 bp, 16 predicted proteins | sample 0216_BV02_MP12_2_FD_132426 | JGI IMG/M metagenome (GOLD analysis project Ga0187776, IMG submission 132426) | Tropical peat soil microbial communities from peatlands in Department of Meta, Colombia - 0216_BV02_MP12_20_MG | ecosystem: Environmental > Terrestrial > Soil > Wetlands > Peat | place...
CGGCGAGCTCCATCGCCTCGAGCCGCTCCGCCGGCGTCATGATGTCGCGGACCATCACCTCGTCGTAGCGGATTCCGCGCTGCTGGGTGAGCAGGATCGGCTTCTCGCCCCGGGTATCGGTGGAGGTGACGATGCCGACGACCTCGATCTCGCCGTCGACGACGAACAGGGCCCGCACGCCGCGCGCCACCATGGTCCGCGTCGCCTCGTCGATCGTCGCCAGGCGGCGGATCGTGATTGCCTGGACCTTGCTCAAGTCGGTCATCACCTCGATCGCGGGCGAGCCCGCCTGCACCTCCGCGGCGGGTGTCGAACGCGGCAGCAGGTAGCGCTCTCCCGGCGAAGACTTGAGCTGCGGCAGCGCATGGTAAGGCTCCTCGGCCTGCGCCCGCGGACGAGGCAGCACGACGTTCGGATGGCTCAAACCCGAGAGCATCAATTCCACGAAGCGATTCGGGGACTTCGAGGCCCGGGGTTCGGTAGCCCGAGGCTTGCCTTCGGTTTCGTCCTTCATGAGATTCCTTCTCGATGCCGATGTTGTGTTCGACGAGGCTTCCCCCGGCGGAATTCCCGAAGGAGAGCCTATTTCGTCCGCTTGGCGAGGATCGCCTCGATCTCGTCCATGATCTGGTTCATCCGCGCGACCAGCGCCTGGTACGGCTCGGGCGTGGCGAGGTCCACGCCGGCGGTCTTGACCAGATCGTACGGGTAGTTCGAGCCTCCCGCCTTGAGCATGGTCAAGTACCGCTCCAGGGCGCCCGGCTCCCCGTCGAGCACGCGCTTGGCGAACAGCGAACTCGCGGCGATGGAGGTCGCGTACTGGTAGACGTAGAACGCGTTGTAGAAGTGCGGGATGTATGCCCACTCGACGCAGTAGGCGTCGTCGATGGCCACCACGCCCTCGGCGGCGCCGTGGTAGCGCTTGAGGATGTCGCAGTAGGTCTTGGTGAGCGCGTCTCCGGTGAGCGGCTCGCCCTTGTCCACGCGAGCGTGAATGTTGCGCTCGAACTCCGCGAACATCGCCTGACGGAAGAACGTGCTTCGTAGCTCCTCCAGCGCGGTGCCGAGGTAGTACAGCCGCTCGTCGTCGGATTTGGCCGTCTTGAGTACGTGGTCGAGCAGCAGGTTTTCGTTGAACGTCGACGCGATCTCGGCCACGAAGGTGGCGTAGTTCGCGGTGACGAACGGCTGCGCCTTATTGGCGAGATACGAGTGCATCGCGTGACCCCATTCGTGGGCGACGGTGGTCACCGACTCGTAGTCGTCGTTGTAGTTCATCAGCACGTACGGGTGCACGTCGTAGGCGTAGCCGTTCATGTGCGCGCCGGACTGCTTGCGCGGGCGCGGGTAGATGTCCATCCAGCGGTGATCGAGCCCGTACCCCAGCGCCGCTACGTAGTCCTTGCCCAGCGGCGCTACCGCCTCGAGCACCAGCTTCTTGCCCTCGGCATAGGGAATCTTGAAGTCGCCCTTCACCAGCGGCGGGTAGATGTCGTAGTAGCGGAGCTGCGGCACGCCGAGGAGCTTCGCGCGCAGCCGGAAGTAGCGGTACAGCGTCGACAGATTGGCGTTGGTCTGCGCGATGAGCGTGTCGAACACGGCGACCGGCACGTCGTTGCGGTCGAGCGCCCGGGTAATCGAATCGGGATACTTCCGCACCCTGCTGTAGGCCGTGTACTGCTTGAGCTGCGAATACAGATCCACCCCGAGCGTACGCTCGTAGGTCTTGAACGTCCCGAAGAACTCGTCCATCACGCGCTTGCGGTCGTCGCGGTTGTCGAGCTCGCGATACTTGGTATAGGCGGACTCGTCGAGCTTCACCTCCTCGCCGTTCGCCAGAGCGAGCTTTGGCCAGGGAATGTCGGCGTTGGTGAGCACCGTGTACGCGGCGCTCCCCGCGTCGTTCATCAGGCTGAACTTGGCGACCAGCGCCTCGCCTTCGTCGTCGAGCGTGTGCGCCGCCTTGCGCAACGTCTGCTCCAGGGGAAAGCGATAGATGGCGAGCCCGCGGTCCTGGCCGAGAAACCGCTCCACCTGGTCCTTGCCGATGTGGAGGATCTCGGGGTCGACGAAGGCGGTGGCTTCGTCGAGGCGATTGCCGAGCAGGTCGGCCTTCTGGTCGAGCTCGAGGTACGCCGCGTTGCCCGTGTCCTCGGCGGCCTGCTCGCCGGAGTAGGACGCCATGCGGTAATAGCGCTTCGTCATGTCGGCTCGAAGGTCGAGGCACTGTCGCAGGCGCGCGGCGGTCTCGCCCAGCGCGCCCTTGCAGCCGGCGAATTCCTCGATCTGAGCCTCCAGCCGCGCCGCGTCGGCATTCCACGCTTCGACCGAAGGGTAAAGATCGCCGAGGTTCCAGCGATCGGCGACGCTATCTGCCCGGGCCGTGTCGACTCCGACGACGACGAGGACGATCGCGAGAAGGCGCAGGCCCATGGCGGCAGGTTCCGGAACGAGGGACGTCCGGATCATATTGCATTTGCAGTGGGCTTTCGACTGCCGGCGACTCGGCGCCTAAGGCGCCGCGACAGCGGGCCTACTGCTCGACGTTGTACTGCATCCGGATGCGCGCGATCAGCGCATGAAGCTGCGAGCGGCACGGGTCGATGTTGGCGGGACGGAACACCGGCCACTCCGGCTGCCAATTGCAACCCGACCCGTCGGGCTCCGTCACGATGATCCGCCGGATGTGCACGCCCTGGCAGTCAGTCTCCGCGCTCAGCAGCCGATTGACCAGCGCCCGCAGCGATTCCACCGACAGCTCGCGCCGCCTCGCCAAGGGTTTGCCTTCGAGCCGAACGGACATCTCCCGATCCCCCTCGGCCGCTTGGCGCTCATGCCGATAAGGTCACCGGCGCCGGCACGGAAGTCGGCGGGGCGGTGATCGGGGGATGCACCGTCGCGACCGCCCGGGTATGCAGCCCTCCCCAGCCGAAGATGCCGATGAGCCCGATCAGGATCAGGTAGATCGCGACGATGTAGTTGAGCAGCCGCGGCACGATCAGGATGAGAATGCCTGCGAAAAGCGACACCACCGGGCCGAGCGCAAGGTTCAGGATCATGATCGGTTCCGTTCGCCGCGCTCGCGGCGCCGCGACTCGATACCTCGCACGGCACGATGCTGCGCGTGATCCCTTATAGACCCGCGGGCGATCGCCGCAAAAGCGGTCGACTGCTGATTCGGCTGTAAGAAGCGGATAGAGGGCTGTCGGCGCGGCGCCGACAGGATCAAACCAGCACGATTTGGTGCGGTCGGCTGTCGACGGCGAGCGAGGCGCCGCGCCGAGGCTCGTCGAGCGCGGAGCGCGCGCGGTAGTCCGCCAGCGCGCGCCGCTGGCGCGCCAGAGCGGCGCGGTCGACGAAGATACGGCGCGCGCGCAGCCAGGGAATGCGGCGATCCCCGGGCACGCTCCACAGCCATGTCCACACGGGCACCTCAACCAGCGGGGCGAACAGCGCCGCGCACGCGCGTGCGGCCACGCGTCCAGTCGCCTCGTAGTCCGGATGGCCGTCGCAGCGCCAGCTCGCGAACACGATGTCCGAGGGCAGAATGAGTCCCCGCAGCCGCCATTCGAGATCGTCCTCGACGGCGGGCAGCTCGCCTTCCTCGAGCCCGCTGCGCAGCACCGCCGAGCGCGCGCCGCTGAATCCGCGCAGCGCGCGCAGCGGCTCGGGAAGCCATTCGCTCGCCCTGTGCTGCGCGGTCAGGCGTCCGCCGGCGTTATGCCTTGGGGCGCGGTCGGTCGCGGCGACCAGCAGGATGGGACGGCTCACCGTGATCAGCCGCGAGAGGAGGCCGCTCAAGCCGAGCGTCTCGTCGTCCGCGCGCGGCGCCACGATCACTGCCCGATAGCCTTCGGGAACCAGGATCTCGGGCGCGATCACGGGGAGGGTATTGAACCCCGGCCAGTTCCGCCATCGCTGATCGGAACGAGCCAGACCGGCGACGCCGCGGTTCGTCGTCTGGGTTCGACCGGTATCGCGCGGCGGTGACATGAAAGTAGGCGTGCCCGGCACGCATCGCGAGCGGTGGATCGCACCAAAGCATGGCCCGTATCCCCACCGCTGTAGGCCACGAAGCAGTTTCCATGCCGTGCCCGCGCCCCGAAGCTCGTCGCAGCCGCAGCCGTGGTGGAGCGACAGCAAAGCCGGATCCGGACACATCGCCGAGGTTCGCGGCTGTAACTGTTGCACGAACCTGCAATTCCTACTTCGCGCGCCTACACCGGCGCACGCGCAACCAACGGCAATTGAGGACTTTCTCATGGGGCACGGATATTGCGCGAAGGTTGAGGCTGACCGCCCGCGACGCGACACCGAAACGGGTTGTCTTATCGTCAACATCTCGCAAGGAATCTCATGGCAATGTCGAAGACGCGCGGCACGAGCGCAACGCGGCGCCATCAGGCCGCACGACCGATTTCCAGCCGACCGACGGGCAAGCGACCACCGGCGCCGCAGCAGGCCGGAGCGCCGCCGGCGAACCGAGCGGCCGATGAATCGGCATTCGACCGCGGCGAGCGGCGCGGCGTGTTCGACGCGATCGACGCCGACCTGGAAGAGGGCGTGCGATGAGCGACGATCGCTCCGGTCCCTGGCGAGGCGCGAGCGTCTCGCCCCGCGACGCGATGGACAACGCCTACGACGACGCGCACGAGCATCCGACCGAGTGGCCGGACGACGTCTCCGTCGAGCCGAAGACCCCGAGCCCGGATCGGGATCCCGTCGAAGCGTCGACCGAGCCGCGCCAGCCGCACCCGGAACGCAGCCATCGCATCGCGCGTCCCATGGCGAGTCGCCACCGCGAAGGCCGTTCCGGCATCATGCGCATCTCGCGCTAGTCGCCCGGCACCGACCGAACGGACGCAGCGCCGAAGCCGTTGCGTCCGGCCTTCCGCGGGGCGACAATCGCGGCGGCCCGCAACCCGTGCGGGCTCGATGCGACGCCGTACCGGGCCATCCATGATGCGCTTGTGCTTCGCCCGCTGCGGCATGCTGCTCGCGGCGACCCTTCCCGTTCACGCGGAAGTGAAGAGCGCCGCGGCCAACGGATTCGTGATCGTGCACAGCCGCCGGGTCGAAGCGCCGCCCGCCAAGGTCTATGCGGCGCTGCCAGCCGTCGATCGCTGGTGGAACGCCGAGCACAGCTACTCGGGCAACGCCGCGAACCTCACGCTCAAGGCCGAAGCCGGCGGCTGCTTCTGCGAGCGATGGCCGGAGGGAGCGGTCGAGCACGGCCGCGTCGTGCTGGCCATGCGCGACCAGCTGCTGCGCCTGCAGGCGGCGCTCGGTCCGCTGCAAGCTCGCGCGGTCAACGGCGTGCTCACTTTTCAGCTCAAGCCCGACGAACCGAGCGGTGGCAAGGCGACGCTGCTCACCCTGACTTACACGGTCAACGGCGCGAGCGGCAGCGCGCTCGACCAGAGCGCGCCGGCGGTCGACCGCGTGCTCGGCGAGCAATTCGCTCGGCTCGCGAGCTACATCGAAACGGGAAAGCCGACGGCGCAATAGCCCGGCGAACGAGCGCTATGCCGCTTCAGGCCAGCGGCGCGACCTTGACGACCTCGTCGACCGTCGTCAGCCCGGTCGCGATCTTCATCGCGCCCGAGACGCGCAGCGGTTTCATCCCCTCCTTGAACGCCTGGTCGCGGATTTTTCCGTCCTCGGCTTCGGCGTGGATGAGCTTCCGCAAGCTCGGCGTCAGGGTCATGATCTCGTACAGCCCGACGCGTCCGAAGTAGCCGGTCATCCGGCATTCGAGGCAGCCGGCCGCCATGTGCGTGTGCTCGGGAAGCTCCGCGCGAAACGGCGCGGTGAGCATGCGCCAGGTCTCCTCGTCCGGCGGATCGCACGGCTTCTTGCAATTGGGGCAAAGGGTGCGCACCAGGCGCTGCGCCATCACGCCGAGAACGGTCGAGCTGATGAGGTACGATGGCACGCCGAGATCCAGGAGCCGCGTGATCGCGGTCGGCGCGTCGTTGGTGTGCAGCGTCGAGAGCACGAGGTGGCCTGTCAGCGCGGCCTGCGCCGCCATGTCGGCGGTGTCGCGGTCGCGAATCTCGCCCACCATGATGATGTCGGGATCCTGGCGCATCAGCGTGCGTACGCCACTGGCGAAGTCGACGCCGATCACCGGCTGCACCTGCATCTGGTTGAACTCCGGCGCGATCATCTCGATCGGGTCCTCGACCGAGCAGACGTTGACCTCGGGCGTGGCGAGCTGCTTCATCGTCGAATACAGCGTCGTCGTCTTTCCCGACCCCGTCGGACCGGTGACCAGAATGATGCCGTTGGGCTCGTGGATCATCTTGTCCCAGCGCGCGAGATCCTCCCCGGCGAAGCCCAGCTCCGAGAAATCGCGGACGAGCACGTCGGGCGTGAAGATGCGCATCACCACCTTCTCGCCGAACGCGGTGGGCATGGTCGAGATGCGAAGCTCGATCTCTTGGCCGTTGGGCGACACGGTCTTGATGCGGCCGTCCTGCGGCCGGCGCTTCTCGACGATCTCCATGCGGGCCAGCAGCTTGATGCGGCTGGTCATCGCCAGCAGCACCGGATTGGGGATGGCGTAGACCTGATGCAGCACACCGTCGATGCGGAAGCGCACCAGACCGGCGTCGCGCCGGGGCTCGATGTGGATGTCGGATGCGCGCTGCTCGAAGGCGTACTGCCACAGCCAGTCGACGATGTGCACGACGGCCTGGTCGTTGGCATCGAGCACTCCGTGCCGGCCCAGCTCGACGAGCTGCTCGAAGTTGCGGGCGAGCGACACCTCGCCCTTGGTCGTCTCCTGCGCTCTTTTGATCGATCGCGCCAGGGGAAAGAATTCGCCCACGAAGCGCTTGATGTCCTGCGGATTGGCGAACACCAGCTTGATCCTGAGATGCAGGATCTGCTCGAGCTCGTCGGCCCAGGCGCGCACGAATGGCTCGCCGGTCGCGACCGTGAGCTCGCCCTTGGCGACCGCGACCGGCAGGATCCGATAGCGCTCGGCGTACGCGTTGGACATCGTGCTTGTCACCGCCGCGAGATCGATCTTCAGCGGATCGATGTGGTGATACGGGACGCCGAGCTTGCCGGCGAGCCATTCGACCAGCCACTCGAGCGTCATGAGCGCGCGGGTGCCGACGTGCGAGCGCCACTTCTGATCGGCGACGAGCTCGAGAGGATGGTCGAAGCGCTGCGTGCGCGAGCGCGCCAGCCGATCCGCATCCGCCGCGCCGATCAGCCCGTCGGCCACCATCAGCTTCAGGATGTCCTCCAGTCGCAGACGCCGGTCGGCGGTGCGCGCGGGCCGCGGCTTGCCTTCGGCCGCTGGCGGCGAGGGCGCGGGCTTGATCGGATGGGGCGTGGCCATCGCGCTACTATACCCCACTGGCTTCCCGCGACCGCACCGGACCGATGGCCGCACCGCTCGACGCGCTGCACGGCGACATCACCACGCTCGCGCTCGACGCGATCGTGAATGCCGCCAACCCGAGCCTGCTGGGCGGCGGTGGCGTCGACGGCGCGATTCACCGCGCGGCGGGCCCGGAGCTCACCGCCGAATGCGCGCGGCTGGGCGGCTGCGCCACGGGCGAGGCGAAGATCACGCGCGGCTATCGGCTTCCCGCGCGGCATGTGATCCACACCGTGGGCCCCGTCTGGCACGGCGGGCGCCTCGGGGAAGCCGAGCTCCTTGCCTCGTGCTACCGGCGCTCGCTGGAGCTCGCCGTCGAGCATGCGCTTGTCTCGATCGCCTTCCCGGCGATCAGCTGCGGCGCTTACGGCTTTCCGCTCGAGCGTGCCGTTCCGATCGCGGTGAATACGGTGCGCGCTTTCGAGCGACTCGGCGCGCTCGAGCGCGTCGTCTTCTGCTGCGCGAGCGCGAGCATGCTGCAGGCGTACGAGGCGGCTCTGGCGCCGTAGGTGCGGATGATTCGCACGGCGGTCCCTCGTCGCGGCGCGCCGGGCGGAATGATCCGCCGCACGTCGAGAATTCGCCGTGCGGAGTTCCGGGCGGAATGAATTCCGCCCTACTCGGAATCGATGCCTTCGGTCCGCGCCTGCGCCTCGGCAGCCGTGTCGGGGACTTCGAATACCTCGCGCAGATACGTCACGTACGACGGATCGTAGTCCATCGACTTCGACGGCTCGTCGCTGATCTTCGCTACCGGCTGCCCGTTGCAGCGGGTCATCTTGATGACAATCTGCAGCGGCGGGTAGCCAAGATCGTTGGTGAGGTTGGTGCCGATGCCGAACGCGGTCTGGCTGCGCCCCTTGAAGTACTCGAACAGCCGGATCGCGAGCGGCACATTGAGCGAATCGGAGAACACCATGACCTTGGTGAGCGGATCGATGCGCATCCTGCGGTAGTGCGCGATCAGCTTCTCGCCCCACTCGAACGGATCGCCGGAGTCGTGCCGCACGCCGTCGAAGAGCTTGCAGAAGAACAGGTCGAAATCGCGCAGGAAGGCGTCCATCCCGCACACGTCGGAGAGCGCGATCCCGAGATCGCCGCGGTACTCGCGCGCCCAGGTGTTGAAGGCGAACACCTGCGAGTCGCGAAGGCGAGGTCCCACCGCCTGGCACGCCTGCAGATACTCGTGGGCCATCGTGCCGAGCGGCGTGAGCCCGTGCTTGAGCGCGAAGTAGACGTTGCTCGTGCCGACGAACTTGGCGCCGATGCCCTCCTTGAGCGCGAGGATGACCTCCTCCTGCCAGCGTCCCGAGAAGCGCCGCCGCGTGCCGTAGTCGGCTATGCGGAACTCCGGATCGCGCACGGCGTTGATCTGCTCGATCTTGACGCGAAGCCTGCGCCGGCCCTCGTCGAGATCGGCATTCGGCTGCGTGTTGCGGAAGTACAGCTCGCTCACGATGGCGAGCAGCGGAACCTCGAACAGGATGGTGTGCAGCCACGGGCCCCTGATCCAGATGTCGATCTCGCCGGGCGCGGCCGGCGACGGCCGCACGGTGACGAACCGCTCGTCGAGCCGGAACAACCCGAGGAGATCGACGTAATCGCCCTTGATGAACCGCCAGGAGCGCAGGTAGTCGAGCTCCGCCTCCCGGAATCGCAGTCCGCACAGCGCGCCGATCTCGCGCTCGATCTGCCCGATGTGGGGCGTGAGATCCACACCGGCGGTCCGGCACTTGAAGCGGTATTCGACTTCCGCCGCAGGGAAATGATGCAGCACCACCTGCATCATCGTGAACTTGTACAGATCGGTGTCGAGAAGCGACTCGATGATCATCCGGCGGGTGGGCGATCGGCGGGCCTGCCATGTTACGCGCGCCGGGCCAGCGCGGCCAGCCGGTCATTCGGCCGAGCGCAGAGCCTCGTCCGGCACGACGCGGATGTCGCGCGCCAGGACGATGCAAACCAGAGTGCAGGCGGCCGCGAGCCATCCGACCGCGCCGAAGTTGAGCAGCGTGCCGTCGTCGCCGCGGCGGATCATGAGCCCGGCGACGAGCGAGGCGAACGCCGAGCCCGCCATCTGCATTGACGCGTTGAAGCTCATGAAGCTGCCGCGCAGCCGTGGCTCGACGCTCCCGGTCACCAGCGCCATCGCGGGCCCGAACCGGCCGCTGACGAGCACGAAGAACAGCACCGAGCAGGCGAGCGCCGCGGAGAGCGGCAGTCGAGGCAGATGCGTGATCAGCAGGATCGGCGCCAGCGAGCCGAGAGCGACGATGCTGAACAGCCGCTGCTTGCCGTAACGATCGGCGAGGCGGCCAATGAGCTGCGCGGTTGCCAGCGTGGCGAGTCCGCCGCAGAAGTACAGCAGCGGCAGATCGCCTTCGGCCAAGCCCACGTTGGCCACCATGCTGGGCGCGATGAACGGAATCACCGTGAAGCCGGCGAACATCAGCGCCACCATGAAGGCGAACGCGCGCAGATGATTGCCGACGCCGAAGATCGCCCGCAGCTGATCGACGGGGCGTCGCCGCAAGCCGTGGCGCAGATGCCCGGCGAGCGGCGGCAACCGCCACGCAGCGGCCAGCGCCACCAGCAGCGAGAAGGCGCAGAGCGAGAGAAACGGCGTTCGCCAGCTCCAGCGCGCAGCCAGCCACAGCCCGAGCGGCACTCCCGCCACCGCGGCCATCGAGAACGCCGTGGCGACCAGCGCGGTCGCGCGGGCGCGACGCGCGTAAGGCACCAGGTCGGCGACGATCGCGAACACGAGCCCGCTGATCACGCCGCCGAAGAGTCCAGCCGCCAGCCGGGTGGCGAGGAGCGCGTCGTAGCTGGGTGCGAGCCCGCATGCTCCGGTGGCGAGAACAAAGCCGGCGTACAGGCCCAGCAGCGCACGCTTGCGATCGAAGCGGTCGATCACGAAGGCCGCCAGGAAGCCCGAGATCGCCGCCGCGAACGTGTAGGAGGACACCAGCAACCCGAACTCGCGGGGGCCGACGCCGAAGAGTCGCATGAACTGATGCCCGAGCGGCATCACGATCATGAAGTCGACGATGTGCGTGAACTGCACCGTGGCAAGCATCAGCAGCAGGCCGATCTCGCCGCCGGCGTGGCCCGAACGGGAAGACGCGTAGGGTCGGGGCACGAAAGTCGAGGCGAGAGATCGGCGGCCCGCCGCGGGCGAAAAACGACGGTTGAGGAAACCGGCCGGCGGGCGTTGCGAGTTTAACACAGCCATCGGCCCGTCCGGCCCGCGCCTGGTCGAGCTCGCTGGCAGCGCGCTGCGTCGGCGGCTATGATCGCGGCAAGCGCGGCCGGCCCACCCGTCTACCGCGCTCCCGAGCCATGATCGTCAATTGCGTCGCCTACAGCGATGGCCGCAAGCTCGCCGATATCCCGCGCGAGGACATCAGCGAGTATCTCAAGCGGCCGAACTGCTTCGTCTGGGTCGCACTCAAGGACCCGGAGCCATCCGAGCTCGAGCTCATGCAGGAGGAGTTCGGGCTGCACGAGCTCGCGGTCGACGACGCACGCCACGGCCACCAGCGTCCAAAGATCGAGGAATACGGCGATTCGCTCTTCGCGGTAGTACACACGATCGAGCTCGATCCGCTCGACGAATTCGTTCTCGGCGAGGTGGACATCTTCGTCGGGCCGAACTACATCCTGTCGACTCGGCGGAAGACCGAGCGTGGGTTCGCCGACGTGCGCGGGCGTTGCGAGCGCGAGCCCGAGCTGCTGCGCAACGGCTCTGGCTACGTCCTCTACGCGCTCCTGGACGCCGTGGTCGACCGCTATTTCCCGGTGCTCGACCAGCTTGAGACCGAGCTCGAGTCCATCGAGAGCCAGATCTTCGGCAAGAGCACGCCGCGCTCCAACATCAAGTCGCTCTACTCGCTCAAGCAGAAGCTGATGACGCTCAAGCACGCGGTCGATCCGCTCATGGAGGCGGTGGGCAGGCTCTCCGGCGGTCGCGTACCGGCGCTGTGCACGGGCTTGCGCGACTACTTCCGCGACGTCCTCGACCACCTCCAGCGCTTGCATGGGTCGATCGAAGGTATCCGGGACATGCTGACCACTGCGATCCAGGTCAACCTCGGGATGATCAATCTCGCGGAGACGGAGGTCACGAAGAAGCTCGCGGCCTGGGCGGCCATCATCGCCATTCCCACGCTGATCGCCGGCATCTACGGCATGAACTTCAAGAACATGCCCGAGTACGACCTCGCATATGGCTATCCGCTCGCGCTCGGGGTGATGGCTCTGATCGACTTCGCGCTCTACGGCTGGTTCAAACGCATTCGCTGGCTTTGATGTGGCCGCGCGCTCAGTGCAGCCGCGGCTTCTCGTCCGCCGACACGGGCATCACGGGGATGACGCGCTTGCCGGGGACCGTCCGCGGCCAGGAAGGCTGCAAGGTCACGTGGTCGATGCCGAATCGCTCGGCAAGGAGTTGCCGCGCGGCTTCCAGCGTCTCGGGCCATTCGCCGGCGTCGCGGATCACCAGGTGCGCCGACAGCGCGGTCCGATCGCTCGTCATGTGCCAGACGTGCAGGTCGTGCACCGCCGAGACGCCGGGCAGGCGCGTCAGCGCGCCGCCGATCTCGTCGTAGGACAGATGCGCCGGCACGCCTTCCATGAGCACTTCGACCGAGCTCTTGAGCAGGCCCCAGGTGGAGCGCAGGATCAGCACGGCGACCAGCAGCGAGAGCAGCGGATCGATGGGAAGCCAGCCGGTGGCGGTGATGACCACACCCGCCACCAGCGCCGCGAACGAGGCCCCGACGTCGGAGAGCACGTGCAGCAGCGCGGCGCGGCTGTTGAGGCTGTGGCCACGCGAGAGCAGCGCTGCGCACACCAGGTTGACGACGAGCCCCGCGAGCGCGACGAGGATGACCGCGGAGCCCACGACCGGCGCGGGGGCGAGCAGGCGCCGCGCCGCTTCGATCGCGATCCATCCCACGAGGGCCAGCATCAGCAAGGCGTTGCTGAATGCGGCCAGCACCTCGGCTCGCGTGTAGCCGTAGCTCGCGCGCCGGGACGGCGGCCTCTGCGCCAGACGCTGCGCGATGAGCGCGATCGACAGCGCGGCGACGTCCGTCACCATGTGCCCGGCGTCCGAGAGCAGCGCCAGCGATCCCGACCACCATCCGGCCACCGCCTCGACCACGGCGAATACGGCGGTGAGCGCGAGCGCCGCGGCGAGCACGTGCCGCTCCCCGCGCGCGCCGCCGGAGGGTTGATCGTGCGAATGCGAAGGTGAAGGTGGAGGCATCGGCGCGGCGGTCCTACGCGGGTGCATTCTCTGCCATGCTCGCGGCAGTCGCAACGCGCATTCGTTGGAAGCGAGATTCGCCCCCGGCGTTCGCCCGATTGCGGCGGCCAACGTCGGCAATGCGGCGCCGACGAGAGCGTTGGCGGGTCGATTTCGCGGCCGCGATGCGCGGGACGCCCTCCCGCGCGGCGAGCGACGGTAGAATGGCGCCATGCCGGGCACGCCCGCACGCGCACCGTCGCTCGCGCGGATCGACGAGACCGCCTGCATCGGCTGCACGCTGTGCATCGCCGCGTGTCCGGTCGACGCCATCGTCGGTGCCGCCAAGCTGATGCACACCGTGCTCGCCGAGCGCTGCACGGGGTGCGAGCTCTGCCTTCCGCCCTGTCCGGTCGACTGCATCGCGCTCGTGCCGAGATCGCGACCCTGGACCGCGGCCGAAGCCGAGCACGCGCGGATCAACGAGGAAGCGCGCAACCAACGGCTCGTGCGATCGCGCAGACGCGTCGAAGCGCCGGCGCCCGTGAGGCTCGAAACCACTCGCGCGGAGCGGCAGGCCGCCGTCGCGGCGGCACTCGAGCGCGCTCGCGCACGACGGGCCGCGCGCCACTAGGCTGCGGCCCGGCGGACGCGACCAATCGAGCCGCATGCTTCGCGCCGTGTTCCGAACTCTTGTCCTCGGCGCACTCGCCATGTCCATCGCCCAAGCCGGCAACGACGACCAGCCGCTGGACACCGCGTGGCTGGATGCGACGTGGGACTTCGACCGCCCCGCGGAATCGGAAGCGCGCTTCCGCCGGGAGCTTGCCGCGCTCCCCGAGGGCAGCGCCGCGGCGCTCGAGCTCCGCACGCAAATAGCGCGCGCACAGGCTCTGCAGCGCGACTTCGCCGCCGCGCAGACGACGCTCGACGCCGTCGAAGGCAGGCTCGACGGGCGTCCCGACAGGGTGCGGGTTCGCTATCTACTCGAGCGCGGGCGTACGTTCAACTCTTCGGGGCAGCCGCAGCGCGCGGTGCCGTTGTTCAGCGAGGCGCTCGACCGAGCGCGCGCGGCGCACGAGGATTTCCTCGCCATCGACGCGGCGCACATGCTGGGGATCGCGGCTGCGCCTGAGGACCGGCTCGCGTGGAATCTCGAGGCCGTGGCGATGACCGAGCGCACTGCGGATGCGCGCTCGAAGCGCTGGCTCGCCTCGCTGTACAACAACATCGGCTGGACGTATCACGACCGCGGCGACTACACTGCCGCGCTCGCCTACTTCGAGAAGGCGCTGCCGGCGTGGCAGGCGCGTGGTGGCCAGGAAAAGGTCCGCATCGCCTACTGGTCGATCGCGCGCGCCTACCGCTCTCTCGGTCGCCTGGACGAGGCGCTCGCGATCCAGCTGCGCCTCGCGCGCGAAGCCGACGCCGCCGGAGAGCCCGACGGCTACGTCTACGAGGAGCTCGCCGAGATCCTTCTGGCCAAGGGCGAGGCGAACGCAGCCCGTCCGAATTTCGCCCGCGCGTACGCGCTGCTGAGCGCCGACAAGGGATTGCAGGCGGAGGCACCGGAGCGTCTCGCGCGGCTCAAGCGGCTCGGCGGCGTCGAATGAATCCTGCGAAGCGGCGCCAGATCTTCGAGCGGCTGCGCCAGCGCATGCCGCATCCGCGGAGCGAGCTTCATTTCGGTTCGCCGTTCGAGCTGCTGATCGCGGTGGTGCTCTCCGCGCAGGCGACCGACCGCAGCGTGAACCTCGCCACCGCCAGGCTGTTTCCCGTGGCCAACACGCCCCGGAAGATGCTCGCGCTCGGCGAGGAGAGGCTCGTTCCCTACATCCAGACGATCGGGCTTTTCCGCACTAAGGCGAAGAACGTCATCGCGCTTTCCCGGATGCTCGTCGAGCAGCATGGCGGCGAGGTGCCCGCCGGGCGCGAAGCGCTCATGAGGCTGCCCGGCGTCGGGCGCAAGACGGCGAACGTGGTGCTCAATGTCGCGTTCGGTCAGCCCACCATCGCGGTCGACACGCACATCTTCCGCGTGGCCAACCGCACCGGCATCGCGCCGGGCAAGACTCCGGAGGAGGTGGAGGCGAAGCTCATGAAGTTCACGCCGCAGGAGTTCGTTCACGACGCCCATCACTGGCTCATCCTGCACGGGCGCTACGTGTGCATCGCGCGCAAGCCGAAGTGCCCCGAGTGCGTCATCGTCGACCTGTGCGAGTATCGCCACAAGACGGCCGGAGACGAAAAAGGCGCCCGCTAGGCGCCTCGCCCGCACCCGAGCCGGGGACTCAGTGCTTGACGGTCAGCACCGGTCGCTGCGAGGCGTAATAGGCGGCGACGTTGTCGATGTCGGCCGCGGACAACGGCGCGGCCATGCCGGCCATGATCGGGTTCTTGCGCAGTCCCGACTTGTAGTCGCGCAAGGCTTTCGCGAGGTAGTCCTGCCGCTGGCCGCCCAGCTTCGGATAATCCGGCACCTGGCTGTTGCCGTCGAGGCCGTGGCATGCCTGGCAGATTTCCTTGGCCTTCGCCGCACCGGCGCCCGGATCGCCGGCGCCGTGCGCCGCCGTGCAGCCGCACAGCAAGCCGGCGAGCAAAACGCGC
>Ga0187776_10000796_pt1 | contig 15240 bp, 14 predicted proteins | sample 0216_BV02_MP12_2_FD_132426 | JGI IMG/M metagenome (GOLD analysis project Ga0187776, IMG submission 132426) | Tropical peat soil microbial communities from peatlands in Department of Meta, Colombia - 0216_BV02_MP12_20_MG | ecosystem: Environmental > Terrestrial > Soil > Wetlands > Peat | place...
AGATAAAGGAGCACGCCGCGGCCCTCGCGCTCGATCATCGACAGCGCCGACTCGAGCTGCTCGCCGCAGTCGCAACGCAATGAGTGGAACACGTCGCCGGTGAGGCACTCGGAGTGGACCCGCACGAGCACGTCCTCGGTCCCGGCAACGTCGCCCTTCACGAGCGCGACGTGATGCTTGTTGTCGATCAGCGACCGGTAGCCGACGGCCACGAACTCCCCGAACGCGGTCGGAAGGTTCGTCGACACGACCCGCTCCACGAGCTTGTCATGTTGACGCCGGTACGCGACCAGATCGGCGACCGTCACCATCTTCAGCCCGTGACGCTGACAGTACGGCTCGAGGTCGGGGACTCGCGCCATCGTCCCGTCGTCGTTCATGATCTCGCAGATCACCCCGGCGGGAATCAACCCCGCCAGCAGCGCCAGGTCCACGGCCGCCTCGGTCTGCCCGACTCGCTCGAGCACGCCGCCTTCCTTCGCCTTCAGCGGGAACACGTGGCCCGGCTGGACGAGGTCGCGCGGGCTCGAGTTGGGGTCGATCGCCACCTGGATCGTGCGCGCGCGGTCGGCGGCGGAGATCCCGGTGGTGACGCCGTGGCGCGAATGGGCCTCGATCGAGACGGTGAAAGCGGTCTCGAAAGCGGACTCGTTCTTGGCGGCCATCAGGTCCAGGCCGAGGTCGTCGCAGCGCTCGGACGTGAGCGCCAGGCAGATCAGTCCTCGACCCTCCTTTGCCATGAAGTTGATCGCCTCGGGCGTCACGAACTGCGCCGCCATCGTCAGGTCGCCCTCGTTCTCCCGGTTCTCGTCGTCGACGACGACGACCATCCGGCCCTGCCGGATGTCCTCGATCGCGTCCTCGATCGTCGCGAATTTCGCCTCGGTGCGACTACTCATCCATCTGGTCACCTTCGCGGGGCTTCCAGCCCCGCGTTCTGAATTGGCTCTTCAGCCTCCGGCTTCACTTCACCGGCGATGCTCCGCATCGCCTTCTCCACGTACTTCGCCAGCACGTCCACTTCCAGGTTGACCCTCTGTCCCGACTGAGCGCGGCCGAGAGTCGTGCGCTCGAGCGTCTCCGGGATGAGCGACACCGTAAACGATCCCGGGTCGATCTCCACAACCGTCAGCGACACCCCGTCGACCGCGATCGAACCCTTCTCCACGACGTAGCGCAGGACCTCCTCGCGCGCGTCGATCCGGACCCGCCGCGCGAACCCGTCCTCTTCGACCGCCGCGACCCTGCCGATCCCGTCGACGTGACCCTGCACCACGTGCCCGCCCAGACGGTCGCCGGCGCGCAGCGGCAGCTCGAGGTTGACCCGAGCGCCCCGCTCGAGCCCGGCAAGGGCGGTGCGGGTCAGCGTCTCGTTCATCGCCTCGGCCGCGAACGAGCTGCCATCGACCTCGGCCGCGGTCAGGCATACGCCGTTGACGGCGACCGAGTCCCCTTCGCGGAGCTCGCCGGCCAGCGACGTCTCGATGCGCACGCGCGCGCCATCGCCTGAGCGCTCGAGCTCCGTGACCCGACCCAGATCCGCGATCAGTCCCGTGAACACCCGCTCACCACTCCCGCAGCCTCGAGGTTATGAGCAGGTCCTCGTCGACTCGCTCGCACTCGAGCGTCAGCGCCCGGACGGCGTCGGCGATCGCCTCCACGCCCTCGCCTTCGAGCGGGTCGCGAGCGGTCCTCCCACCGAGCACCATGGGGGCGAGGAACAGCCTGATCTCATCCACCTCGCCGGCATCAAGAAACGCACCGGCCAGGTGCGGCCCGCCCTCGAGCAGGATCGAGCCGACGCCCGCGGCGCCGAGCTGGTCGAGCGCCGAGCGGACCCGTGCCGGCTCGTTCTCGCCCGTCGCCACGATCACCTCGGCGCCATGGGTCTCGAGCGCGTCGGTCGCGGCGCGCGGCGCGGCGCGCGACACGACCACCGTCAGCGGGGTCAGACGCGCGCCCTGGACGAGCTTCGAGCCCAGCGGCAGGCGCGCCAGCGAGTCGAACACGATCCGGCGCGGTTGGCGCACGACCGAGTCGACACGGGCTGTCAACTGCGGGTCGTCGGCGAGCGCGGTCCCTATGCCGACGGCGACGGCGTCGCACTCGGCGCGCCACTGGTGCGCAACGTTTCGGCTCTGCTCGCCGGAGATCCACTGTGAGTCGCCCGTCCGCGTCGCCACCTTCCCGTCCAGCGTCATCGCCGACTTGAACAGGACCCAGGGCCGCCCGGTGCGGGCTTGCTTGCGAAACGGCTGGTTCTGAAGCCGTGCGCGCTTGGCCAGTTCGCCGTCGGCGATCACCACCTCGATGCCCTCGTCGCGCAGGATCCCGAGTCCGCGACCCGATGCGTGCGCGCTCGGGTCATCGGCCGCCACCACGATGCGCTCGATCCCGGCGCGGAGGATCGCCTCCGTGCACGGCGGCGTGCGTCCGCGGTGGCAGCACGGCTCGAGCGAGATGTACATCGTCGCGCCCTCCACGTCGGCGTCTCCGGCGGCGCGGATCGCCTCGACCTCGGCGTGGGGCGCGCCCAGCGCGCGGTGAAAACCCTCGCCGATGGTTTCTCCGTCGCGGGTGAGCACCGCCCCCACGAGCGGGTTCGGACTGACGTGCCCGCGGCCCTGTTCGGCGAGCTCGATCGCGCGCGCGAGATGCCGGCGATCGCTTTCAGCGTCAAGGGCCATGGTGCGGATAGGAGGATATGACGCCCCGCCGCGCATTTCGCGCCCTATCCGCCGCACAGACCTCCGGTGAGCCTGTACACGCTCAGCTCCGGCCCCGGGCGGCTGTACTGCGGCGGGTAGTAGTCGATCGACCAGTCGAAGCTGAACGGCACGGGGTGGGCTCCCCTCGGAACTGGGCTGACGTGGTACACCAGCCGCGCTCGCCGCGCCAGCTCGGCGTAGTAGGCGATCGCGGAGGGAGCGTCCTGAGGCTGGACGAACGCCCGCCCGGCCTGCAATGAGCCGATTATGACCCAGCAGTAGCCGTCTGCGACGTAGCGGTCGAGTAGGGCCGGGTACAGGTTGCGCTCGTACCGGTCGACCAGAACGAAACGCTGCTCTCCGGCGGGGAGCTGGTTCCCCGAGCGATCAAGCGTCGTCAGCCAGGTCGGCCAACGCCACCAGCGCTCGCCGGTCGGCGTGGCAGGCAACGAGACGCCGACATCGTTCGTCCAGTCGTCGGGCACGAGCGGCTCGATCACCACCCTCGAGCCGGCGGGGACGTGCTTGACCATCCAGGCGCGCGCGAGGTTGCGGGTGTCCGGTCGTGACAGGACCACGTCGTTGTGGATGTCGGCCACCGCGCTCTGCCCGAGCAGCAGCACCGCCAGCACCGTGCCGACGATCCAGATCGGCACTCCACGCCTGCGGCACAGCCACCGGGCGAGCTCGACGGCGCCGTACGCGGCGACGAGCGCGACCACCGGGAAGATCGGCATCACCCATCGGCCGAAGTAGCGAGGCTGGTCGCCCATGTAGACGGTGAAGACGACGAACGCGGGGACGAACACCAGCAGCGCACCCGCACGACGGCGCGCGGCGAGCAGCACCGCTCCCCCGAGCGCCGCGAGCGCCGGTACCCAGCCGAGCCCCCAGGTGACCGTCCACAGGTAGTACGTGAACCCGTTCCCCGGGCGCGTGCCGAGCTTGACGGGATCCGGTCCCGCCGACAGCGAAGCCTGCTGGCCCAACCCGGAGAGGAACGCCGAGGTGTCGAGCAGCGCGTACGGGTTGGCGATCACGAACGCCACCACGGCGAGCAGCGCCGCAAGCAGCAGCCGGCGCGCCGACGCGAAGAGCGAGCCGGCCGTGGCGTCGCTGGCCGCGGCCCCGAGCAGGCACAGCAGCATCACGCCGCCGGTGTACTTGGTCGCCGCCGCCAGCCCGATCCCCACTCCCGAAATCACGTAGTCGCGGGTGCGCCCGCGGCGGAGCACCCCCGCGATCCCGTACAGCGAGAGCGTCACCGGCGCGAGCGTCGGGACGTCGTTCAGTGCCAGATGGCTGTAGAACACCGGCAGGAACGCGAACGCGAGGATCGCGGCCGCCACCAGCCCCACCGTGCGCCCCCAGAGCCGCGCGCCCGCCAGGTACAGGAAGCCGACCGCGGCCGTACCGAGCAGCGCCGCGACCACGCGGGCGACGACGAACACCGCGGTGGGGTCGGTGGTGTAAAGGTGCCTGACCGTATCGGCGCTGCCGAACCACAGCTCGAAGACGATGTACAGGAGGTAGGAATACGCGGGCGGGTTGAGGAAGTAATGCGGGTTGAGGTCGTGTCCGAAGAAGCCGATCGCCCGCGGGACGAAGTGGGTGGCCTCGTCGGAGTTGTAGCTATAGGGAAGACCCTGCTTGATACCCCACAGTCGCAGCAACAGCGCGACCGCGAGCAGCAGCGTGAGCGCCACCCGGTGGACCCCGATCGAGCGGACCCACACCGATGGCCGCGGGACCGCGACTGCCCGGCGCACCCGCCCGCGCGGTGGCGCTGTGACGGGCCCGGCGGGCGCTGGGTCGGTGACGATCGCGGCGTCCACTGGTCACGAGTATCCCGCTACCGTGTGCCCATGAGCGCCGAGAGGTGTCGCGCGTGAAGCTGATCATCCAGATTCCGTGCTTCAACGAGGAGGGCCAGCTACCGCTCACGCTGAGCCGACTCCCGCGCACGGTGGACGGCTTCGACACGGTCGAATGGCTGGTGATCGACGACGGCTCGACCGACCGCACGGTCGCAGTCGCCCGGGAGCACGGCGTCGAGCACATCGTCCGCCTCACCAACCACAAGGGCCTCGCAGCCGCCTTCCAGGCGGGACTCGACGCGGGCCTGAAGCTGGGGGCGGACGTGATCGTCAACACCGACGCCGACAACCAGTACGAGGGCTCCGACATCCCCAAGCTGGTGGCGCCGATCCTCCACGGCCAAGCCGATATGGTCGTCGGCGACCGGCAGATCAACGACGTCCAGCATTTCTCCCCGCTGAAGAAGGTGCTGCAGCGGCTCGGCTCGTGGGTGGTGCGTCAGGCTTCGGGCACGCACATACCCGACACCACGTCCGGATTTCGCGCCTACAACCGGGAGGCCGCACTTCAGGTCCAGGCCGTCTCGAGGTTCACCTACACGCTCGAGACGATCATCCAGGCGGGCAAGCTGCTCGTCGCGGTGGAGCACGTTCCGATCCGCACCAACCCGAAGACGCGCGAGTCTCGCCTGTTTCCGTCGACCGCGTCCTACGTCCGGCGCAACGCGCTGTCGATCTTCAGGATCTACTCGCAGTATCAGCCGCTGAAGGTCTTCTGGAGCGGCGCACTGGTGATGGGCGTCGCGGCGCTCGCCCTGTTCATCCGTTTCCTGGTCATCTTCGCCGAGAGTCCGCACGCGGCTCGTGGGCACATCCAGTCGCTGATCGCCGGCGCGGTTCTGTTCATCGGCGCGATGCTCCTCGGCTCGCTCGGCGTGATCGGAGACCTGCTCGACGCGCAGCGGACGATCTCGCAGCGCACCTTCGAGCGCGTCCGCAGGATCGAGCTGCAGCTGGGGATCGAGCCCTCGCACTACGAGCCCGGAGTCACGCCCGGATCGGCAGGGCGTTCGGGTCGCGATGGTGAGGAGCGCGGTCGGTCCCCGCAGACGGGAGCGCCCGATCGCGAGGCGCTCGAGGTATGAGCGGGCAACAGGCCCGGGTTCCCTCCGTCCCCACCGGCAACACCTACGACAAGTACGGCTCGCACAATCCGGTCGTGCGCCGGCTGATGAGCGGCTTCGAGGGCGCGCTCGCGCAGCTGTTCGATCGCGCGGCGCCCGAGTCGGTGCTCGACGTTGGCTGCGGCGAGGGTGTCCTCACCATGCAGTGGGCCGGGCGGCTGGGAGACGGGCAGGTGGTCGGGCTCGACCTGCCGGATCCGAAGCTCGAATCGGAGTGGCGTGCACGCGAGCGGCCGAACCTGCGGTTCGTGGCCGGGCGCGCCGAGGACCTCCGGTTCGCGGCCGGAGAGTTTGACCTAGTCGCCGCGATCGAGACGCTCGAGCACGTCCCCGACCCCGAGCAGACCCTCGTCGAGATGGCGCGCGTAGCGAGACGCCACCTCCTCGTCTCGGTCCCCCGCGAGCCCCTGTGGCGCGCGCTCAACGTGATGCGCGGGGCGTACTTGCGTGACCTCGGAAACACCCCCGGTCACGTCAATCACTGGTCCAGAAGCGGCTTCGAGGCGCTGATGCGGCGCTACGGCGAAGTGACCGAGACGCGGTCCCCGTTCCCCTGGACGATGGTCCTCGTCCGGGTGTCCTGATGGCCACGCCGACGGGCACCGCGGCGCCGCCGAGCCCCGCCGCCTCGCGGCCGGAGCCCGGCGTCGGCTCCTACGCCTCGAGCGCGCGGATCCTGTCGATCGGAATCGCCTCGACCGGGATCTTCACGTTCCTCTACCTGGCGTTGGCGAGCCACGACCTGAACCCCCCGTCCTACAGCCGGATCTCGCTGTGCTGGGCGATCATGTTCGTGGTCCTGTCGGTGATCTATCGGCCGATCGAGCAGCTGCTCTCGAGGACGATCGCCGACCGCCGCGCCCGCGGCATCCACGACCACGCGCTGCGCGTCCCGGCCGCGATCCAGACCGGGTTCGCGCTGCTGTTCCTGGTCGTCGCGCTCGCGCTCCGCCCGCAGATCGAGAACGGCATGTTCGACGGCTCGAGCGCGCTCTACTGGATCCTCGTGGTCGGTGTGCTCGCGTACGCGGCGAGCTACTTCGCGCGCGGATGGCTGGCCGGCCACGAGCGCTTCGACCTGTACGGCGGCTTGGTGTTCCTTGAGTCGACGAGCCGGTTCCTGTTCGCGCTGGCGGTGGCAGTCGGGATCGGTTCCGGGCAGGCGGTCGTCGGCCTCGGCATGGCCGTGGCGCCGTTCGTGTCGCTCGCCGTGATTCCGCTTGCGTTCTCGCGCATGCGCACCCGCGCCCCGGCGACCGTCGAGATCGCCGACGCCGCCCGCGAGGGTCCTGCCCACGCCCAGCTGGAGGAGGCCGCCACCGACCTGACGCTGCGCCGCGGCACCGGGTTCGCGGTCGCGGTGGTGGGAATCATGTTCGCGGAGCAGACGCTGCTGAACGCCGGGGTGCTGATCGTGGCCGCCACCTCCGCCACCGTCGCGGGGCTCATCACCGGGCTGACGGGCTTCGTGTTCAACGTGATGCTTATCGCGCGCGCCCCGCTTCAGTTGTTCCAGGCAATCCAGACCTCGATCCTCCCCCACCTCGCGGGGCTCCAGGCCCGGGAGAACCCTGGGGAGTTCCACCGCGCGATTCGCGTGACGGTGCTCGCGATCGCGGCGTTCGCCGGTGCCGTGTCGCTCGGCCTGCTGCTGATCGGTCCGGCGGTGATGACGGCGCTGCTCGGCAACAAGGGCTATCACTACGCCCGGCTGGGCCTGGCGGTGGTCGGGCTGGGGATGGGCTTTCACCTGGTCTCCGGCACGCTCAACCAGGCGGCGCTGGCGCGTGGGCGCGCCGCGATCGCGGCGGTCGGCTGGCTGGTCGCGGCGGCCCTGTTCGTCCTGCTCGTCGCCACTCACGCGATCTCAAATGAGGTCACGCGCGTCGAGGTCGGCTACTTCACCTCCACGGTGGTCCTCGCCGGGCTGCTGTGGGCGGTTTATCGGAGGCGCTAGCCGCCTCTAGCCTCGCAGCACCTGACACGCCGGATCCTTGGCCGCCGCTGCCCGGAGCTCCGCGCTCTGGCTCGGCTTCACGGACGCGATGCCTTGGAGCGCGGACTTGATCCGTGTGGTCACCGAGCTGGCCCCGAGCTGGAACGTGGAAGCGCTGGCGGTCGAGATGGAGCCCGCCTGCGAGCTCGCGCGCGCGAGCTGGTGGCTGGCGCCGTCAAAGGCGTTCGCGAGCCCGTCGGCGATCTGCGTGCCGCCGTCCACCGCGGGCCTCCCAGCCGACCGCAGCGCCGTGGCCGCGCGCTGCGTGGCGGCCAGCAGGGAGGAGACGAACTGCTGGTAGTCGCGCTTGGCCACCTCGCGCGACGAGTTCGCGGCGCCGGAGGTCTGGAGCTTCGAGCCCGCCCGCTGGATGTCGCTCTTCCAGTTGCCGAGCGCGCCGCACATCACGTGCACGTACTTCGCCGGCGCGACGCTCGACGAGCCGCCGCAGCCCGCCAGCGCGAGGGCGGTAAGAACCGCCGCGAACCAGCCGGTCGCGGTGCGCCTGCGTGCGAGCGTGCTCATGATCCGGCGGCCGCGACGAGCGCCCGGAACGCCTCTCCGGGCTCGTCCGACTCGAACACGGCAGATCCGGCGACAAGCAGGTTGGCACCCGCCTCCACCACTGGGCGGGCGGTGTCGAGGTGGATGCCTCCATCGACCTCGAGTCCCACGTGGGCCGGCAGCGCCTTCCGCATCCGCGAGAGCTTATCGACGGACGCTGGAATGAACTTCTGCGCGCTCCAGCCGGGATCGACGCTCATGCACAGCGCCAGGTCGAGCGATTCCCGCGCGACCTCGTCGAGGCTGCCCGCGGGGGTGGCCGGGCAGATCGCGGCACCGGCGCTGCAACCGAGCTCGCGGATCTGTAAGAGCGCGTAATGGACGTGAGGCGTCGCCTCCACGTGGATCGTGATGTTGTCCGCGCCCGCCCGGGCGATGTCGCCGACGTGCCGCTCGGGGCGTTCGATCATCAGGTGCACGTCGATGATCGCTCCGGCGTCGTGCACACGGTCTGCGATCGCGCCGACGATCACCGCCCCGAACGTGATCGGTGGGACGAAGTGGCCGTCCATCACGTCGACGTGGATCGCCCGTGCGCCGGCGGCGAGCACCTCGTCGACCTGGCTGCCGAGCCGGGCGAAGTCGGCCGACAGGATCGACGGCGCCACCTGGCGATCGAGCAGGATTGGCGAGGGCACCGCGGCTCAGACTGCCCGCAGCATGCTGCCGTGGCAGTGATTGCACGCGAGCACCGCGGTGCTGGACATCCGGACGATCGTGGAGTGCTCCCCGCAGTTGGGGCAGACCGACACCAGCTCGTAACGCTGCAGGCAGTAAACGCAGCGGTAGCGCCCGGGCACCGCGGTGGGGCGAAGCCAGGGCTCGCCGCAGTTCGGGCACTCCGCTCCGAGCTTGACGTCGGGCTCAGTCACGGGCATGAGGTTAACGTGGCTCAGGACCGTGATCGGGCCAGCCGGGCGATGAAGAACCCGTCCGTCCCGTGGCGGTGGGGAAGCAGCTGGAGCGATCGCCCGGCGCGCCACCCCGGATTGGCCTGCAGAAACGCCTCCATTACGCCGCCGCCCTCGCGGCGTGAGATCGTGCACACCGAGTAGACGAGCGCCCCGCCGGGACGCGTGGCGGCCGCGCCCGCGGCGAGGATCCGGCTTTGCAGCGCCACGAGCTCCCCGATCGCCTCGGGGCTCGCGCGCCAGCGCCTGTCCGGACGGGACTGGAGCGTTCCGAGGCCGCTGCACGGCGGGTCGACGACCACGCAGTCAAAGCCGGTCTCCTCGTCGCCGGGAGCGAACTCGGCGGCGTCGGCCACCCGCACCTCGACACAGCTCGCCCCCATCCGCGCGCAGTTCTGCTCGAGCGCCCGAGCGCGGCCGGGGTTACGTTCGACCGCCAGCACCCGGCCGCGGTCGCCGATCAGCGCCGCGAGGTGTGTGGTCTTGCCGCCGGGCGCGGCGCACAGGTCGAGCACGCGCTGTCCGGGCCGCGGGTCGAGCAGGCGGGAGACCAGCATCGACGCGCGCGACTGCGCCGCCACCGCCCCCCGCTCCCAGAGCTCGGAGCCGTGCGCGTCGAACGGACCCTCCAGCACGAGCCCCTCGGGGAGGTTCGCCCGCTCTCCGTCCGGCACCGGTGCTCGTCGCGCCGGCACCGGCAACGCCTCGATCACCTCGTCGACGGTCGCGAGCAGGGTGTTGACCCGCAGTGCGGGCTCCGCCGGCTCGTTGATCTGCCGCATCAGGGCACGCGCCTCCTCGGCGCCGAGCTCGTCCCACCACAGCCTCGCGAGCCACTCGGGGACCGAATGCATCAGCGCCGCGCCCGCCGGCGTTGCCTCGTCCAGGTCCGCCAACAGCGCGCCGTCCTCGTGCGAGGCGCGCCGCAGCACCGCGTTGACGAGGCCACCGCCGCCGCGGCTGCGCCGCTTGGCCAGCTCGACCGTCTCGTCGACCACGGCGTGCGCCGGCACTCGCTCCATGTAGAGGAGCTGGAACAGCCCGATCCGGAGCGCCGCCAGCACGACCGGCTCGAGCTGGTCGAGCGGGCGGCGCACGAGCGCTGTGGCCACGTGGTCGAGCGTCGCGCGACGCTGCACCGTCCCGTAGGCGATTCTCGTCGCCAACCCCCGCTCGCGCGGGTCGACCCCGCCCGCCTCCGCTGCGAGCGCCCGGTCGGCGTACGCTCCCTGCTCGAACACGCGCTGGACGACCCGCAGGGCGCACTCGCGTGCGGTGCTCACCTCCGTAGCCCGCGCAGCCACGCCTCTCCGCTCATCTCGCGCCGGCCCGGCGGCTTGACCACGAGCAGCTCCAGGCCCCCGCCCGCGCAGCCGAACACCGGTCGCGGCCCGTCGAGCGAGACGGTCCCGGGCGGCGGGCCGGCGTCCACCGCCCGCGCAGCGTAGACCCCCACCACGGCCCCATCCGCGAGCTCGATCTGCGCCCCGATGTGCGGGGCCAGCGCCCGGACGACCCGCTCTAGCTCGGCCGCGGATCGGCCGGGATCGAGACGCCTGTCGGCGGCCGTGATCTTGTCGGCGTACGTGGCCAGCGACTCGTCCTGCTCGACGCAGGGAGGCTGCTGATCGAGTACCCGCACCAATAGCTCGCCGCTCAGTCGCTCGAGCCGCGGGGCCAGCGCGCCGTAGGTGTCGTCGGGAAGGATCGGCTCGACCTCCTGTGCGCATACCGGCCCGCTGTCCAGTCCCGCGGTGAGCCGCATGATCGAGACGCCGGTGCGCTCATCCCCGGCCACGATCGCCCGCTCGATCGGCGCCGCCCCTCGCCAGCGTGGAAGCAGCGACGGATGTACGTTCAGGATCGGATACTCGGACAGGAGCGGATCCTTGATCAGCGCCCCGAAGGCGCACACGCAGATGGTCTCCGGCCTGGCGGCCGCGATCCGCTCGCGAGCGGCGCCATCGTTGACCGTCCGCGGCTGGTCGAGCGGGATCCCGAGCGTCCGTGCCTCATCCGCCACCGGCGGCGAGGCGAGCCGGCGACCGCGGCCGCGCGGCCGATCCGGGCGGGTGATCACCAGCTCGGGCCTGTGCGGCGAATCGGCCAGCCGCCGCAGGACCCCGGCCGCGAACTCGCTCGTGCCGAGATAGACGGTTCGCACGCGACCGGTTAGCCGAAACGAGGGCCCGGCTACGCGGCCTGCTCGGCCTCGCGGAGCGTCCGAATGGCCTGCTTGCGCTGCTCACGGCTGGTGCGGTCGAGGATCAGGACACCGTCGAGGTGATCGATCTCGTGCTGGATCACGCGCGCCTCGAGCCCGGAGGCCTCGATCACGATCGGCTCGCCGTGCTCGTTCAGCGCCTTGACGCGCACGTAGATCGGACGCTCCACCTCGACCAACACGCGCGGCAGGCTGAGGCAGCCCTCCTCCATCACCTCGCCCTCCTTGCCGGCCCACTCGATCTCCGGGTTCACCAGGGCGCCCACCGGGGCCTGCTGCTGGACGCGGTACACGAGCACCCGGTGGAGCACCCCCACCTGAGTCGCGGCGAGACCGACCCCCAGCGCGTCCCCCATCAGACCGCCCATCCGCGCCACCTCCGAGCGCAGCGCGTCGTCGAACCGCTCTACCGGCCGGGCGCGGGTGCGAAGCACCGGGTCGCCGAACCTGCGCACCTGCGCGAGCGCGGCGGCGCGGCGCGCGGCGACCTTTGGGTCGAGCTCGAGCTCGCCGTGCTCGTCATCCTCCTCCGGTTCGACCTCGTATGTCTGCTGGGCGTCGGCTGCGTTCTCGGCCACAGAGCCAGTCTATGAGGTTGTCGCAGAACTCCGCGTGGGCGGCTGGCGAGCGCCGGATCAAGCGTGGCCAGGACGCAGGGCCGACGGAATAGCAGCGCTATTCCGAGGCCCGAGGACGCCGCCACGCGCAGATCCGCCGCCGCCAGACGCGCGCGGGGGGGTTCTGAGACAGCCTCTATGTGGTCTTCATTGCGGATCGACGTCGACGCTGATGTTCACCTTTCGCCGCGAGGCCACCGACGCGACGCCCTCCACAGCGGCGCCGACCGCCGCGATCGCCGCCGGCCGATCGGCCGCTTTGACCATGAGCTGGCTGCGCGCCCGGCCGCGAAGGCGGAAGAGTGGCGCCGGACCGAGCACGGTGGCGCCGGGGGCGGCGATCCGCTCGTGCAGCGAGGCGGCGACCGTGCTCGCCTCCCCCGCGTCCGCCGCGGCGCAAACCACTCGGATCAGCGAGCCGAACGGCGGGTAGCCGAGGATCTTCCGGCGCCCGAGCTCTTCTTCGAGGAAGGCGTCGGCGTCGTGGCGCGCGGCGTGGGCGATCGAGCGGGCTTCGGGAGCGAGGGTCTGCACGAGCACGGTGCCGCCGGCGTCGCCCCGGCCGGCCCGGCCGGCGAGTTGCGTGATCAGCGCGAACGTCCGCTCTTCGGCGCGGAAGTCGGGGAACCGAAGCGTCCGGTCGGCGTCCAACACGACCCCGAGCGTGACGTCCGGGAAGTCGTGGCCCTTGGCGACCATCTGCGTGCCGACCAGGACGCCGGCGCGCGCCGACTCGAACCGCGCGAGCGTGAGTCCGGCGCGGTCCTTGCCGCCGGCGACGTCGGCGTCGAGCCGGAAGACCGGGAAGCTGTCGCCGCCGAGCGCGGCACGCAGCTCATGCTCGAGCCGCTCGGTGCCGGCGCCGTGGCGAGCAAGCGCCGCCGATCCGCACGAGCCGCAGCGCTCGGGCACGGGCTCGCGGTGTCCGCAGTGGTGACAGGCGACGAACCCGGCGCGATGAAGGACGAGGGACACCTCGCAGTTCGGGCACATCCAGGCTCGCCCGCAGGCGCGGCACGAGAGGAAGTTCGACCACCCCCGCCGGTTGACGAGCACGATCGCCTTGCGCTCGCCGCGGCGGACGTCGGCGAGCGCCATCCGCGTGCGCGGGTGCAGGGGGTGGTGCTGGCCGCGCATGTCGAGCACCTCGACCGGCGGCAGCGGGCGGCCGTCGACGCGGCGCGCCAGGCGCAGCCGCCGGAGCGTGGCGACGCTCTCCGGCCGCGGGGTCGCGCTGCCGCAGACGAGCACCGCCCCGTGCTGCTCGGCCCGGCGCAGCGCGACCGCGCGCGCGTCGTAGCGGGGGTCGCCCTCGTGCTTGTAGGAGCCGTCGTGCTCCTCGTCGACGACGATCAGGCCAATGTCGGCGAGCGGCGCGAACACCGCCGACCGCGGTCCCACGCACACCCGCGCCTCGCCTCTTCGTAGCCGCATCCACTCGTCGTAGCGCTCGCCCTGGCCGAGCGCCGAGTGAAGCACCGCCACGACGTCGCCGAAGCGGGCCGTGAACCTTCCCACCGCCTGCGGCGTCAGCCCGATCTCCGGGACCAGCACGATCGCGCTTGCACCCCCGGCGAGCGCCGCCTCGACCGCGCGCAGGTACACCTCGGTCTTTCCCGACCCGGTCACTCCGTGGAGCAGCAGCCCTCCCGGCGCCGTCCCCTCGAGCGCCAGGAGCACCTCGTTCAGCGCGGCTTCCTGGTCCGCCGTCAGCGGCGGCGGCTCACGCGACGCCGCCCCTACCGTCGCCTGCGCCGGCCGGCGGCGCTCGGCCCGGCGCTCGAGCGCCACCAGGCCGCGGCGCTCCAGCCGCCTGAGCGTGTCGGTGCCGAGCGCCGCGGCGGCCGTCGGCCCGTCTACCCGGAGGCGCTCGAGCGCCCCGCGCTGGCGGTCGGTGAGGCGCTCTTCGCCGCCGAGCGCACGCTCGCCGGCCTCGGACAGCTCCGCGAGGAGCACCTCGCGGGCCCGTGCGCCCTGCGCTGTTCCCGGGGCGAGCATCAGCCCGAGCGCCCGGGCCGGCGTCGAGCAGTACTCCGAGGCCATCCACAGCGCCAGTTCCACCAGATCGGCGGGAAGCCCGCCCCGAAGCAGCGCGTCGGGCTCGGCCAGCCGGTCCGGCTCGAGCTCCGAGTGCTCGGCGAGGCCCACGACGATCCCGAGCTCGCTGCGGCGCGCGAACGGGATCCTGAGCAGCGCGCCGACGTCCGCCTCGCCCTGATCTTCACGCAGGCGGTAGTCGAACGGCCCGCGCAGTGCGCGCGCTGTCGTCAGCGGCTCGACCTTGGCGATCATCGCCGGTCGAGAGTAGAGCGACGCTCCGATGGGTCGCTACGCTCGGCGCCGGTGGACTCCGCGCCGAGCGAGCAGGTCTTCTTTCACGGACACCCCTCGTGGCGCTCGATGCTGGCTTTCCATCTGAAGGGGCTCCTCGGGGCGATCGCCGCCGGGGTGCTAGCGGGACTGATCACCTCCGCGGTATCGGGCTCGGTGAACGTCTTCTGGGTGGTCGTGGCGGTGCTGGCGGTGTTCGCGTTCGTGATCACGAGGGGGACGATCCGCCGCAGTCGCACCACCTACACGATCACCAGCCAGCGGCTGACGATCCAGCTCGGGCTGATGTCGCGCGAGCTGCACGAGACGCGACTTGACCGAGTCCAGAACGTGAACTCGCGCCAATCGGTGCTCGAGCGTCTGCTCGACGTCGGGACGGTCGACTTCGACACCGCCGGCGGCGCCTCGTTCGACTTCAGCTTTCGCGGGGTCGCGCACCCGCACCGGATCGTGCGGACGGTCGACCACGCCCTGCGCGCCCAAGCCGCCGCTCACCGGGCCTCTGGAGCCGGCGCGTACCCGGCCGATCCGAGCCTGCCGCCCGCCGGCCGCTAGGCCTCGACGGCCGCCACACTCAGACCGGCGGCCTCACGCAGCTCGGCGGCCTTGTCGGTCCGCTCCCACGTAAAGTCGTGATCCTCGCGGCCGAAGTGGCCATAAGCGGCGGTCTTCTGGTAGATCGGCCGGTGGAGGTTGAGATCCCGGCGGATCGCTCCCGGGCGCAGATCGAAGTGCTCCGAGACCAGCTCGAGGATCCGGCTGCGGCTGATCTTCTCGGTGCCGAAGCACTCGACCATTAGCGACACCGGGTGCGCGACGCCGATCGCGTAGGCGACCTGGACCTCCGCCCGCTCGGCGAGGCCGGCGGCCACGATGTTCTTGGCGACG
>Ga0187776_10000797_pt1 | contig 15238 bp, 15 predicted proteins | sample 0216_BV02_MP12_2_FD_132426 | JGI IMG/M metagenome (GOLD analysis project Ga0187776, IMG submission 132426) | Tropical peat soil microbial communities from peatlands in Department of Meta, Colombia - 0216_BV02_MP12_20_MG | ecosystem: Environmental > Terrestrial > Soil > Wetlands > Peat | place...
AATATAATTTGGATACTCGCCGTGGCTCCCTTCATCCCTTTGGTCGAATGGTCAAGGCGGTCCAATGGGCACCGCCGTCCACCGTTTTAAAAAGGCCACCTTGGGTCCCTGCGTACAAGATGTTCGGATCCTTTGGGTGCATGACCAGCGCGCGGACGCTGAGATTGGTCAGTCCGTTGTTAAGGGCTGCCCAATGCTCGCCTCCGTCGGTTGATTGGTAAACCCCGCCCTGGGCCCCTGCAAACAGGGTCGTACCCAGCGTGGGATGGATGAGGATCGCCGCGATAAATCGTTCCCCGATCCCTTCCTGAATCTTTGTCCAATTTGCGGCGCCATCAATCGTCTTGAAAGTCCCCCGAGTCGTCCCAGCATAGAGCGTTGTCGTTTTCACATGATTCATCGCGAGAGAGTTGACACCTAATGAAAGCGCGGATCCGGGTTCTATACGCATGAGCCCGTTGTTCGATTCGCGCCACGTCATTCCGCCGTTGACAGTCTTGTAAACTCCGCCGCTCGTACCCGCATATAAAATATTCGTATCGGTGGGATCCAAGGCGGCCGACACAATGTAGACGCTGTCCATCCCCTTGTTGGGCATCTCATCCCACATCATCCCTCCATTGATGGTTTTAAAAAACCCGACTGTTGTCGCGGCCAAGATGGTTTCGGGATCCCGGGGATAAAAGACAAATGCATTGACCACCGTTACATGTTCTTTGAGTCCTGCGTTTATGATAGACCATCGATTTCCCCCGTCCACACTACGATAGACCGCGTCTCCAAGTGTCCCCGCATAAACGGTCGAGGTATTTATCGGATGAATGGCCAAGGACAAAATCCGGGCATTGCTCAAACCCTCCGTGACCGGCACCCACGTGGCTCCATCATCTCGGGTCTTATACACAGAATCATTTGTGGCAATGAACAAAATAGCCGGCTGTTCCGGGTTGATGACGATGGCTGTGACGACATTACTTTTTCCGCTGCAGCCCCCAAAAAGGACCCCTCCGAAAGACAGAATGACAAACGCGTTGAACCAAGACCGGACGGCTTGAAAGCGATGGGTAGCCATGGATTGCGAGCCACTATAGTGGATTCAAGAGGGTGAGTCAAGGCGTGCCGACCCGTCTCCCCTTGACTTTTCCAGACAATCTGGTAATCTAATCAATGCAGATTCATCGAAAGAGCCGATCGGTATTTTAAATAAGCATCTAACCCGATTGAGGGGCGGTTTTCTGCATGATGAATTTCGGTCGATGGTGGCTTGGGGCCTTGACCATTATCGGGATGACCCTGGCGGCCACGTTTTGGATGAGCCCAGTCGGGTGGGGCCAAGAAACCCCCTCAACCGCGACGAGTGAACCGGCACCGGCTGATCAAAACACACCGGAGGAGACGTCGACACCCAACGAAGAAACCTCGACGCCTTCGGAAGAAGCTCCTCCCTCTCAGCCCGGAACTGTACCGTTCCTAAAACCACGACCAACCCTGAAGTCCCGACAGGCCCTAAAAAATATACCGTAAAACCGGGAGACACTCTTTGGGGCATTACGAATACTTATTTACAAGACTCCTTCCTTTGGCCGAAGGTTTGGAAAAATAACCAATACATTATTAATCCGGATCTGATCTACCCTGGCAATGTGATAGAGTTGCCCGGAGGGGAAGCGGCTCAGCCCGAAACGCCTGTTGAAACCGCGCGACCCGTCACTGCGCCCCCTCCGAGAGTAGTCGAAGAGGCGGCACCTCCGCCGGAACGTGAAAAACCCGTCGAGATCGCGCCACCGGAGCAACCCATCCCCGCGGCGAAGCCGATCAATATGAAACTCCTCGCCGCGAGCGGGTATATCATGACCGGTCAAACCCCCGTGGGGGTTGTAGTGGGCAGCCGGGATGGCCGTGAGTTGATTGGGCAGGGGGACAGGGCTTACTTGCTCCCAACGGAAGGAACTCAGCCACGTGTGGGCGATCGATTCACGGTTTACCGATCGGTTCACAAGGTTTACCATCCCGTAACGGGCCAATATATGGGAGATCTCATCCGGATCTTGGGCCAGACAGAGATTACCCGTGCGGACCCGAAAGAGAAAACCGTAACATCCAAGTTGATCCATTCCTACGACGCTATCCATCCGGGCGATTTTTTGATGTCTCCACCGGCCTCGGAGGATTCTGTCGATCAAACCACATCTTCACCCTCGAACGGTCCACTCGAAGGCTATATCGTTGAAGTCAAGGAAGATCGAGTCGACCAATCCCAGTTCGATGTGGTCTATCTGGATCGAGGTCGGCTGGATGGCGTGCATTCCGGGGACCAATTTACGATCTTCCGTGCGGGCGAAAAGACTTCCCTGTTTTCTGCCGGCGGGGGCGTTCAACTTCCTCGACGCATTATTGGTGAGCTACAGGTCATTTCGGTTCAGGATGCCACCGCAACCGCCAAGGTAGTTAATAGCACAGAGGTCATTTATAAAGGCGACCATTTCGAACCGCATTCCGCCCCTTAAGCTCTCCCATAACCAACCGATTAACATTGCTGTTGACTAGTCTCAAACCCTTGTGGTACATTAAAAATCTCATTTTCTCATAATTTACCATGGTATAGATAGCAGCCATCCCACATGATCCGGCGTGTACGTGTAGTAGACGGTCGCCGAGGAGAGACTTGTTATGAAACTAAACGGGGCTCAGATCTTTGTCGAGTCATTGAAAAAAGAAGGGGTGAAGGTTATTTTTGGTCTGCCCGGGGGCGTGGTTTTGAAGATTTTTGACGTATTGTACGATTACAGAGACCCCGAAGTCGTTCTGGTTCGACATGAACAAGGCGCGATGCATATGGCGGAAGGCTATGCAAAGGCCACCGGAAAACCCGGTGTGGTGCTTGTGACCTCCGGGCCGGGCATGACGAACACCGTCACCGGACTCGCGGATGCTTATATGGACTCCGTTCCCCTTGTGGTGTTTACCGGACAGGTCTCGACCAGTCTCATCGGCAACGATGCCTTTCAAGAGGCCGACAACGTCGGAATCAGCCGTCCATGCACCAAGTACAACTACCTGGTCAAGGACGTCAACGACCTCGCCCAGACCATTAAAGAGGCCTTTTATATCGCGACCACGGGACGTCCCGGCCCGGTTCTGGTGGATATTCCCAAGGACGTTTCGATGAATCAAACCGAATTCAACTACCCGGAGAAGGTGTATATCCGCGGCTACAATCCGACCTATGAGGGACACAAATGGCAGATTAAACAGGCGGCCGATGCCCTCTTAAAAGCGAAACGGCCCATCATATATGTCGGAGGAGGAACGGTCTTCTCGAACGCTTTTGAAGAGCTTCGAGAGTTTGCCGAGCTGACCCAGATCCCGGTCGACATGACGCTGATGGCGCTCGGCAGTTTTCCGGGAACCCACCCCCTTTCTCTGGGAATGCTCGGAATGCACGGCAGCTATACCTCTAACATGGCCATTCACCATTCGGACCTGATCATCGCCGTCGGCTCCCGATTTGACGACCGGGTGACGGGCAAGGTATCCGAATTCGCGCCGCACGCAAAAATCATCCATATCGATATCGATCCGACCTCGATTCAAAAAATCATGAATGTCGATATTCCGATCGTGGGCGACGTGAAATGCGTGCTCAAGGAAATCAATCAGCAGCTCCGGGCCTCGGTCGACGGCCGGCGAAAGGAAGAGCTCAAACCGTGGTGGAACCAGCTCGAAGAATGGAAGAAAAAACACCCGATGACGTATCAGCAGGATAAGGACCAGAAGATCAAACCCGCCTACCTGATCGACCGGCTGTACGAACTGACCAAGGACCGCACCCCCATCGTTTCCACCGATGTCGGCCAGCATCAAATGTGGGCGGCACAGTTTTTTAAACTGGACCACCCGCGGACCTGGCTCACCTCGGGAGGATTAGGCACAATGGGATTCGGTTTTCCGGCCGCCCTCGGGGCGCAACGGGCTTTTCCCGGCCGGTTGGTCCTGAGCATCGTTGGCGATGGAAGCTTCCAGATGAACCTTCAGGAACTGGCCACGGCGATGGATTATCATCTTCCGGTGAAGGTGGCGATCGTCAACAACGGGTTTCACGGCATGGTCCGTCAATGGCAGGATCTGTTCTACAACAGCCGCTACTCGTCCAGCATCTTGGGCCAACATCCGGATTACGTGAAGCTGGCCGATGCCTACGGAGCGGTCGGTCTCCGAGCGACGAAACCGGAGGAAGTCGATGCAGTGATCCAGGAGGCTTTAAAGATCGACAAACCGGTCCTGATCGATTTTCAGGTCGACCCGTACGAGAATTGCTATCCCATGATCCCGGCCGGCGGAGCGAACAACGAAATGATCCTGGAAGATCCGCCGGAACTTCAGAAGAAGGGAAAAGAGCAGGCCGGCACGAAAAAAGCCGGCAACGGGGAAAAGGAAGGGGTCCTGACGGCTTAAGCATCGTTTGAATTTGGCGAAATCGGAGCAGGCATGGAACATATCATTTCCGTCATGGTCGAAAACAAATTTGGGGTGCTGTCCCGGGTGGCCGGTCTGTTCAGCGGCCGTGGTTTTAACATCGACAGCCTGTCCGTTGGGCCCACGATCGATCCCACCGTATCCATGATGACGCTCGTCACTCGGGGAGACGACCGGATTGTGGAACAGATCATCAAACAGCTGAACAAGCTGATCGATGTCATCAAGGTGGTCGACCTGAGCGAGGGCGCGTTCGTGGCCCGTGAAACGGTTTTGATCAAGATCAGCGCCAAGGGGGAAGACCGTGCCGAAGCCCTCCGGATTACGGATATTTTCCGGGCCCGCGTCATCGATTCCACGCCGACGACGTATACGATCGAGGTTACGGGCGACACCAACAAGATCGAGGCGATCATCAATTTGCTAAGACCGCTGGGAATCAAAGACCTGGTCCGAACCGGTCGAATCGCTATCGCCCGGGAAGAGATCAAGATGGCGGCCCAAGACAAGGCTCAGGATAAAAAGCGTTATGGAACATAACCAAGTCCGTTCCGATAAAAAGCAAAGGGTAAAAAGATGAAGATATATTATGACAAAGATGCCGACCTGAAACGCCTAAAGGGCAAGACGGTTGCCATTATCGGTTATGGAAGCCAGGGTCATGCCCATTCCAATAACCTGAAGGACAACAGCATTACGGTCATTCTGGGTCTTCGGGAAGGAAGTTCCTGGGAAAAGGCCGAGCGGGCCGGTTTTAAGGTAATGTCTCCCTCCCAGGCGACGAAGGTATCCGATATCGTCATGATCTTAACACCGGACGAACTCCAGGCGGATCTGTACCGGAATGAGATCGAACCCAATTTACGTAAAGGCGGGTACCTAGCGTTTGCCCATGGATTCAATATCCATTTTGGTCAGGTAGTGCCTCGGCCGGATCTGAATGTTTTCATGGTCGCACCTAAAGGCCCGGGTCATCTGGTGCGATCCGAGTTCAGCAAGGGCAGCGGCGTACCGATGCTCCTGGCGATCCATCAAGACCCTTCCAAAGATACTCAAAAAGTGGGATTGGCCTATGCCAAGGCTATCGGAGGTACTCGGGCCGGGGTGATTGAGACCAGTTTTCGCGAGGAGTGTGAAACCGATCTTTTCGGAGAGCAGGTGGTATTGTGCGGCGGATTGACCTCGCTCATCATGGCCGGCTACGAAGCGTTGACCGAAGCCGGCTATTCTCCCGAGATGGCCTACTTTGAATGCCTCCACGAGGTCAAATTGATCGTGGATCTCATTTACGAGGGCGGGATCTCAAACATGCGTTATTCCATCAGCAACACGGCCAAATTCGGCGACGTCACGCGAGGTCCCCGCATCGTCACCGATGAAACGCGCCGAGAAATGAAGCGCATCCTGGAAGAAATTCAAAGCGGTCGGTTTGCCAAGGAATGGATCTTGGAAAACAAGGCCGGGCGTCCTGTTTTCAATGCGCTCCTTAAGAAAGGCACGGCCCACCCGATCGAAGAAGTGGGGACCAAACTGCGGGCGATGATGCCCTGGTTGAAAAAAGATCGGCTCGTGGATAAAAACAAGAATTAAGGCGGAGGATTTCTCACCCTACGTGGCCCATGATCCGTCACCGGTAGTGCGCGAACGGATGCCGTTTTTGATCGGCGTAACCGTCCTGACCGTGGCCGTGGCGTTCCTGAAGGTCGGTTGGCTGACCATCCTGATGGTCGCCTTGGCCCTTCAGGTTATCTGGTTCTTCAGGGACCCCAACCGAATTATTCCCACCGGCGAAGGTTTGATTGTTTCCCCTGCAGATGGTAAAATTATAGGGTTGTCCGAGGCCAAAGAGGAACGGTTTCTAAAAGATCGGGCGATCAAGGTCAGCATCTTCTTAAACCTGTTCGACGTTCATGTGAATCGGATCCCCTGCGCGGGCCGGATTCGGGCGATTCGATACCAGCCCGGAACATTTCTGGCCGCGGACAAGGATCTGGCCTCGACCCAGAACGAGCAGAACGCCATTCTTCTGGAAACCGTCTCAGGGGTGAAGGTGGTGTTCGTTCAAGTCGCGGGGCTTGTGGCGCGACGGATCGTTTGCTGGGTCAAAGAGGGCGACGAGGTCGCACGGGGAAGCCGATTCGGTATGATCCGGTTCGGTTCTCGAACGGACCTGTTTTTACCTCCAGGAACGGAGGTCAAAGTCCGACTCGGACAAAAAGTCAAGGGCGGTTCAAGCATCATAGGAGTCTTCAAATGAAAGATTTTCGACGCGGCATCTATTTGGTCCCAAACTTATTAACAACCGGAAACCTCTTCAGCGGTTTTTATTCTCTCATCGCGGTCTTCAACGCCGACTACCTTCGGGCGGCCATGGCCATTCTGGTCGCGATGGCGTTTGACATCCTCGACGGCAAATCCGCCCGTCTGACGAAGACGACCAGCCGGTTCGGCGTGGAATACGATTCACTGGCCGACCTTATCTCCTTTGGCCTCGCGCCCGGTCTGTTGATCTATTCCTGGGCCTTAAGCACCTACGGACGCTTGGGATGGGTCGCGGCCTTTCTTTTCGTGGCCTGTGGAGCGCTGCGGCTGGCGCGGTTTAACGTCCAGGTCGGAACCGGAGAAAGCAAGTATTTTGTCGGGCTCCCAATCCCGGCCGCGGCGGGCGTGATCGCCTCGTTGGTGGTGTTGGATCATCATATTCTTCGGATGGGCGCCGAGATCAAGCCGTTGCTGATTCTTGGATTGATTTACACTCTGGCCTTTTTAATGGTCAGCACGATTCGTTATCGGAGCTTCAAGGATTTTCACCTGCGGGGCCGGAAACCCTTTCATGTCTTGGTCTCGGCCGTCTTGCTCCTGATCATTCTCGCGGCTGAACCGCAAATTATGTTATTCGTCCTTTTTGCGGGCTTTGCACTCTCCGGAGTGATCGAACGACCGGCTGCCGCTTTGATCCGAAAACTGTTTAAGCAGCCGGCCCATCCCCGCACCCCCTCCTCGGTGCCGCCGACGGGCCATTCCCACGGGACTTGACAGTTTCGGAGACTTCCTGTCATAATGTTTTTGTTTTAAGGCTGTGATGAGGAGCAGTAGGTTATTTTCAATAAACCGAACTCGCCTCGGAGCCGCGCCGGTGAACGAAAAGTAATCGGTGCCGCCTCGCCCGCGTGAAGGGCCGAATGAAGGGGAGGGTGATATAGGTCTTATAGGTCCTATAAGACTTATAAAAACCCTTTCAAACCAGGGTGGTACCACGAGGCTATCAAAGGCCTTCGTCCCTGCGTTGCACCGGACCCGGTGCGGCAGAGGCGAGGGCTTTTTTATTTAGTAGGCATCAATAAGATAATGGCGGCGACGCAAGACCCGACAAGATTGGAGAATACAAATGACAAGAATGATCAAAATCTTCGACACGACGCTGCGTGACGGCGAGCAGTCTCCCGGCGCGAGCATGAACGTGGAAGAAAAGGTGATGATCGCGAAGCAGCTCGCGCGGCTTAATGTGGACATCATCGAGGCCGGCTTTGCCTTCAGCTCGCCCGGAGATTTCGAAGCGGTGAAACGGATCGCACACGAAGTGGAAGGACCCGTGATCGCAAGCCTGGCCCGGGCCAAGGCGGAAGACGTGGACAGTGCCTGGGAAGCTTTGAAGGGCGCACCGAAGATCAGGATCCACACGTTTATATCGACCTCCGACATCCATCTCAAACATCAATTTCGGCTCACCCGCGATCAGGCGCTCAAGCGCGCGGTCGAGATGGTGGAGCGGGCGCGCGGCTACGTCGAGGACGTCGAGTTCTCGCCGATGGATGCGACCCGTTCGGAGGAAACCTATTTGTGTGAGGTCCTGGAAGCGGTTATCGGGGCCGGTGCGCGGACGGTCAATATCGCCGACACGGTGGGCTATGCGATCCCGCACGAGTTCGGATCATTGATCCGGCGGATTCGAGAGCGCGTGCCCAACATCAACGAGGCCGTCATCTCGGTCCATTGCCATAACGACCTGGGTCTGTCCACGGCCAATTCGCTTGCGGCGGCCTCGGAAGGGGCCGGCCAGATCGAATGCACGGTCAACGGAATCGGGGAGCGAGCCGGAAACGCCTCGCTGGAAGAGGTCGTAATGACCTTGAGAACGCGCCGCCATCTCTTCGGAGCCGACACTCGGATCCGTACCGAGGAGATCACCAAGACCAGCCGGCTGGTGAGCAAGATTACCGGCATGATGGTTCAACCGAACAAGGCGGTTGTGGGGGCCAACGCCTTCGCGCACGAATCCGGCATTCATCAGGACGGGCTGCTCAAGGAGAAAATGACCTACGAGATCATGACGCCGGCCTCGGTCGGTCTCGGCCAGAGCCACCTTGTGCTTGGCAAACATTCGGGCCGCCATGCGCTCAAAAAAAGGCTGGAGGAGTTGGGCTACCGGTTGACGGAGGAAGAGCTGAACGCGGCCTTTGAGCGGATGAAACGTCTTGCCGATCAGAAAAAAGAGATCTTCGATGAAGACATCGAGACGATCGTGAGCGAAGAGCTGTCCAAGATCCCCGAGGCGTACGTCCTCCGGAGGATCCATGTCGAGAGCGGGAGCGAGACCACGCCCACCGCCACGGTCGAGCTGGCGGTAAACGGCCAGTCGATCCAGAACGTCGCCAAGGGAGACGGCCCGGTGGATGCGGCCTATAAAACGATCGCGGCCATCACGCAGACGAAAAGCCGACTTCTTTCTTATGTCGTGGCGGCCATCACCGGCGGAACGGATGCGTTGGGGGAGGTGACGGTGCGCCTCGAAGAAGACGGGAAGAACGTGATGGGCTACGGCGCGGACACCGACATTATCGTGGCCTCGGCCAAGGCTTACCTAAACGCCTTGAACAAGCTCGCCTACTGGAAAACGAAAAAAGGCCAGACCGGCGGAAAAGTCGGCTTGATTTAATGGCGAAAGCCCGGTCAGCTGCCGGACCCGGGAACTTTTTTGAAGTCACATTGGGTCAAAAGCTTTGGTTCAGGCAGGTTCTTCATTTAGGAATGTTTCTTCTTCACCCGGAACCCGATCGGTTTCATCGTGCTTTCCAACGCCATCGTGAACCAGACTTAAAAGACCGAATGCCGTAAAAGCGATGAAGCCGAATGCCGCGGCGATACCGAATACAAGTAAAAGCATGGTTTGTCACCTCTTTCGAATTGTTTTGGTTATTTTAAAAGTTAGCCCCGGGGCGTTAAATCTTTTTTAAGATACAATTAAGACTGGGTTAAATATATGCCAAGCAAGAAAAGTAAACCAACGCGTGTGGTCGGTCTGGACCTGGCCGGCAGTCCAACGCGGAACACCGGGATCTGCCTGCTTAAGGGAATGACCGTGCCCTCTTACGCCACGGTCTACTCCGACGATGAAATTCTGGCCTTTATCGAGGCCGCACGACCGGACCTCGTCGCGATCGACGCTCCGCTGAGCCTTCCGCCCGGCCGAAAATCGATCGAGGACCGCCAGGGAGAACACTTCCGGGACTGCGACCGCGAACTCCTCAAGCTCGGCATCCGTTTCTTTCCGATCACCCTCGGGCCGATGCGACTGCTGACGACGCGAGGCATCCGATTAAAGAAGCGGCTCGCGCGGCTTGGCTTTAAAGTGATCGAGATCTATCCCGGTGCGGCGCAGGACCTCTGGAAGATCGCCCGAAAGCAAAAGGGGCTCCCGCGACTGAGGCGCGGGTTGGAGAAGCTCGGGCTGATCGGCCTGGCCAAAACGATGAACGGCGACGAGCTCGACGCCGTGACCGGAGCCATGGTGTGGCGGCTGTATTTAAAAGGCCGCGCGGAAGTGCTTGGAAACTTCCGCCAAGGGGCCATTGTCATTCCAATGGCAGGAAAATGAAAAGCGCCTCCGGCTCCGGATTGGAAAATCCACGTCTCCTCCTGATCACTCCGCCGTTTACCCAGTTGAACACCCCTTATCCGGCGACGGCTTATCTCGCCGGTTTTCTACAAACCAAGGGGGTTTCGGTCTTTCAAGCCGATCTCTCGATCGAGACCTTCCTCGCTCTTTTCTCCCGGCAGGGGCTGACCCGCCTTTTTGACGCGATCCGAGACACCTCGGAAGATTCGTCACGATGCAGTGAGATCATCACATGGGCCCGGAGGATGGAGGAGCGGTACATCGACACGATCGATCCCACGATCCGTTTTCTTCAAGGCGCCGACCCTTCGCTTGCGACACAGATAAGCGGGCGGCGCTTTCTACCGGAAGGTCCACGCTTCACGAACCTGGAACAGTACGATTGGGCCTTCGGAAGCTTCGGCCTGACGGACCGTGCAAAGCATCTTGCCTCTCTCTATCTCGACGACCTGACCGATTTGATCCAGGCGACGGTCGACCCCCGTTTTGGCCTCAGCCGTTACGCCGAGCGTCTTGCGACCTCGGCCGTCTCTTTCGACCCGCTCCAAGCGGCGCTTGGGGCCCCGCCGGGCCTGATCGACCAATTGTTAGAAGAAGCGCTCGACCGTTCTCTTAAAGAATCCAGCCCCGACCTGGTCGGGATCACCGTTCCTTTCCCCGGCAATCTCTACGGCGCGCTTCGAACGGCGGCGGTGATCCGTCGGCGAAAACCCCAAACAAAGATCATCCTCGGCGGCGGTTACGTCAACACCGAGTTGCGTGAGCTGGCCGAGCCGCGGCTTTTCGATTATGTCGACTATGTCACACTCGATGCGGGTGAAATCCCCATTCTCGCTATCCTTGACGCGGTCCGATCGTCCGACCCGACGGCGCCCCTCTGCCGGACCTTCGTACGACGCGAAGGCCGTGTCGTTTATCAGAACACGACCCCGGAGCAGATCGTTCCCTTTGCCGAGACCGGAACGCCGACCTACCGCGGCCTACCGCTCCGGCGATACGTCTCGATCGTGGAGATGTTGAACCCGATGCATCGCCTCTGGTCGGACGGCCGATGGAATAAATTGACCGTAGCCCACGGCTGTTACTGGAAAAAATGCGCCTTCTGCGATGTGGGGCTCGATTACATCCAACGCTACGAGCCGGCGCCGGCCATCCTCCTGGCCGACCGGATCGAAGCCCTAGTCGAAGAAACGGGCGAGAGCGGGTTTCATTTTGTCGACGAGGCGGCGCCTCCTTCCCGTCTCGCCGATCTGGCGCTGGAGCTTCTCGACCGCGGACGCATCATCTCCTGGTGGGGAAATATCCGGTTCGAAGAGAGCTTCACCCCCGACTTCTGCCGGCTGCTGGCCGCATCCGGCTGCATCGCCGTGACCGGCGGGATGGAAGTCGCCTCCGACCGGCTACTGACCATGATGGAAAAAGGGATCGATGTCGCACAGGTTGCCCGGGTCGCAAACGCCTTCGCGCAGGCCGGGATCATGGTCCATGCCTATCTGATGTACGGTTTCCCGACCGAGACGGCGCAAGAGACGATCGAGAGCCTGGAGCGGGTCCGACAACTCTTTGAGGCCGGGATACTCCATTCGGCCTTCTGGCATCGGTTCACCGCGACCCGCCACAGCCCGGTCGGCCTTCACCCCGGCGCGTACGGAATCACGATCACCGGCCCGGCGCGCGGGCCCTTCGCGAATAACGATCTGTCCCATATCGATCCCGCCGGATGTGCTTCGGAGCGATTCGGACCCGGCCTCGCAAAAGCGATCTACAACTACATGCACGGGACCGCACTTTCGGCCGATGTCCGAACCTTCTTCGATTTTAAACTCCTCAAGCCGAAAGTTCCGAAGGATTTTGTTCGGGCCGCTCTCCGTCCATCACCCCTCTCGCGTGACGATCTGCAACGAAGGGTGATCTGGCTGGGAGGTACCCCGTCGGTCTTGCCGCTTGATTTCGGCAAGGTTTCTCTTTTTCTTCCTGGAAACGAGGAGACCTGCGTGATCCAGACCGAACCCTCTCGGGCAGAGTGGCTTCAATCCCTCATCCGGGATTCCAGCCCTCGCGGCCGAAAGGGCACCGATTATCCTCGGCTGGGCGAGGCCGGAGAGCACTATCCGGCGTCGGCGAGAAAATCGTTCGAGGCGTTCATCGAAAGCAGAGACTGGAAGGCCGTTCGCAGGGCCGGGCTATTGCTGATCTGATGATTTGGCTCGCGTGCGGGGCATTGTCACCGGCCTATTTAAATTGATATAATGATTTTTCAGTCTTCAATCCATCATGGCGCTCCTATGAAGCGAAGCTTTACGATAGCGGTATTGCCGGGCGACGGGATCGGGAAAGAGATCGTTCCGGAAGCGGTGAAAGTCCTGGAGGCGATCGGCCGGCTGCACGGATTGGCGTTCAGTTTTGACGAAGCCGTCGTCGGCGGCGGTGCGATCGACCTTCACGGCCGCCCGTTGCCGGACGAGACGCTGGCCGCGGCCAAAAAGGCCGACGCGGTTTTGCTGGGTGCCGTCGGCGGACCGAAATGGGACGGCCTGGATTCGTCCGTTCGGCCCGAGAAAGCGCTGCTGGGTTTGCGGGAGCAGCTCGGACTTTATGCGAATCTGCGTCCGGCAAAATTGTTCCCGCAGTTGGTCGACGCCTCGACGCTCAAACGCAAGGTGATCGAGGGGACCGACCTTCTGGTCGTCCGGGAGCTGACCGGGGGAATCTATTTCGGAGAGCCGCGGGGCGTCAAACCCTACCGCAATGAAGAACGGGGGATCAACACCGAGGTTTATACGACCAAGGAGATCGCGCGGATCGCCAAAGTGGCCTTCGAGGCCGCACGCAAACGCCGCCGAAAGGTCACCTCGGTCGACAAGGCCAATGTCCTGGAGTCCTCGGCGTTGTGGCGAAAGGTTGTGATCGAGGCCCACAAGGACTATCCGGACGTCGAGCTGTCGCACCTGTACGTGGACAACTGCGCGATGCAGTTGGTTCGCAATCCAAAACAGTTCGATGTGATCGTGACGACCAACCTGTTCGGCGATATCTTGAGCGACGAGGCCGCGATGCTGACCGGCTCGATCGGGATGCTTCCCTCGGCCAGCCTCGGCGGCCGCACCGCGATGTACGAGCCGATTCACGGAAGCGCGCCGGACATCGCCGGACAGGACAAGGCCAATCCGCTCGCCACGATTTTGTCGGCCGCGATGATGTTAAAATATTCTTTTGATCAGGAAAAGGCCTCGGATGAGATCGAGCAAGCCGTACTCGGCGTTTTGGACCAGGGCTATCGCACCGGCGATATCGCATCGGCAGGCTCCAATGTTGTCGGAACGAAAGAGATGGGCGAGCTTGTTGTTAAGCAATTAATGAAGGCGTAGACACTCTCATGCTCAAAAAGAAAGACCAATATATTGTGGCTGTCGTCGGGGCGACGGGGGCGGTCGGTCAGGAGATGGTCGAGGTCCTCGAGGAACGAAAATTTCCGGTAAAGGAACTGCGTCTTTTTGCCTCGGAACGCACGGCCGGGGATACGTTGACCTTCCAGGATCGGAGCCTGACGGTTAAACTTCTGACGAAGGACGCCTTTAACGGAGTGGAGATCGCCCTGTTCTCGGCCGGAGAAGAGGTCAGCCGGGAGTATGCGCCGATTGCGGTTTCGGCCGGCGCGGTCGTCATCGATAATTCCGCCGAGTGGCGGATGAAAGCGGACGTGCCGCTGGTCGTTCCGGAGGTGAATCCCGAGGCGGCTTTTCGGCATCACGGCATCATCGCCAATCCCAACTGCTCGACGATCCAGATGGTCGTGGCCTTAAAGCCCCTCCATGACGCCGCGCGGATCAAGCGGATCGTGGTGTCCAGTTACCAATCCGTTTCCGGAACCGGCAAAGAGGCGATGGACGAGCTGATGGACCAGACGCGGGCGCTCCTGTCTTTTCAAGAGGCCGTCGCCCATGTCTATCCGTTTCAGATCGCCTTTAACCTTCTGCCGCAGATCGGCTCCTTTGACGCGCAGGGATACTCGTCGGAGGAGATGAAGCTGGTCAACGAAACCCGGAAGATCATGGAAGACGACCGGATCCGGATCTCGGCCACGACCGTGCGCGTGCCGGTGTTTCGGGCCCATTCCGAATCGGTGAATATCGAAACCGAACGGAAACTCTCGGCCAACGAAGCGCGCGCGCTGCTGGCGACTGCCCCGGGCGTGATGGTGTTCGACGACCCGCAACGCAAGGTCTACCCGATGCCGTTGGAGGTCTCCGGGACGGATGAGGTTTATGTGGGCCGAATCCGGGAAGACGCCTCGGTCGAATCGGGACTGAATCTCTGGATCGTGGCGGACAACCTCCGCAAAGGGGCGGCGCTCAACGCCGTCCAGATCGCGGAGAAACTGATCCGGGCCGCCTCTTGACCTCGAGGGTCGCGATGCCGGATTTTGCAGCGCTCGGCCGGTTCCTGATCCTCATCGGAGCGGTCATCGTACTGATCGGCGGCGTGCTGCTCTGGATCGGAAAGACGCCAGGGGTGGGCTGGCTGGGCCGTCTGCCGGGCGACATCTATATCGAGCGGAAGAATTTCAGCTTCTATTTCCCCCTGACCACCGGCCTGCTCATCAGTCTGATCCTGTCTCTGATTCTTTGGCTGTTAACCCGTAGGTAACGTCGTGTTCGTAAACATTCGGCAGGCCCGTTCGGCGCGGAAGAGCCAAGGAAAGACCGTGGCGGTGCTCTTGATGCTTCTCGGACTGCTCTCTCCACACTCGGTCCGGGCGAGCGAATCGATCCGGGTCCTCCTCGTTCCCGATCTTCCGTCCGTCACGATTTCCGGAAGCCCGAATCTGACCCTCACGGACACGGACGGAAATCCGATCGCCGGGGG
>Ga0187776_10000798_pt1 | contig 15237 bp, 15 predicted proteins | sample 0216_BV02_MP12_2_FD_132426 | JGI IMG/M metagenome (GOLD analysis project Ga0187776, IMG submission 132426) | Tropical peat soil microbial communities from peatlands in Department of Meta, Colombia - 0216_BV02_MP12_20_MG | ecosystem: Environmental > Terrestrial > Soil > Wetlands > Peat | place...
CGGGGTAGGGGTCCAGGCACCTGGGGAAAGACTTGCGGAGATAACGTCGGGAAGGACCATCTTCCAGCAGGGGCTGGCAGCAATCTGCAAGGACCCACTGAGCGAGGCCAAGGCCGAAGTGAGTGGGAGGGGGATGGTCTGGCGCATGAGCCCGTATGAGCGATGAGGAAAGGGTAATGCCTTTCTAGGTGGCGGGGGGGAGACGCCACCCCCGGAGGGGTAAGACCCTGAAGGGGCAAAGGGGCTCTCGGTGCATGGTGGGCATCGAGTGGACTCGTGCCGGGACGTTGAGCCCGGGGACGCGATGTGTTCCAGGAGATGTCGAGCCAGCAGGTAAACCAGAACCGTGCGGGGTGTATGTGGGCCGGCGCTTAAGCCTCGACGGTGGTGGGAAGGCCTGCTTGGGAAAATGCCATGATCGCCAACCGGACTCGGGAAACCCGACCGTCCGGGATGAAACGGGGGGCCTGGGGAAACGTGGCCTATGGTGGAAATGTGAACCTACCTCGCAACCGAAAGGGCGGGGCTGGTAACCTTCCACCTAATGGATGGCGCGCCCCAGTTCTATCCCAACCATCACTATACAAATCGCCATACTGTCTTGAAGGTTACTGCACGGCGTGACGGGAGGTTTGTCATGAAGAAGCTGGTTCTGCTGTCGGCCTTAGCTCTCTGGGCTTGCCAACCCCAACTCCAACCCTTGCCGCAAGTCCCAGGGTATCAGACCAAAGCCGGGCGGGAATGCGCCAAGGGATGTCAAGGCCAATACAATCAATGCCTGAATGCCGCACGTCCGGCTAGCTATTCGACTTATGGTGTTCCAGATGATGAAGCAATAAATGCCTGTAGACAGTTGCTTGGCGAGTGCTATGGCTTTTGCTCCCAGGATGATAGCACAGCAAAGGAATAGATGGAGCGCCGCATGCTGCCGGGCTGCCCCCGATGCGGCGGATACTCAGATGCGTCGTCTCAATGCTCCATGCTTCGAAGCTGTCACCATCCTCCTTGTTGGCACTGGTTTGGTGGGGCTTGCAGGACTCAGGAGGAAGTCCTAGCGGTGGGTCTGCACCTTGACGAGAAGGAAGGGCAAAGTCAGTTGCGGCTTTGCCCTTTTTTGTTACCTGCTCCTTACAATGCTGAGTTCAGCGTCATCGTTATGAGGTAAACTCCCACAAAACTGGTAGGACACTTTACATATCATCATTTCTACAATCTTGTTGGCGACGAGCCACCCCCCAATATATAGTGCTCCGCCGCTAGGTGAAACACCGCCCACCTTCGGAGGGGCTCCCTACCTGCCGTGGCAGGGCATCCTGACCCATCAGGCGGGGCTGCTTTCACGTACACAAAGGTTCAGGCGGGTTCGGTTCAGGTCAGAATAAGGCTACTAGCTGGCAGACTAGTTCCTTAACGTAATTTTTTCTGGTTTCCCCTTGTCAAGGAATAAAGGTATCCGAGTAACGAAAAGTTTGTTTTTCGTTGAACGTCTCATGATAGCGCAACAAGGCTCAGTGAGCCGGGATTATCTAGGGGGCAGGGGGTTGGGGGTCGGGAGGACAGATAAATTCGCGCAACAAGCCAATAGCGACATGAAGGTCGATTCCGCAGTGGTACTTGGGCTTTTTGGTGTAGAATCTCACCGGGCTTCCGCCTTTGGTTGAAGATCATTGATGTCGCCATCCCCATCTTACTCCCGAGAGGCTTCAGCATGCAAAAGAACAAAGTGATCGTTAATGACCTGATGCAGAAGGACTACGTGTACTTTTTGACGGAGCCCATGAGCAGAAACTTTCATCCTGACTTCACGCCGGGCCTAACATTTGTGGCGATGTTGGAACAGGGTATCTTCGGTGGGAAGTATATGACAGACTGTCGTCAGGAATTTTCAGCCGATTGGTTCAAGCATGCAAAACTGTGTCACGAGTTCCATAAGCCTGAACTGAACTACTTTGGTGTGAATGCCTCCCAGCCATTGTCCTACTGGAGAGCGAAGGGATGGATCTATCCTGAAGATCCGCGAGGCTGGTTCCAGTGGTACTGCCGGTACTACATGGGCCGGAGGTGCCCCGACGACGAGCGACAGATCAAGAGATGGAAGGCGATGGTGAGACACATCGCCCAAATCAAAAGGAATTGCCTGCCGCGAGATTTGGAGTGTCGCCGAAAGCAGCGGCAGGCACTGTTACACTGGGCCTATGACAGTCGGAACATCTGATCGGTGTGGGGGAAGCCCTTAGGAAACTCAAAGGCTCTTTGGGGCGGATTTCATCATGTTGCGGACGAGCACGAGCGGGCAGGTTGCTCACTTACGCAAGGGCGTCCTGGCTCCCCTAAGTATCCTTCCCTGCGCTCAGCCGTTCAGTTCAATCCCGCCCGGGGCGGGATGTCTGCTTCGCGCCGCAAGCACTCCCGATTTGGAGCTGGCGAAGGGCAAAAACAGTCTGGGCTTGGAACGCTTCCTGCATTCCAACGCGAGCGGATTTGGTCGCGCTTGTTGGACTAACGAAAAAGGGGGGGCATCCTGTAGGTGGTTCGGGAGATTAGTCTGAAAAGAGTGACTGTTCAGTGAGGCGGCGTTCGGCGCCTCGGCACTGGGGAGCTTAAGCAGATGGGAATCGCGAGCATTGTGACGCTGGTCGTGGTTGGCGCGGTCGTCCTGTACGTGATCGCCGCGTTCAATAAGTTGGTCGTACTAAAGAACCGCTACAAGAATGCTTTTGCGCAGATTGAGGTGCAACTGAAGCGGCGCTATGATCTGATTCCAAATCTTGTTGAGACGGCCAAAGGCTATATCAAACACGAGCGAGACACACTGGATGCGGTGACCCGGGCACGCAATGTGGCGGCAAGCGGCCTCAGTGCAGCGGTCGCGGATCCCAGTAATGCTGCCGCTATCAAGGCGCTCGGCAATGCTGAAGGCAGCCTGCTCGGGGCGCTCGGGCGTTTCCACGTGGTGGTGGAAGCTTATCCGCAACTGAAGGCCAACGAGAACATGATGCAGCTTAGCGAGGAACTGACCAGCACAGAGAACAAGGTGGCGTTTGCTCGTCAGGCCTTCAACGATCAGGTCATGGAATATAACATCTACAAACAATCATTCCCTCAGCACCTGCTCGCCGGCGCTTTCGGCCATGCGGCGGACGCCGCGCTCTTGGAATTCGAAGACAGCGCCAAGATCCAAGCGGCGCCGAAGGTGTCATTCTAGAACCGGATGGGAGGCGGCGATCGCCAACATGAACTTCTTCGAAGCTCAAGATAGGGCGCGTCGCCACACGGTGAGGCTGGTGGTGCTGTTCATCCTCGCCGTGATCGGCATGATCGCCTTGGTCAACCTGCTGGTCCTGTGGGTCATGGCCTACAACCAGACGGGGCAGGCGCCGACCACCGTCGCTACTCTGCTGAAGCACTTCCGGTGGGACACGTTTGTGACCGTGGCGATTGGAGTGGGCGCGCTCGTGTTAGGTGGCAGTACCTACAAGATTCTCATGCTCGCCGGCGGCGGGCGGGTGATAGCCGAGGCCCTCGGCGGGAGCATCATTGTGCGGAACAGCACCGACCCGATGCACCGGAAGATCCTGAACGTGGTGGAAGAGATGGCCATTGCCTCGGCCCTGCCGCTGCCGACAGTGTACCTGCTCAACGAGTCGGGAATCAACGCATTTGCGGCGGGCTGGACGCCTAGCGACGCCGTGATCGGCATCACCCGCGGCGCGGTGAAGTATCTGAGCCGTGACGAGCTACAGGGTGTCATCGCCCACGAGTTCAGCCACATCCTGAACGGCGACATGCGCCTCAATGTCCGACTCACGGGCGTCCTACACGGCATTCTCCTTTTGGGCATAGCAGGCTACTACTTGATGCGGTCACTTCGCTATGCGCGCAGCGGGCGTAGCGCCAGAGGCGGCAGCGCGGTCTTGGCCCTGGTCGCACTGGGTCTCGGGTTGTTTGTGATCGGCTACGTCGGCACCTTCTTCGGCAGTTGGATCAAGGCGATGGTAAGCCGGCAGCGGGAATATCTCGGGGATGCCTCCGCGGTGCGGTTTACGCGCAACCAGGAGGGCATCGCCGGCGCGCTAAAGAAGATAGGCGGGTTGCGCTCCGGGTCCACGCTAGAGAGCCCGGCTGCCGCGGAGTTCAGTCATGCCTACTTTGCAAGGGGTGTGAGCTCTCTCATGGAATCGCTGTTCGCGACCCACCCGCCCCTCGATGAACGCATCCGCCGCATCGATCCAACATGGGATGGACGGTTTACTGAACCGAAACCCGAAACGAGCACATACGTCCTCGATGACCTGGCTGTCAGACCTGAGGATAGTGAGCGCGCCCGCCAGGCGACCGCCATCGGCCTGGGTGTGGCGATGGCGGACGCGGTGCGCGCCATCGATCAGATCGGTCAACCTTCCGACGCGCAAGTTGGTTATGCGCGGGAATTATTGACGAAAATACCGGATGCGCTGAAGAGGGAGACGCATGACCCTTATGGGGTGCGGGCCGTAATGTACGCTCTGGTGATGCACGCGGACCCCGCGGTTCAGAAGGTCCAGTGGGGCCTCCTGGAAGAACGAGCAGACAAGGGAACCTACCGCAAGACCGAAGAGCTGACACCGATCGCTGCCACCCTCGACCGGAGGTTGCGCCTCCCTTTGCTTGATTTATCTTTGCCCGCGCTCCGCGAGCTCACCGCGACGCAGTACCGGGAGTTCCGAGAGACGCTGATGGCACTGATGCGCGCGGACAAAAAGATCGATTTCGGCGAGTGGGTGATCCAAAGGGTGCTGCTGCAGCGCGCGGATGAGGCTCACGGTCTGCGAAAACGCCCACCGGCCAAATTTGGGATGTTGGGAGATGTCAAACCCGAATGCGAGCTGTTGCTCTCTCTGGTGGCCCACACGGAGCACGGCGACGACAGCGCGGCGGCGGCCCAGGCCTTCGACGCGGGCCGAAAAGCAATCGGCGCGGCTGCGTTGAACTTGCTGTCGCGCCAAGACATGTCACTGCGCCGGCTCAATGAGGCCGTTGATAAGATCGGGCAGTTGAAGCCGTTGTTGAAACCGCGTCTATTGAAAGCCTGTGCGGCTTGCATTGCGGCGGACGGGCGTACGACTGTGGCCGGGATAGAGCTGCTGCGCGCTGTTGCGAGCAGTCTGGATTGTCCCATGCCGCCGGTGATCAAGACCTGAGGTGAGCGATTCTCGTCCCCCTCCGCCTCGCCGCTCCCGTTTCTAGCGCCCGTCTTTGAGCAGGTCGCGAATCTCCGCGAGCAAGACTTCCTGTTGCGGAGGAGGAGGCGGCTCGGCAGGGGCCGCTTCCTGCTTCCTCTTCAGCGCGTTCATGGCCTTGATGGCGATGAATATGGCAAAGGCGATGATGGTGAAATCAAACACGGTCTGGATGAACTTCCCGTAGTTGAGAGCGACTGCTGCCACCTTGTCCGCCGCGGGTTTGAGGGTGATCGCGAGATTCGTGAAATCAACCCCCCCGATGAGGAGCCCAAGTGGGGGCATTATGACGTCCGCCACGAACGAAGAGACGATCTTGCCGAAAGCCCCGCCAATGATGATGCCGACAGCCATGTCGACCACACTTCCTCTCATCGCGAATTCTTTAAACTCCTTAAGAAGACCCATAAATTCCCCTCCTTTCACACGGAACGAGCCGAGTCAACGAACATGAACCGGATTACGACTGTCCCGCCGGTATGCCAATGAAGGTCGCGCGGAAGCTATGGACCCAACGGGTGTCAAGGGGGAAGAAGAAAATCCTCCTTGGCCTTTCCCGCTCGTCGTGGCCGGACGATGGCGACGAGAGGAGCGAAAGAGGCTTGCCGATGCCTGAACTCCAACCGTCGCGCCCGAGAGTCATGGCCTCGGATGGTGCTTGCAGAACTCCCAGATTACCGTCCGATCCCCTTCGCCAGCACTCGCACTTCCTCTTCGGTCAGGCGACGACACTGACCCTTCGCCAAGGGTCCCAACATCAGGGGCCCGATCGCCACCCGCACCAGCCTGAGGACGTTCACTCCCAGTCCGTCCAGGAGCCGACGGATGTGGCGGTTCTTCCCTTCGCCCAGGACCACCTCGAGCCAACAGTTGCGCCTCCCTTGTCGGAGGAGCCGAACCTCTTTCGCGGCGAGAAAGTCACCTTGGTCGGTGGAAATCCCCTGCACCATCCGTTGGGCCAGCGATGCGTCCGCCAGGCAATCCACCTGGACGTGATAGGTCTTGTCGATACGGGCGTCCGGCGCCAGGATACGCGCCGCCCACCTCGTGTCGTTGGTGAAAAGGAGCAATCCTTCGCTCGCCTTGTCGAGTCGCCCGACCGGTGCGAGCCAGGGCAAATCCGCGTTCGCCAGACAGTCGTAGACGGTTCTCCTGCCCTTCTCGTCGGAGACGGTGGTCACAAGCCCTCGCGGCTTGTTGAGCATGAGGTAGATCTTCGCCGTCGCATCGATGGAGCAGGCGTCCACCTCGATGCAGGCGCGCTCCAGATCCACGGGTGCTTCCGGATCTTGACAGACGACGCCGTCCACCCGCACGCGCCCCTCTTGGACCAGGGCCGTCGCCCGCGTGCGGGAGCAGCGACCCAGCTTCGACAGAGCCCGGGCAAGGCCCGCTCCGGGTCGCCGAGCCTTCGGGTTTGACGAGACCCGTGGTTTGGACCTGGAGCCCATACGCAGTGACCAGGATTCGACCACTCAGCCGGCGCTTCGTTGATCTCCCGACAGAACCCGGGAGGATCGTTCACTGCCCTGGTGGTGACGATGCTGCTGCGGTTCCGGACCGCCGGGCTGCAATCAGAGGCTGTCACGGCCTCCGGTCCCAGAAACGACGAAGCCTCCCGCCGACGACCTGCCCTGTGACAAATGCGGCGACGAGAACCGGCACGGTGGAGAGGCGCCAGCCGAGGCCCCCAAGGACGCGCAAGCCGATAACGAACGGAACCGGGGCATGAACCGCAACAAACCAGGGCAGAGTGAACTTCTTCACCCCGGCGCGCCAGAAGCCGAAAGGAAGGTTTAGCAGGAGCACCGCGATTGCCACCGTCCATAGGGGAAGCATACCGTGCCTATCTGACCCTTAACGGCTTCGTAAAAAGTCCATCTGCGGCGTTGCGCTTCATCTTTCGCCATTGCAGCGTACTTCCATGTACGCCTCATTCCTCAAGATTCGCGCGCCTTGCATCTGGAGCTTTCTACTGTGCCGTCTACCTTGGCGACTTTTTACGACATCATCACCCTTCGTTCCCTTGCCCGCGCCTCGGGGAAGCAGCGCCTCCAGGAAGCCGGCGTGTCCAGTGGTTTCTCGCGGGACTATAAACATCCTGCCTCGTCCACCGCGGAGCTGGAGTGCTCGTGCATGATCTTCCATGCGCCGGAGGTCTTCTCGAGGACGAGGGTAAGGGCGCCCCGGACTTTCACCTTGGCGCCCTCCTCGGTGAGCAAGGTTATCGTGTACGGGGCGACGGCGAGCGCATGGCGTGTGCCCAGACCGCTCACGTCAACGGGGCCAAGGAGGATTTGGTAACGGTCCTGAAACCCGACAAGCTTGTTGGCTTCGGAGCGGATGGCGTCCCACCCTCGGGCGATCTTGCCGTCGCCGATAGAGACGACGCCTGCCGTTCTGCTGACCATTTCCATCATGACGTTCACGTCCGCCCGACTGTTCGCATCCACATACGCATGGACAACCTTCCGGACTTCCGTGACAACGTCGTCGGGTCGCGGCGCGACCGCCGTGCTTGGGGCAAGGCAAGCGAGACCTACGATCAGGATCAGGGCCCGTTCCATGGACCAGCGCCGCCTCCGGAAAAAGCTGAGAGTCTCCCGGTAATCCCCATTTCTCACGTACTTCTTCGCGCACCCTACCTTCATCGCTCTGATTCTTTCCCGGCATCCGTGCACAGAGAGGACACTGTCAGGGGATGGTAAGGCCTTCTCCCGGAGTCGTGGAACAACGGCATAGCTCCCGAGGGCACCTGTCCTTACGGCCACGTTGAGTGCAGACCCGATGAAGCTCCCCTCGGAAACTTCGTTCTTGCTGCAAAAAGAGTGAGCGAGACCGCTATTCGCTCGGCTGGGAGCTCGTGTGGTCATGGATAATCTGCCACTTCCCGGAGGCCTTCTCCAGAACCAGGGTGATCGCCCCACGGATCTGAAAGGTGGCTCCGTCCTCGGTGACAAGGGACATGGTGTAGGGAGCCACGACGAGAGCGTGAGCGGAGCCAAGGGGGGTCACGTCGATGGTTCCGAGGGAGATCTTGTAGCGCCCTTGGTGGCCGACGATCTCGTTCGTCTCCGACCGGATGGCATCCCAGCCTCGGGTGAGCTTGCCGTCGTCCACGGAGATGATTCCCGCCTTCCTGCTATACATCTCCATGACCGCCTTCGCATCGGCCTTGTTGCTTGCCTCCACAAAGGCCCGGGCGAAGTTCTGGACCTCAGTTGTGAGGCTATCGGCTGTCTGGGCAAGGGCGGTCAAGGCGATCAGAAAGGATAGGGGCGCAAGCAGGCAGATCACTCGTTTCATCATAACCTCGCACCTCCTCAAGGAAAGAGCGAAAGGCCATCGCTTCTCGGCGGCTCAGGGCGCGTGAACGAGAGGCTACGGGATCGGCACAGGAATGTCAACCGGGCAGCCCCGCGCACGGTCGCGGGCCGTGGCAATCCTTGCCGCGCAGTGTCTCAGGATGCCTTGTTTCCCAGCCCTTCCGCCCTCCACCCGTTGTTGTCATGTGTTCCCACTATTGGGCAGGATCCGCCCTCCGGAAGAACGGTCAGGGCTTCGTTCCAAACGGACCGTGGGACGCGCTCACAACGGAGGGTTACAGGTCCTTCAAGAGGCGGGATTGCTGACTTGCCCGACCTTCAAGGCCAGGGGTGAAGGGCATTCCTCTTACGCAGGAACTAGTGGCCGTCTCGATTGTTCCCATCGAGCTCTTCCAGGTACGCCAGCATCCTTTCGAGCCGATTCGTCAGGTGTCCGATCTGGATGATAGATTTTACCCTCGTGCGGAGATCCGGGAGTCTGAACGGCTTCAGCACAAGATCGTCCGGTGCGCTCTGGCTGGCCTCGATGGCCGCGCCGGGAAAACCGGTCATCATGATGACCGGGATGAGTCTGGTCTTCTCATTCCCTTTGAGAGCCCTGCAAACCGCCGCTCCATCCATGTCGGGCATCACGACATCCAGCAGAATGACGTGGGGCTCTTCCGTCGCCGCCAATTCCAGGCCTTCTTTGCCGGCCGCGGTGCTGATCACCCGGTATCCCAAGGGCGTGAAAAAGCTCTCCAGGAGGTCCCTTACGGAAGGATCGTCGTCTACAACCAAAATCTTGTGGGCCATAAGGTGTACCCCTTGTGCGCACGAGCGAACGGTCGAGCAAAACGGCGCGGCCCCCACCCAAGAGACCAGCCTCAAGTGCCCTGCCCCACCAGGCGCGAGAAGCTGACATCACACGAGAAGTGCAGGTCACTCCTGACCCGGTACTCCCTTTCTTCGTTCGCGTTCTCGGCGTACGGTCACGGTGTCTCCGCCGATCCCCCAATTGTCGTTTTCGACCTCGTCAATGACCACGACCGTTGTCTGGGGGTTCTTGCCGAGAAGATCGGAGAGCAATCTGGTCACCTCACGGATAAGCCGAGCCTTCTGCTCCGTGGTGGCGCCCTCCCTCGTCATCTTTATGTTGACGTAGGGCACGCGAAGCTCTCCTTCAAGGATTTCAAGTCCGGTCGCTCCGAGGCGCGACTATGTCGCCCTCCCGTCTGGAATTATTTTTATAATCATTACTCCCGGCGCGGCCTAAGTCAAGGCTAACTGCTCCCGGCCTCCTTGCCGTTCGCTATCGGCCCTACCGCCCGAAAGCCCGCGGCAGCCACAAGCCTCTGATCTCATCTCTGGAAGGGTTGTAACCTTCCAGCAGGCAATCCCGTTTTCTAGACAAGAACCCGACACAGGAGGAGATCGACCATGGAAGAGAAGCCTAAATTAAGCAAGTCAGAGGCGCCGACAACTGAATCGGGCGGACGTAAAGCCAGCTCGGACAGAGGCAGCTCACTAACCTCTTCGCTAGGGGCGGGATTTCCAGCCTGCGTAGCCGCGGCCACGATGGCGGAATTGGCCATCCCCGCCCGCGAAATACTTCTGCCACGAGGAGCGCACCAGAACGCTCACCTCGGAGGGAGATCCAGGAGGTGGTGGACCTGGCCGGCAAGGTCAACAGGGGCGCTCACATGGCGGTCAAGAACGGCATCTGCGATATGATGGGCCTGGAACAGGAGCACGACCTACCCTGCCTGAAGCAGAGTGGTGGAGTCTATTTCTCAGCTTTTTTCCGTTTATCGCGAATGTAGACTGCTCTGGACTGGCCGTCGCTCTGAACCCTCTCATCGATGTCGAACAGCTTGATGGCTGCGGCCAGCTCCCCCAGTTTCTTGTAGCCGTAGTTTCGAGGGTCGAACTCCGGCGCCTGCTTGGCTATCGTGCTACCCACGGTCCCCAGTTGAGCCCAACCGGTGTCCTCCGATGCAGCCTCTATGGCGCTGCGAAAAAGCGTCACCAGCTTGGCGTCTCCTTTCAATTCGTTTGTTGTCTTCCTCTTGACGGCCGGTTCAGCATCTTCCTGCGAACGAAGAACCTCGGTAAAAATGAACTTATCGCAGGCGGAGACAAATGATTTTGGGGTCTTCTGCTCGCCAAAACCGTAGACGACGAGCCCTTCTTCCCTGATGCGGGAAGCCAGGCGCGTAAAGTCGCTGTCGCTCGAGACCAGACAGAAACCATCGAACCGCCTCGTGTAGAGGAGGTCCATTGCGTCTATGATCATGGCGCTGTCCGTTGCGTTCTTGCCCACGGTGTACCGAAACTGCTGGATCGGCTGGATCGAGTGCTCCAATAAGACTTCCTTCCATCCGCCCAGGCTCGGCGTGGTCCAGTCGCCATAGATACGTTTCACGCTGGCTACCCCAAACTTTGCCATTTCAGAAAGGAGCCCTTTCGTGATTGATGGTTGGGCATTATCCGCATCAATTAAAACGGCGAGCCTGGTTTGGGGCTGCTTATCGCTATTCATTCTACCTCCCTTGTAAACTGACGCTCAGCTCACCCGCTGCAGCAATCTCGGAGCAAGCTCGGATTCCAAGCTCCGCGATTCACTCTTAGTCGTGACGGCAAAGAAGGTCAAGTGCATAGTGGATCTCCAATCCCATTCTTGCACATCGGTGGTTCAATGCCGCGTTGGTGAACAGTTAGTTTGCTGAACATCATTTTTTCTCCAGCACCTTGCGAATGGTGTTGGCGAAGTTCCTCGTTGCATAGGGCTTCATGACAAACTCGCGAATCCCCGCCTCCTTAACTTGCTTGCCATTGATCAGCTCGCTGAATCCGGTGCACAGAATAATCGGTACATCCGGCCGGATTGCCATCAGTTCTTTCGCGAGATCGATCCCGGTCGGAGCGGGCATGGTCATGTCAGTAATGACCAGATCAAAGGCATCAGGTTGGGCGCGAAAGGCTTCCAGGGCTTCGAGGCTGCTCGTCCTGGCGACGACATCATAACCAAGGGACCTCAGCATCTGCGTCCCCAAATCGACAAGGGCGCTTTCGTCGTCAACGAAGAGTACACGTTCATCTCCGGTGGACAGCGCTTCAACCGCGGGGTAAACCGTCCCCTTTCGTGGAGTCTCAGTGGAAGCTCCCATCGAGCCCTCTACATGTCCAGCGCCCGCCTCACCGAGGGAAAGAGGTCCATGTTGGTGTGCGGGAGGAACAGGGCGGCAACGAACTCGTCCATGAAGTCGGGGCTCACAGACAGCTCAAAGTAAGTCATTTGGCGGGCCAAGGTGCAGGCCCGGTCGTAGGCATGTTTGGAAAGGAGGGCCATGCGGGCGCCGGTGACGGAGCTGTTGCCGATAAACCGTATTTTTTCCAGAGGCACATCGGGGAGGAGACCGATCAAGATGGCCTTCTCCAGGTTCAGGTAGTTTCCGAACGCACCCGCCACGAAGATTTGCTCCAGGTCCCCGAAGGAAAGCCCCACGCTCTTCAGGAGCACCCGCATGGCGGCCAGAATGGCACCCTTGGACTTGATGAGGTTGCTGATGTCGGTCTCGGTGATCACGATGTTCTTGCCGGTCTCACTCTCCCTGTCGCCAGCGAGGACGAATTCCCAGCCGTCCTCGTCCTGACGGACCCGCGAGTTCCCGCGCACCTGAAAGAACTTGCCGTCGGGGCCGATGATGCGGTTGCGGAACAACTCGGCGATGGCATCGATGAGCCCGGAGCCACAGACTCCCCGGGGCGGCGCGCCACCGATGGTCTCGCAGCGGACCTGGTCACCCTCGATTAACACCTTCTGGATCGCTCCGCGGGTGGCCCGCATGCCGCACTTGGTGCCGCTCCCCTCGAAGGCGGGGCCGGCGGAGGCGGAGCAGCAGACGAGCCACTCGTTGTTCCCGACCACGATCTCGCCGTTGGTGCCGATGTCGATGAGGGCGGAGACCGCAGGACGCGTGCTCATGCCCGAGGCCAGGATTCCGGCGGTGATGTCGCCGCCCACATAGGACGCCGTCCCCGGCATGCAGGCCACCACCGCCCGCGGGTGGAGGTGGAGGTCGAGCTCGGCCGCGGAAGCGGTGGGCGGGAAGTTGACCGTGGGGATGTACGGTTCGAGCCTGATATGGCACGGCTCGATGCCCAGAAAGAGGTGGGTCATGGTGGGGTTTCCCGCGGCGCACATGGCGGTGACGTTGGAGCGCTTGACGCCATGCTTTTCCAGGAGCGCGTCGATGAGCCCGTTCACCGTCTCGATAACCGCCTGGTGGATGGGAGACATGCCGCCCCGGCTGCAAGCGAAAATCATGCGAGAGATAACGTCCTCGCCGTACTTCGCCTGCTGGTTGTGGCTTCCTTCTACTCCGAGGACGGCGCCGGTTCGGAGATCGACGAGCTGGGCCACGATGGTGGTGGTGCCGATGTCGCAGGCGATGCCGTAGTTCTGGGCGCAGGCATCTCCTAGGTCCACGGCGCGGACTTCCAGGAGGTGCTCCTCCGGGCTGTGCAGGGTGACGGTGACCTTCCAGTTGCTTTCCCGAAGGAGCGTTGCCAGGCCCCTGAGGGTGCTGAGCGAGGTCTGCAGGTGGGGCGCCGGGATCGTTTTCCGGATCTCTCGGTAGACTCGGGCCAGGTCGGACATATTATCAGCGAGCGTTGGCTCCGGCAGAGACAGGAACAGCTTCTGCGTGAGGGGCATATAGACGAGAGACGGAGTTTCCTTGGCAGTCCCGATATTATTCAAGGGTTCCGGCGACCCATAGCAAACCGCCTTCTCTGCCGTGAGGATCTGCTGCTCCTCGAGTCGGGCTTCGGGCGGCACCCAGAGTTCGAAATCCTGGTCCACCCGGGTCGTGCAAGCGAGGACGAATCCGTCCTTGATCTCCTCCGGGGTGAAGAAAGGAATGCTGGAGGCAGGAGGCTTCACCTGGCCACGGATGATCCGCACCCGACATTTGCCGCAGACCCCCTCGCCGCCGCAGAGGCTGGCGAGGTACACCCCTGCCTCGGCCGCGGCGTCAAGGAGGCTTTTCCCGGCATCCACCTCGATCTTGGCCCCTTCGGGTTGGAAAATGACCACGTGTTTCGCCATGACGCGCTCCTGCTGAGATGATCGAGGACGGGTAACTATACCAGCGGAAGGGGCACCTCAGCAACGGGCATGTCGCTTCCCTGCCGACACGAGCAACAGATCGAAAACCGGTGAGGGAGAGGCGGGCTTTCCCGTATCGCTCGCCTCACCATCGAGGCAAGACGGGGCCCGGTGAAGTCACCGCTGCATCCGTTGCGAGGCAGCCAGAAACAGAATGGACGCAGCAGCGGTCATATCTCGCTGGAACACATACCTTCGCACGATCCTAGGTTGTTTTCAACTTGATCGGGCGGCAGATGGCGTGTAGAGTATCCGCGGTCTCGCGGAGGTCCTTGCATACATGCCGGAGAGCGACACTCCCACATCCGCCCGAAGGCTCATAGGGCGCTCCCGGCTGCTCAGGCGGCTGGTAAGGAGTCGAACCTACCCGGTCGTTGCGGCCATTCTCCTCATCCTGACCTTGAGTTCCCTAGGCGTTCTCTTTTTCGAGCGAGGGACGAACCAGTCATTTGAATCCATCGGCGACGGGGTGTGGTGGACCTTGGTCACGGCAGCCACCGTCGGCTATGGCGACAAGGTGCCGGTCACCACCGGCGGGCGCGTCGTCGCGGTTCTGGTGATGATCTTCGGCGTCGGGCTGGTCGGCATGGTGACCGGCCGGATCGCCTCGTGGCTCGTGGAGTGGAAGATCAAGGAGGGAAGCGGCTTGTCCACCCAGAAAAAGACGAAGAGGCATTTTGTCATCTGCGGCTGGAAACACGAGATGTCCCGGATCCTCAAGGATATCCTCCTGGTGAACCCTGAATTCTCGGATGAGGATTTGGTTCTCGTGAGCCTCGTGGACCCGGCCGAGGTTGAGAATCTCCGCGCCGAGCGCGAACTCCACGACATCCGCTTCGTGAGGGGTGATTATGTGGACGAGACCGTGCTCCACCGGGCCAACATCAAACAGGCCGCCCGGGTTCTCATCCTGGCGGACACGAGCACCCAGGCCTCCGCTCAGGAAATCGACGCCCGCGCGGTGATGGCGGTGCTTACTGTCAAGGGGCTTTCCAAGGACATCTACACCTGTGTGGAGATCATCGATTCCAAGTTCAGGCGGTACCTGGACAACGTCCACTGCGACGAGATCCTCCTGAGCCGGGAGCACAACCGGATCCTTCTCGCCAATACCGCGTCGGCGTCGGGCATCTCCCACGTGGTTCACGACCTGATCGATGTGGAGAGGGGTCGGCTGGCGACATGGGACGTACCCGCCCGATTCGTGGGGGATACCTTCGGCAATCTGAGCGCGCACTTTCACGCTGCTGACAGGAGCATCCTGATCGGCATCCTGGAAAACACGGGGAACATCTTTCAGCGCAAGCGGGAGGCCCTGCGCGAAGCGCAGAAGACGCCCGATGTCGGTCGACTGGTGACGAACCTCAGGGCGGTCAAGGAGCTGCGGGGCAACCAGCCGGTATTCAATCCCGGGGCGGATTACGTGATCAAGCCCCATTCTCGGGCCATTCTCATTCGCAGTTGAATCCTCGGGAGGACGACATGACTGAGCAGGCGATCGTCGAGAGGTTGAAGAGGATTTCACTGTTTCGCGGCCTGA